>JACLAC010003085.1_pt1 | contig 11985 bp, 5 predicted proteins | sample 8027881 | NCBI WGS metagenome assembly JACLAC01 (sample SAMN15725517, study PRJNA655200) | protist metagenome | isolation source: fluorescence activated cell sorting (FACS) single amplified genomes of... | place: Spain: Blaines Bay Microbial Observatory, Mediterranean Sea | collected 2016-01-19 | reverse complement strand
ATTCAGGATGAGCAAGAGTTTGATGACATTTTGTCCCCTTATGGGGCGGATTTGCAGGAGCTGGTATCGCAAATACAAGGCAATACACACACCATGGATGAGGTGGTGAGGCAGCTGGATAAGCCTCCCGAGGCGTATAAAGAATACTTTGAACCGGTGGAGTCTTCGTATGGCAAGCGTGAAGATGAGGATGACGATATTTTGTTTTGACCCCTCCTGCGTTGTGTATAAAAAACGTCCTATCTTTGTTCGCCACGCACTAACAATGTGTATACAACTCGTTACAAACTTTTACAACTCTCGCGTATTTATTCCGGTACTATTTACCTGAACTTGAGTGGCGCGGGGGCGAAATTAGCACGATGGATTAGGGGCGATTTCCTACAAGAATCGCAGAGTAAACCCACTGTCGGATAGGCCCAGCGCGATTATACTTAATAACAACAAGGACGAAAATGCTGCTAAGGATGGGGGCTAAGGACAGAGGCCAAGGAGGCTCGGTGTAAGGAGACATCAAAGAAGTAAGTAAAAAAGTGTTTTTGCGTGCCACAAGGATGATTCTGGCGAAAACGCAAAAGGAAAAGCACTTATTAAGGAAGATTAGGGGAGCGGATTCCCCCAAGGAAAACGTCACAACTAGGAAGGTTCGGTAGAAGGAAGCTACCAAGAGAGAGGGAAGTGTCACAACCAGGACGGTTCGGTGGATGGAAGCACCCAAGGGAAAGAGTTAAACAGGGATGATAAGGTGGTAGGAAACACCGAGGGAAGCGTCACAACATGGACAGTTCGGTGGATGGGCACACCGAGAGGTAACAAATCCAAGTATTAAGCGAATGGCTTCGCTATTTAAGAGCAACAGGGACGTTGGCCAAGATCATTCATATCTTCATTATTTAAATCCCCTTATTTTGTCGTCTATTTCGTTGCGTGTGTTTTTGCGCCAAAATGCTTTGATTTTAACGGCTCTGTTTCAATTGTTATGGCTACAACGAGCTATGCTAACAAAGTGGTAACAATTGGGCGTAAAAGCGATCAATCCGTAACAAACTTTAACAACTCTTGGGTGAGCGATCCTGTACTATTATGGCTAGTTCGACAGGATGTTGAAGCGTGATAGAGGGACGACTAAGTAAAGGAACACTAAAGGATTTAGTGACAGCACGGATGATGTTATGAACGGAAACGCCACAGGAATACATTGGCAAGGAAGACCCGGTGAATGGAAACACCCCAAGGATGCACAGTTAAGGACAAAAGGTGAGTGGGCGCACCTAAGGTAAGCAACGCAAAGATTTAGCGCAGGGCAAGCGCGTGTTGGTATCAAACAGGGACGTTTTAATCACTTGGATCAAAACCTGGGTGGGTTATACTTACCCGTATGAAAAATCCTTTGATGATCTGTGTTTGTTTGGGGGGGCTCTTATTGCCTTGCTGCCCTGTCTACTCTCAAGTGCCCGCTTTCGAACAAATCGAGGCTTATTTGGTCGATGCCAGCGAGGGCTTGAACTTGTCTGGCTTGGACGAGTGTGAGGGCCGATTTCTAACGGTATCCGACCGAGATGACCAAACCCTTTATGAACTGGTGCTGGACGAAAACGGCGCCAATCTGGTTAAATATTCCACCCTCCCTAAACCGCCTAAATTGTCTGTGGGTTACGATTTTAGCCACGCGATTTCCCATTTGTTTGAAAAGCTTATTTATCAAGACCGGATAGACTGGGAAGGTGTTTCTTGCGTCGGGAATACCGCTTATTTATTGAGCGAGCGAAGGATGGGTATTTATCGGGTGGACTCTTCTGGGGGGCATTGGGTTTTGCCTTCGCTGTACCGTCGTGGTCGGGATAAAGGGTATTTTAATAAACATAATGGGTATCTTGAAGGGATTGCGGTGATGCCGGATAAGACTATTTATGGCTTTATTGAGCGTAACCCTCGGGGGGTGTTTACCTTGCGCCCTTCGGCCTCGGGTGAGTGGGATATTGCTATAGGCGACATCCCCAATACTTTGGATTTACCGTTTGTGAACGACTCCTTAGATGTGTCGGGGGCGGATGTCGAGGGGGGGTATTTGTATACTCTGGAGCGCGGGGCTCGGTCGGTGTGTAAGCGTGAGTTGCCTTCTTTGGCGGCGGTGGCGTGTATGTCTTATCAGGCGATTGCCACGGGGGAGCGTTATGGTTACAAGGATGCGGTGTATGGTTTGGCCGAAGGCATTGCGGTGAACGAGCACTTTATTTATGTGCTTTTTGATAATAATGATTTTGTGAGAAAGGCCGATGTTCGTGATCGGCGTGCTTTGTTGTTGCGGATACCTCGCCCGGCGGATTGGTAGGTGCCCGATAACGGCGTGGCGGATGATACTTTTCAACCCCAAGGTGATATATTGGATGTCGATGTAGCGTTTTATTCGACAAAAGAAGGGGGAAGTGTCCTATGTCAGATAGGTTCAAAAGTGCAATGGATAAGGCCAAGCGGGCAGGAGACAAGGCGGAGAGCGCCAAAGATAAGGCCGACGCTAAGGTCGCGCAAGCGCAAGAGGTAAAAGCCAAGGCGGAGCAGGCCAAGGCGATGGCGGAAAACCCCGAGGCGCAAGTTAGGGCGCATGCTGACCAAGCGAAGGCCGAAGCTCAGGCTCGTGTGGATGATGTTAAGGGCCGTGCACAGGATGTGAAAGATCGCATCACCGGGGTCGGGGATTCGGCCAAAGACCTTAAAGATAAATTCAGCCAGCGCCCTAAGGGTGTTGGGGATGTGGTGGATAAGCTCGGTGCCGCCCAAGACATGAAGGGCAAGCTTGGTGGTTTAGAAGGCGCAGGCGAAGATTTAAAAGACCGCTTAAAAGGAATGCCCGATGGATTGGGAGAGAAAATGCCCAATCGCTTCGGCGACGATTTTAAGCCCGACCCCGCTAAGTTACCCCCTGCCGCAGGCTTGGCGGCAGCAGGGCGCGACCCCGAAGCGCCTATTCCCAAATCCCGACAGCCCGTGTTGGATTCCTTTCAGAAAGTCGACGGTTGGTCGGCAGTCCCTAAACACTTACCTTGTGCACCTAACGAGATTAACCGCTTGGTGATCGACCAGGAGGAAATGACCTTCACTGTGCTCGATCTGGCGAATAAGCTTAAGGCGATTGAGGAAAAGCAAGGCTATGAGGCGGCGCGCTATACGGCGAAGCAGCTTAATTATCAATCGGTGTGTGATATTTGTGTGCTCGATGATATCGAGAACGACCCTAACCTTATGCCTTCGCGGTTTATGTTGCTGCCGGGGGCGAGTGATGGCGATTTGACCGATAAGGGGAACTTGGATGATATTCCCTGGCCGGTGCACCCGGATGGCCCGCAGAAGATGTCGATCGAGCTTTTAAGCGATTGCCTGACGGTGTTGGGGTATTACGAAGGGGAGATGCCGGTCTGGAAGAGTGCGAATTTGTGGGCCGAAGGGGAGCAGAAAGAGCAAGACCCTTGGAAACCTTATGAGAACGCGCTAAGTGGGGATTTGTTGGCCGCGTTTAAGCGGTATTTGGAAGAGCTTAAGCCGGAGGTTAAAGTACAAAAGGAGCTGAGTGAAGGCTTCCATGTGGTGGAAGCGGGCGATACTCTAGGAGGCATCGCTAAGGAGTGTGGGTATTCTCACTGGCAGATTTTGTATGAGGCTAATACGGAGGTTATCGAGAACCCGGATATGATCGTGCCTGGGATGAAGCTTACTTTGCCGCCTTTTGATGCTAAGGAGATTGAGGGGTGGTTGGAGGAGCATGATGCACCGGCGTCGGCGGCGGATAAGAGCAAGGGGTATCATTTTCCGGCGAAGTATTACTCTTTAAGTTTGGTGGATAAAACTCAGGCCTTGATGGAACGCGAAGAGGGCTGGGAATATGAAGCTTCTGTTCAGGCGTCTTCTCATGTGTTTTATCATTTTAAACTCGCTACGGCGGATCAGCTTCGGATCTTAATGCCCGATGGGGACGATATTGGTATGCGTTTTGGGGAGGATGCGCTGCCTGCACACAATACCCCCATTAAACAGTTTAATACTACCGACACGGTGTTGTTGGATGGGATTAGTATTAGCTTTGCGTATCAGATTGATCTTGACGACCCGGATAGTAAAAATGATGTGCTTACGCTGGAACATAATGAGAGTGATTGGTCGCAGAGTATTGAGTTGAGTACTTTGGATGAGTTTGATGAGGACTGGGTTCGCTTGAAGTTTATGGAGCCGCCAGCTACGGGGACGTTTAATTTGTTGCAAGACCCTGGTGGGGATGAGGAGCCTTATTATATCTTTTGGGATGTGCCTCTTGGGGAGTTGGGGCGTTTGACGCCGGAGGCGGAGCCACTGCCTGTCGATGAAGAGGCGCCAGAGGAAGAGCCGGAAACACCGCCAGAAGATGAGAGCAATGAACCCATTGTGGTTGAAGGCGTGCCGATAGTGGCTTCGGAATAGGTGCACAGATACATACCCCGTGTGTAAAATGGGGTTAATTTTTGAGTGATGTTGATGTTAGATTAAGCATTGACAACGATTTTTGATGATAGAATAAGGTTGGTTTATGAACAAGTATTTGTCTTTGGCGGGTTTACTGGTTATCTTGGGCTTGTGTGTTTCATGCTCTGAGGAACCAAAACCTGCTAAAATTGAGCTTTCTGGGACGGCGGCGCCTAAAGTGGATTCATCGTCGGAATCTAAGTACCCGAAAGAGATTCGGGAAGAAGTTTGGGGGGATAAGGCGACCTTTTCTACGCCTCGGATACTTTTTAAGGCAAGATTGGATTCAGATCCAGGTCGTTATTATCTTTGGTCTATGAGACTGGATGGCTCAGACCGGCGTCGCGTTGCTGCTCCAGAGATGTTTTTTAATGCCGCTATTGTACACAAACCTTCTAGATCACCGGATAATCGATACATTGCTCTTTCATTAGGTAAAAGTGGGTTTTTTAGAGCGATTATTGACTTAAAAGAGAAAAAAAGTATCCGGGTTGTGGACGGTGGCGGCTACCCTTATTTCAACTGGACAGCGGATAGTAAGAATCTGATATTTTACAGTGACACGAGACATTATAATTACCACCTTCCAACGGGAAAATTAACTGAGCGTCCAAGTATTCCCTCATATGGCACCTTTTTGTTACCTAGGGATAAAACATTTCTCGCGATGCAAAGCGATGGGTTTTGGATTCATGATTTTAACGGTAAGGTATTGAAAAAATATAAATTTAACTTACCAGAAACGTGGACTATTAAAGACCCTTTTGTTTCTCCTGGTGGAGAGTTGATCGCTTTCAAAACAGAAGGAAGTGCTAATGTGATGATTCATTGGGCATCTGTTAAAACAGGGAAAATACTTGGGTCAGAAGAGACAGGCAGTTTCTTGGGCGGGTCCTACACTCCAATATTTACTCACAATGATGATACGTTTTACATGGAACTAGGCGATATAGCAAGGTACATTAATTTAAACACCAAGGAAAGGCGAGATGTTGACATGAAAGAGGTTTACATCTGGGAAATGTATGGAATGGGTCAGTTCTCTTTCATGGATGCAACAACTAAAGATAAATAAGGAGATTTTTATGTCTGAAGGAAGTGGTAAATCTAACGCGAAAAGTGGGAAAGAAAACGCAGTAAAAGAAAGTGAGTTGTCTAAAGTTTACGTGTTTACGGCTTATTATCTTAAAGGTGATAAACAAGTGGGTGAAATGGAGCCGGTAGTTGATACTGTAGTCTTTGCGGATGACCCGGATAAAGCAAAACATGAAAAATACAAACCCGTTGTGTTACGTACAAATAAGAATGGTTTGTTGTATAGAATTAGCGAAAAGCTCGAAGACCCGAAAGATACAAGTGGTGAGAGTGCTGATAAAATCGCTTCCGGTAGTGCCGGGGTAAATGCTGGAAATGGCGCTACAGATACGCAAAATGCTGATTCTAAAAAAATAGCTATTGATTTCGAAAAAATACCAAGCTATTTAGAAACAAAAGGTATATTTCATACTCCAACCAATAAAGATCGTCCAATCATAGTGCCGCCTGCAGATGCGGTTAGTTTTATGGCTGCTAGTGCTCAGAAGGGTAGAAGCTGGATGGAAGATATGGTGGATATGGCGAAAACTACCCAAACTACAGCTCAACCTTTGGCATTGCAAGATATCAGTTTTACTCAACTACGTAAGCCAAAAAAAGATGATGTTGGCGAGGAAGAAGTTGAGTATAAAAGATGGTATGAAGGTGAGAAAGAAAAGTTTCAAGCCAACCCAGATAGGAAGCTTAAGGGGTATGTGATACCTAAAATACGTGCGATTATTTTTGCTATCAATAAAAACTTACCTGTTAGTGAAAGGGATAATGTTCAGGTGTCCCCACCTAATGGTGGCGCATTAAAGGAATTTAGATGGAAAGAAGTAGGGGTTGATAGTAATAATCGTTTCGGAATAATTCAAGGCAGTAAATATGACTTGAAAGAAGGTCTCTATCGAATAACAGTCTATTTGGATAAGATACGAATTGATCGTAACTCATCCCAATGGAACAGCCTAATAAAAAAAGGCGACCCAAAAGACCCCAGAAAAATCAGCTACCGCCTAGCAGAAATGGCAAGCTTCAGCATAGTCAACTCCACCGGCGAATTCGACATCATCAACTGCGACCCCATCACCGTAGAAGAAACCCTAATCACCCAATTCCCACGTACCTACGCCCACTTACTACAAGCCGCGAGATCCGGTGCCCAACAAGTTTCAGTCAAAGATAATACCGCAATAGGCGACAAACCCATAACACCCGCCAAAGGTTTTATGGATTACGCGACCAACTTAAGCCTGCTTAAAGAAAAAAGCCAGATGATAGCCGGTTTGGGGATTAAAGATGCAGGAATGGGCACTACCATTCACCCAGGAACCTTTTCTAGGCCAGCGATTACCCCGCCTCCCACGGGCGCCCCGCTGCATGAACGAATGGCGTACAATTACCATCAATCTGGGTGGGAGCGAGACCGAGCAAACCACCGGGCCCGTGTCGACAGCTACAATGATGAGATAAATCGACAAGGCCAAGCAAGAAAAAATCTAATGATCGATATCTTAAAATCGATCCATGCCGAACTTGCCCCTAAAGAAGATAAAAAAGTAAGAGCCGTACTGGATAGTGTGATTGGATACCACAATGCATTAGGGGCATATGAAGACTATTCGAAGGCACGTAAAGCGCTAGCATTGGCGCAAACTCCCGGAGGGGAGGCGGTAGATAATGCCATCACCGCGCTTGTAAAGAAATATTACCGTATGCCACCGGCCAACGCAGATGAGGTGCTTGAGTTCGGCGGCTCCCTAGCGGGAAGAATAGGCGTGCCCATCGGTGTTAGCCGAATGTTTACACGAACGGTGGCCCAAGCCGACCTTGCTAATAAGGCGATCGCATTGGGAATGAGTGCCGTTAATGTGTACAAGTCTTACCCAAAATATGAGAAGTCCATTGAGGATTACTGCGCGGTAGCCAAAGACTACTATGACCATCTAAAAGAGAAAACCGTTAAGGGAAGCGTCTCATTAACCAACTACTTTGAACTTGGCAAAGCCATATTAAATGAAGAGGCAAAGTCGGATTTAACACGCGTGGCCACTGAAATTCTGGATCGCCTAGAAAAAGATGACACGGAGAATGTTTCTGTCATAGGGCATACCTGCGACCTAGGTAACTTTAATACCAATATAACCCTCTCTAAAGAGCGTGCTGAAGCGGTGAGGGTTTTTCTAGAAGGGCTGGACGTCGATCCCAATCGCATCGACTCCGATGGGGTCGGATCAGTCAACCACCAAGTGCTTAATGACAGCCCTTTTAATAGGGCCAAAAACCGTCGCGTCGAAATCACCTATTACTCCGTTGCCAAACATGCCGTATGCCCATCGCGAGAGGGCATCGGCTCCATGGAGCGCTATCGAAGCTTGACCGTACAGAATTCCTTAAATGTCGACGCCAAATGGCTCGAAATGGGAATGGTGGCATTCGATATGGCCATAGGGGTTATGTCCGTAATCCCTGTAACGGCGCCTTTTGCGTTAGCGATCGTACTCGGTCAAGCAGGCTATGGCCTTGCCGTAAACTTGGGGACGGCTATCGAGGAAATATTTGCGACAAGATACTTCAGCCAAACCGTCACGGATTTTAAACGTGAATGGCGTGCCAACCGAGAAAGTAGAGCGAATCAAGAGTTATTGATTAAGATGCTTTCTAAATACAAAGACCCCAACGACGCCAGCGTGCCCAGAGAAGTTTATTGGGGCGCCCAGTTTAGGGTAAGGTCGGAAGCCGTCGCCGGTTTAATGAACCTACTAATGCTAGCGGCCAAAGAAGCCAAAGATGAGCATGATACCGACAAAGACGCACTAAGCTACCACCAGCTATTAGAGAAATACCGCGTCGCGGCCTACATCGAGAATTTTTTACTTAATGACGAATGGCTCTACCCCGTTCATGGCACGAATATCCTTAAAATGGATAGCTACTGGATATATGCAGTGAAGGAGGCCTATCGAGCAAACAGTAGTGATGATGACGCAGAGCAACAACGCGCCTTTGGGCTTGATAGCAATGCCCGACTACTGTCCACCGAGAAGCGAAAAGAGCTTAGTAACATAGCTGGCGAGAAACTACGCAACGCCGAGCCCTATCTTCCTCCTAGTGCCACCGCCGGTGTGCCCGGCCATGCCTACACCGGCTTCACCATTGGCAATGGGCCTACGCTTAAAAAGCCCCCGCACCACATCCATACTGATTATCAAGGGTACTTTCCCATACATCACCTAGGGACAGAGAGTATTTATGATCTAGGCGAGACCTTTAATCCAAGCTTTAATAACATGAGTGTCAGCAATTATGCCTATACGGCCATCTACTATCGAGACATACTGGCAGAAGACAAAGATGCAAAAAAACAGGAAGCTAAACGGCAAGAGTGGATACCTTTCAACGATGACAGGTCTAGAATCAAAAAGACCCAACGTTATTATAATCACGGCAGTAACGGCGTTCCTCTGGAGTTTACAAGCTATATCTACAAAGAAATTACTCCCTATACGCCCATACGCGTCCTAGTCGTTTTTGACGAGCATACCTTGGGTTTCCTCCCCTTAAAATTCACCCTGCATCGTATTGACGGAATGGATGTTGAAGGCCCCGAATATAAAGAATTGGCTAAACCCTTAACCGAGGAGGACTTATTTGAGAATGAACAGCAATGGGTTGGCCGAGTGGGGTGTGTTTTCTATCCGTTTTTCCAGGTGTGGGATAAAACTTTCTTAGGTATAAAGCCTGTGGCAGGTGCTGTACGTTTATCCGCATTCCCCAGCGTTGCCTTGTATCACCTTTTGGGTAACTTAAATGAGATGGAATACCAAATTAGTTGTCAGGTGGCCAATACCCATGATACTAAACTCATCATTCCCTTCGAGGGCAAGGAAACCTCTAGCGGAAACTTTAATGCGTCAGCCACATCCAATACCATTAGAATGGACATCGAGCCTAAACTAGACGGTCGACACCCAGAGAGTGCACTAATGTCCAAAAGCTTTCTGGCCAGCAGATCTAACCAGTTTCACTATCCGCCACTGTATGACGGCATTAAATCCGTCCGCCCGATGATCAAGATCGGCGAAGAATCCCCTTTTATTATGGCAGGCCTAGAGGACAACGAGCCCATCTATAAAAAGGAATTGGCGGCAATGGAGAAGTTGGTACGAGAAAAAACACGCAGTGAAACCTCTAGCAAAGTCACCAAAGAACCCTTTAGTGTTGAAGTGAATAAATCCCAAGTGAATATCAAAGGCTTTGATTGGAATACCCCCGTCGAGTTTGCCTTTGTTGCCACTTGTACAAGACTTGACAAGAAGGACTACGAAGACAATAAACTCGACAGCAGCAAAGAATCCAAAAACTACGATTGGCGAGCGCTGGGTTGTGATGTCACCCTGTTTGAAGACGCCACGCTATTTGAAGGGTCGGATACGCAAGGCCCTACCATGAACAGCAAGTTAATCTATTTAGGTAAGGCAAGCCGCAAAAGGAGTGCTAGCTTCAACGCAGAGGGTGTTTTAGATTGGGGCTATACCTTTGATGAGACGAACTCTGCACACGAAAAAGACCCTCGGTTAAAGCAAATTCGCGATATTCTTACCACTGGTGGGCCTCAAGCGATGAACCTTATCGACTGGGAGGGTGGTAGTTCGGGGGGAACTTTTACTCGCTATGTATTCGCTACGATTTTTGTGTGTAAATATGAATCCCCCAAAGGCGTTAAAATTAACAGTATCCGCCCGTTTGGTCGACAGGTGTTCGCGAAGACAGGCGATCACGACGATGAGTTACGTTACATATTTAAAAAGTTTGATAGTGCGGGAACATCGGGGATGACAGTCGCGTCTGTAGATTATACCGGTTCCATGTGGTATGGCTTTAATTTCTCTGCCCCTGTCTCCTTTACCCAGCACGCGCCGTGGTGTCAAACGAAAAGCGAAAAGGATATTAAAGCTATGGAGGCATCGCTTAAGAAGGAAGAACTTGAAAAGATCAGAAATGCTACCATGGAGGATAAAGACCTTAGAAACTGGCTTGAAAAAGATGCCGCAGCTCTAAAAAATGTGACGGTTAAGTCGATGGGGTAGATTGTTTAAAGGCATATTTACGCCGAACATCTTTGTTAGTGGTTGCTTGTGCTAAACCGCAAGCTCAATTTTCGGCCTGGAACACAGACACATATCACAGATGCGCAGGTTAGCAAGTGCTTCTTGATATGAGTAATTTACAAATGTGAGCGAGTGACTTACCATGGTATAGAAATACTGGTACTTTGAGATGGTTATTAAGGAAGAGCAACGTGAGTGAGAGAGAATATACACCCAAAGCTAAACCCCCTAATCTTAGTAAAGGATTCGACAGCTTTGTCATGCTGGTTGTAGGCGCGCTACCCATGATAGGTGGGGGCGCTTATTTTTCGCTTCTTTTTTGGATGGACTATGGTGACTCCAGTAGTGATGGGATTGAAGAGATAATCGCTTCATTCTCGCTGGTAACGATCATTGTAGGGTTTCATTTTACGGCCTATTGCTTCAAATGTCTCCATCGTGCTTGGGTGAAATCTGACATGAGTCTCACTCACAAGAATTGCCCTTGGGTGTGGGATTATCCGTGGAATTCAGAAGGTAATTTCAACCTCTCGGGAAAGTCACTCCGGTTTGAGGTGACATGTATCGCCTTGTTGTTGTGTTACGCTATCCCCCTATTGGCACAATCGCATGTGCCCATTTTGCTTTTGTGTGTGCTGATGTTCATATTGCTATGTCATGTTTATCGAATTTCCCTTATCGTTAAAGCAAATAAACGGCGCTTTATATTTAAGACCTTTCCTTATCGCTTGGGGGAATCCGGCGTTGTAGTCTTGGAGGGGGTACCAGAAAATATTCCCAAAGAACAATGGAGCGTGAATGTACGTATGGCTCGATCGATCACTGCGGTTAGATCTTATAAAACAGTGGAATACGATTCTGCAATGGATATGAATCGGCGACAACGTAAGACATACACGTTCTTGCGTTTCTTTGAGCAGTTTGCAATAGAGCTACCTCAAAGTGCTTTGCAATTAAGTGGCTCAACGTTAACTATGAATATGGACTTTCCTTCTAACCCGGAGTTAACCACACGGTTTGGTAAAGCAGAAGATCGCTTTTGGGAGGTACATATTACCGCAGGAGAAGGGGAGCAGGGTATAGATATGGGTTGTGTGATACCGGTTTATAAGCACTATGATATAGATGCCGATACAGACCGTAATTCTATTCCCGCGCATCATTTTCTAAACAGAAATAACTAATAAAACGAGGTAGGGTGTTAAAGGGTATATTAAGCATCGGTAATGATTTTTGGCTTCATTCATCGTTTCGGCCACACACCGTATTACGAAGCAGGAGTAGGTTGTGGGTGAGCGGTTAAGCG
>JACLAC010006675.1_pt1 | contig 11988 bp, 6 predicted proteins | sample 8027881 | NCBI WGS metagenome assembly JACLAC01 (sample SAMN15725517, study PRJNA655200) | protist metagenome | isolation source: fluorescence activated cell sorting (FACS) single amplified genomes of... | place: Spain: Blaines Bay Microbial Observatory, Mediterranean Sea | collected 2016-01-19 | reverse complement strand
CTTAGTGCGGAACTTTCAGGGGAAATTCAAAGCGGGCAAGGAGAACAAATAAGTATAGGGGGTAAAGTCACATACAATGGGTAGGGAAAACTGAACGTCACTGCAGTTGTTTATGACAAAATTGCCCCTCCGGATTTAACTTTGTATTTAAGTTATCTTGGCGAACGCATTGTATCCAAGTCCTGCATAGCGATAGGACAACGTATAATGGCTCTCACGCGGGAATCAAATTGGACAAACACCGACATAGCAAAATCTAATGAATGCGCAATAGCCGTAGCAAGCCAAAGTATAATAGGACAGCGCTGGATTGGGGATAAATGGGTTCCAAGCAACTGTAAATGGAGGAAGTATACAAAAGGGGCCACCATCGACTGTTTAAAAGACAAAAATATCTTATTTGCTGGAGACTCGCACTTACGAGAGCAGTTCGTTTCATTGGTTTCGTTCATGTCCCAGCCACGCAACGTTTTTCAGACCACAAAGTTTCAGCAGGATAGACAATACAAAGTGGGCCGAAGTAATTTCTTTTTCTGGTGGACAAACTCTGCATTTTTTGCCCCTCCTGACAAAAAAAAGTCCCATTTTCGACCGGATATTATGTACGCCTCTTTGTATTTGGCTGATTTTGGTTCGTTCTATTTGGGCGTATCTGAGTTTGTTTATGCCACTCATGCTTCAGTAACAGCGCTTTTGAATAAATATCCACACACAAGACTGATATGGCAATTGCCGCATGCCATTCACCCGCATAAGACACACAAAGATTGGTTTGTTATGAACGGGTTTGAACAGCAAAGACAATTTCGACAACAGCTATATAGAAAACTTGTGCAGATACCTGAATTTGGAGACAGATTTTTCTTGTTTGATCCATGGGATATGACAAGCACGCGCCATGGATCTAGCAGTGATGGAAATCACTACTTTCAGCGTGGGAAATCATTTGGTGGTCCTGTTGTGTTTTCAAAGGTTCAAATTGTACTGAACTTGATGTGCAGGTAAACAATGTCAAATACGCACAATTTTCTGATTAATTTGGCAAGTGCATATTTTAGGTCATTGCTCTACTTTTTTTCATTTTTTTCGGTGTATTCTCTATGGTGTTCATACGTTACAGTGCTTGGTGTGTGAGGCGACACGCAGTGGAAGCACGCCCCACACACTTTTGACACGGTCCCCGATTGTTTTCTATCAAAACTGATTTCTGCACAATAATTTAGCATCGAACCATCGAACCATCTGAGTCGGGATATTGGATCCTTTATTGCTATAGTGTCTACTATTTCCTTCCTTTTAGAATGGCAAATCTCAACTCCGTTAGCGTAACAATTTAGTTATGTATGCAACTGGAATGAAAACGATTATGTGTTTCCACCCTATTTCATGGAGACAGCATGATGGCAGACATTTTAAATCGATTGAGGAACAATTATCAGCCGTATAAAAGTATTTAGTGATGAGTTGTAAGAAGGTTATAGGTATATTTTAGCACATCGCCCTGACCATTGTTATTTCTGCCCCAAAGCCGCCGCGAGGAACCTGCACATTAGGCTCAAAACCAACCGAAATGTATCCCATACTACGCAACATTCGTTCTAGTTCCACAATTTCCGGAATTCCACGCAAAACCTTTTCATTCGTCGGATCAAATGCCTGGGCATAATCGCCAATATGGAGCTCGAATGATAATTGTAATGGAAAACCAAGGTGCATTCCGCTCGAAGGACCAACCCCGAGTCTTGCGTCTTCAAAGGAAGCAAACATATCACGAAAAACTGCGTACTCGCTATCTTCAATATCCATTTTCAACAAATCTACCTTGTCATGCCCAAGTTGCTGCATGATTGTGCCTAATGATTTCAGCGAACCCTGGAAAGTTCCATCGTGATTGTGCAGCGTAACCAAAGAAGGATCACCAATACAGATATGATGAAAATAAAACCTCCGGGAGTGTGACAGCAAATAACCGCTTTTGCTTTTGGCATCTGATTTTACCGTACAATCAAACGTATGAATTTCACATTTGGATCTTCGATGCATTGCTTCTTCAAATTTGAAGTTCATGTTGCTCCCTACACTATATATGATGCAGCCCGACTGGTCCAACACAGTCGGTCCGTATCCTACCCGTTTATTACCTCCGCCTAAACACAGCATTTTGGAACCATCGCCAGTTCCCCCTTCGCGAGATAGATTGCAAATACCTTCGCTCGGTTTAAACGATCCCATGTTTTCCCAGCATCTCCGGTCGGCATTTGACTTTCTACATGCTTCACTCATATAATCAAGACCGTGCGAAGGTGGTGGATGCAATAAGCCTCCCTCTCTTCGGAGTTTTTCGTATTTGTCAAATACGTATGATTGATGGAAGAGGCGAACTATTGATAAGGCTCTTTTGCCAGTGAAGTCAGCTTCTGCTGTCGACTCGTCGAAAAGGAAAGCGTTGCGTTCACAAAAGGCCAAGTGACGCTTAAACGTAGTCAATTTATCACCTCGCACGTTGGGACCCGACACCAACGCCCGATGTGCCAGCGAAGCGGGTACTGGTGGCACATAGAACAAAAGCTGGTACGCATAGAAAACAATTACCAGAAGCAAAACAAGTACAAATAGTTTTCGTGGCAAACGCAATACTGTGTTAGTTTCAGGCAGGTTACGTAACGAACGCAGTCTTTTTCTGTCGCTGTTGATATTATTTGGTGGCTGTGGTACGCAGCATACACAGGAGAGAATTGTGTTATTAAAAAGTAATTCAATTAAAATTACCAAACCGGGTTGTGTAAGAAGGTCCGGTCCATATCTGCTCCAAAGTAATAATTGGCTCTGAATTAGTACGAAAATTCGTTGTCGTAATTTTTCTTTTCGATTTCAATGTAATTAAATATTTTGTATTCTCACAGCACCACTACTGTAAAAAAGGATTCTGGAATTTTGTTATAATAACGCCATCCCAATAATAATTTAGTACGAAAATTCGTAGCCGTAATTTTCTTTTTTCCTCTATCCTCGTATATCAATTTTGGTTCGATTTCAATGTAATTAAATATTGCGTGACACAGCAATGTAAAAAAGGATTCTGAATTTTATTTTATAATAATAAGCTATGAAATGACTATTATTTATACAATTACGAAGAACATCAATATCGATTCAAAACACGGTCGTCTTGTTGTTGGCCCATAAAACGTCGGAGAATAACTTCTTCGTTGCTTGGGGTATAAACTTGTGAGGTACAGCCAAGTCCCCTCTGTAAGCAATGGTTAACACCGACTTTGGCTTCTGGGGACAATTGACCACCAAATGGTCAAATACACACCCGCGGGACGGAAACAAATCCGACAAAACATACGGATCGCCCGGGGGCTTCCCAAATCTATCCAAACATAATGTCCCCTGTTCGTGGCATCCGTACACGTCCAAGTAGTACCCGGAATTTCGATCCACAATCTTTAGAGGTATAATGTCACTATGCAAACCGTGCCGGGCAATCCAATGCACTTGCTCATGCTCTTTGTATTTAGCAAGGCACTTCAGCAAAGGAGGCAAGGACTTAAAATTTATCATCACATCAACATCGATATCCCAAGGGATAATTCCATGATGCCGCCACGCACCCATGAGTGTGCCTCGATGGACCACGTAATCTGTCTTGCAATGCGAAAGAAAATTATGAGTGTGGTCTAACAACATGTGAAAAATGTTTATTACTTGTTGGCCGTGTAGTGCCGGGCCTTTCGAGTATTTTACAAGTCGATGGGCACGCGATAAACTCAACTCGTCATGGTGCGTTTCCTTTACAATGATTGCTTTCTCCGCACCACGTCTTATTTCGTGCGGGTGAGACTTTGCCACAATTTTAGAGCTAGATTTGGCAGGAGGCTGAGCTACTGACAACAACGTCAGGTTTGCTCGCACAATGATATCACGCGGGCGGTTAGAGTCACGAAAACCATCCCCCCTAGAGCGTCTGGAGCTTACCTCATTTTCGACAAATACTGATTTTCCTGCTAACCCACACAACAAGGCATTCACTGCAAAACCTAAAAAAAACGCAACAAATAAACGAAACATTTCCACCCCAAAAGACTGCTCTTACCTTCTCTCTCTGTTGCCTGCGTCTGGCCTCTGCTTTTAGTTTTCCGAAAGGAAAAGACAAAATGTATCCCGAAAGAGCATCCAGTCAATTTGATGCATACAAAAAAACAGTTGTTTGCTGGAGGAGGATGCACTTTTTTTGGAGGATGGCCGAGCCACAGCAGCACCCCCTAACCGTCCTCTATACTAGAAGGCTGGTACCAGGTACCGGTAAAACATAATCTTCTCTTTGCTGCCGCAGCACGCAGCGATGATACCCGACGAGGAGATGTCTAGTAGTTAGTTTATTATGTATATAATAATGATTAAAAAAAATCGTAGTATTAAATTAAGCAAAGACTGCATGGAATTGAAATTTCCGAAACAACAATTTGAAAGTTCTTGAGAATTTTGCCGGGTTTGGTGGTAGAAGCCGGCTGCTGGCGAGAAACCCAAATCCACCCATGGTGGTAACAAAACGGACAACAACGCGTAAGAGTGTACTTTTGGGCTGGGCCAGAAGAGGGGACAAAGGGCAAACTGTTAAAAAATGGACATGAAATCAGCTCTTGGAGCTGGCATTCAGCATTCGGACTGCCCTGCTGTTGAGAGCCACTTTATTGTAGGAGCATTTTGGCGACGTTATTACAACTAACGATGGTAAATACACTCATATAGACGAATTCTTGGGACTTGAAAGCATTCTGAAATCTTTCGGTGGTTTCACGACGAATGGGCGGTCTTACTTTGCGCTGGCCGTCCTAAGCGCGTCTCATTAATGAATTAGCACCTGTACTGCAATCGTACAAAAGCGTTATACATATTGTGTGCAAAGAAGGTCCTTATTCTGAAAGAAAAGCGGCTGGCAAAAAAGTCAGACAAATACAAGGCACAAGAAAGCGGCAAAGAGATGAGATCGCGTCCGGGAAAAGACACAGAAGGTCGACCGAAGGAAGAAAAGAAGGAGGACGAAAGTGAGGGTGAAGGCGACGAAGGGGACGACGAAGAAAAAAGAAGAGCAGCCGTCGAATTAAAAAAATTAAGAGGTAACGAAGGCACTTCGTGTTTTCTGTTATTTTAATTAACTGTTAGCCTGTTCACACATGCGCAGCGTGTACGAATTTTTCAGTGGGGTCGTTTCCTCCCGGTAGGGCTGGGGCTGTTTCCAAACAATGGGTTTCGGCACGTCACGATACCTATCGACTGGCGGTCGTTTTCAACTTCTTCTTTTTCGCGCGTGACTTTCCCTTCCAAAGATTTAGAAAGGCATTTGTTCAAATGAATCATCATTCTCAGTTCATCGCTCTCCCTGGCCCTGTCCTCTCCCATGTCCTCTCGAATGATAGCCGGTCGACACCTCGGCAGTGGTACTTCCTGGCCAGTGGGCGCTAGTGACGCGAAGCTTGCTCGGCGACGGTGTGTCTTCTTGTAGTAATGTTCTTTGCGGCATGAGCTGCAGCAGGTGCAAGGGCACCCTTTGCAGCACCATACGATGCAGCTACAAAAGCAACATAACAAACAAACGAGTGTGCCCGTGTGAAACATGCACTGGTCCATATGGGTAAAGGAATCAATGCTGAGGCACGACTGGCATTCTGCGGCACCTTCGCCAAAAGTGAATTGATCCCATGGGCAAGGCAAGCATTCTGTAGCTCCGTTACCCTCTGCGAAGAGACCCTGGGGACAGGGTGGGCACTTTTCGGTATCTCCCCCATAGTTCTCTTGAAAATGCCCTGGCTGGCACGCGTGGCAGGTCGTTCGTGCTACAGTGTCTTTGTCATAGAAATCAGTTTGTCCAGCCACTACTGTTCTTTTAAGCACGCTTTCTGACATTTCTTTCTCGTATAATGACCTCGTGCGGCCAGGTTCGCAAAGTTTGCATTGCTTCAAACCCTCTACGTCTGCGTAAGATCCAGGCTTGCACATGATGCACACGGTACTCCCTTCTGCGTTTACAGCCGACCCTTTCGGGCAACTTTCACAAAATTCTCCATTATGGTATCTTTCGGGCGTAAACTTCCCCGCGGGACACGGCGTGCACACGTGGTTTCCCGTCCCCGGGGCAATTGTCCCTGATTTGCAACGCACGGGGTGGATCCTGTTCTCGTCTGGGACGTAACCTGCAAGGGTGGGCACGCACTTCGCCGCTCCCTCGTGTTCAGTCACATGACCGTCTGGGCATAGCTTGCATTGTGAAGCCTGATCCTCCGGGGAATAGGTTCCCGGGGAACAAATCGTATCCTCAAGCGACGCTTCGGATGCAACAAAGTACCCTTGGCGTGCATTCGTACATTGTGTTGCACCGTAATGCCCTGTGTACATCCCTGGTTTGCAAGCGATGCAAAACGTTGCATTGAAAGAAGGTTGATAATACCCTGGCTGACAGGAAGGACATTCATGGTATGTTTCGTGTACATGGTAACCCGGGGAGGCGGATGCTTTGCCAGGCAAGCACTGATGGCACTCCACTCCCTTAGACTTAGTATATTTTCCAGCAGGGCATATTTTGCAGGAGGACATTCCAACGTTAGGGGAGATATGTCCAGCAGGGCACACGACCTCCTTTGTCGGCTGGTCCGGGGCAACGTAATACCCTATTCTTGCTGGGGTACACTTGGTGGACGCGGAAATGTTCGAAAATCTGCCGGGCAGGCAAGCTGTGCATTGGTCGCAGCTGTCGCAGCGACCTCCATGTTTCCCTGCAGGGCACGGCTCGAAGCCGATGGCACCCCGAAACGAGTAATGCCTGCCTTTCCAGCTGTAACTATTTGTCGTGAAATATCCTGGCAAAGGTGAGTGACATTCCGTCTCCCTCGGTCGGTTCGTATAAAATCCTGGGGAACAGTCGAAGCATGACGCGCTTCCCGTATCGTTCGTGTACTGCCCGGGCTCACAGGGCTCTTCGCTTAACCCGCCCTCGGGAGCGAAATGTCCTCTGTCAGCCTCAACGCAGGCCACCACCGCACCTAGACCCGTTTGTGTGTATTGGCCAGGCAGGCAGGATTTGCAGGGGGAAGAAAGGCCTATTTCGTCCCCGTACGTTCCAGCGGGACAATTGTTGCAATTCATTTGGGCGGTTTCTGATTGGTACGATCCCAGGGCGCACGGCAGGCAGCCAGCCCCTGCACCATGGGGGAACCGAAGAAAATATTTTCCGGTAGGGCACGGCGTGCACGAAGATGCACCAGTAACGTTTGAATGTGTGCCTGCTGCACAGGGGAACTCGTCGACTCTATTGTTTGAATAAAATCCGACTTTTGCCTTTGTACACGAAGAAAGCGGCAATGGATCGCTCGGGGACGCGTGCTTTGAGAAGGATCCAAGAGGGCAAAAACTGCACGTGGCTGCGCCTTTGTAATCGCTGTATCTCCCCTCCACGCACATTTCGCATTCTGTGTTCCCTAACAAGTCTGCAAAATAACCCTCGTGGCACAACTTACACTGAGTCGACGAGGAGATAATTGTCATATTAATTGGTAGGTATCTCCCTTCCGCGCATGGCGTGCATGCTATGGCTCCCAGAACGTTGCTGTAGGTACCATGCGCACATCTTTTGCAACTCGCCTGTCCTTCCTCGTTGTTGTACATGCCGTAGCCGCATTGCTTGCAGCCCTTTATATCGGCAAGGGACTGGTTGTGGTTCTGATGAAATCCCGTGGGGCACGTTAAGCACACGTCATTGACCCAGTCTTTGTAATGACCAGACTCGCATGCGCATACAGGAAGACTATTGTGAGGACGGCAAGTTCCTTCGCCTAAACGGCGACCCGCATCTGGATTCACAGCGAATGAAACCTTTGAGTGAAGATAGAAAATAAGCAACGCAGCCGAGGCTAGCATGATCTTCATTTGTTTGATAGTAAAAAATTGAGAGTCCTTTGAATATTTTATTAAGGCTATTTTATCCGAAACATAAACCCAAGAATACTTTTTCCACAAGAAGTACTTTTTACCAAAGGACGCCCAAACCTACGGGATTTCAAACTGTGCCAATATGATTCTAATGCGTGCGCGACTGCTGCGGATCGCAGAATCGCGTAGGGACATCACACAGCATTGACTAACATCAAGCAGAAGTCCATGACCGAGGAGAGGAGGGGTAAATAATAATCGGAGATTGCGTAAATGTTGTTTGTAGAAAAATATATTTATATATTAATCATATATATCAAAACTGTTGTTGTGGCCTCATGCCCCTTGCCAAAAAAAAGTAGAGGAAGTCCAGTAAGAAGAATTCTGACAGTGCAAAATCTAAATCTATAAGGTGTGATTATTATTACATTGAACTAAAAGCTCTTCGTGCATATACACACAGTAAAATACAGTACATAGGCTACATTCCAGGTACTTTGCCCTATTTTCACCCAATCCCTGTGGCGTATCCGTTAAGGATTTATAAGTATGTGTTTATTTATATATATAATACATATATCTTAGATCATTATAACTATTCCTAGGTTTATTTGATATACTCATTAATACTTAAACTGTTAAAACTAAATCGATCCTTTAAATTAATTTGCATATTTTGTTTCCTTCCCCCCCACTTTTAAATGTTTTGTTATGTGCATATAAAGATGGAACGAAAGAATTGATGTACATTTAATGATAATGGTTGTAACTATTTTAAGAATTGTTTATAGTTAATCAACGCACGTAGTGTAATATTTTCCCTCTTTTTTTTATCACTACTACTGCTGACATCGAATTTTTTTGTATTTTCGGCTTTCGGCGCGACTTCCTCGATAAAACCAATAACACCCGCATTTTTGATAGTAAAACCTGTAACTCCTTTGCTTTTTGTACTGAGGCTCGCAAAGTTTTGCAGATGCATTAACACGCGAGTGGTTCTAGCACACAAGCACACTGGCACTGCAATGCCTCTTCTTCGCGGCCGTTTCCCACTACTGGGTCTCTTTCTGGGATTCTTCCTCTGCTCAGTGGTGTTAACTTGCAACGCTACTGGTTCCCAGGGGGGCATGCACTTTGCAGGGCACCATCCTCATTCAAATGTACCTGGTAGGCTATTGCACGTTCATAGTGTTCGGATTAGAGATTCGGGAAAATCCCACCACCCGTGGCGAAAGGCTGTTCGAAGTCGACGTCAGTTGGGTACTGTCCACGCCGAAAACCTCCCATCCTCGTCAGACGACCCCCCATTTGGTAGGTCAGTTAAGTTAACATTTTCACTTCACGGGCATATTAACAAGACGATTACCGAATTTGATCTGCATCATCACAAGCACCTTGTTCACCCAGACGCGACAATAGCTTTTCACGACAACGACGCGTACAGCTCATTTCCATTGCCCAACAACGTGTATCGTATGGAGGACACAGCGAACGGTGTTTGGGCGTACGTTTCTATTATCGACGAATACACTTTTCACGGCCACGTGCACCAACGTGATGGGCGCACAGTAGTTATTGAGCCAACGCTGGCAAAACATGTCCACGCAGGCGACGAGGGATATCGGCGTCGGCTGGATGACTTTCACAGGGGGCACAAAGCCATGTTTGGGTCTGCTCCAACACTGCTGGCGTACGAAAGTGGCAGTTTTGATTTCCCTTATGGCACGGTCGAAACGGAACAGGGCGCTTTTGGGAACACCGGTACGGAGGGCCGGGGGGGGCGACGACTGACGCAGACGCTGGCTCAAACAAACCCCCCGTCGTACTTTGGGCCGTATACAAAATTAACCGGTGAAAATTGCCTGTCCGAGCTGAAACGTGCAGACATTGGGCTGGCAGTCGACGCGGGGTTTTTCCACAAAGTGTCAGGGGAAGACACTAGTGTGCGTGGTTATAACAAAGTTGCTGCTTACCTGTCTTCGCTCGTTGCAATCTTGAATCTTATATACGTGTCTCAGCTCAATGTGTTTTTACAGATTCGCCATATCGTTGCATTTCATGACCAGGCAGCAGGTCCAACCGAAGGAGGGGAAAAAGACTTTAACCAAGCGCCATTGAACTCTGACAATCTCGATGGGTGGAATCGGGGAGAGATTGGCTGCAAACTGAGCGTGGAAGGGGGCTACGCGGACAACAGCGACATCAACACGTACTTGGATAGGTTTCGAAAATGGCAGCTGGACTACAAAAAGTCCAGCGAGGACACGTGCAAGAACTGCGCCGCGTTTCATGCATTTACGGATTGTTTTCCCTCTCCTGGTACCATAGGTTTGGCATACACAGGCACGATTTGCAGACTTGCGTACAACGTTGGTTGGAACACGTTGGGCGTCGTGTCGACGCAAACCTGGGAAACGTTTGCGCACGAAATGGGTCATACCTTTGGTGCTACACACTCAAACAGCGGCATAATGTCATACAAGCCATACGCAGAGTTTACGTTTGCGAATGAAAATGGCGGTGATGCAGTCTTACAGAGTGATGGGAGACGGTATGAAAATGATAACTTTGAAAGAATTTGTAACACGATCAAGGATGGCGTCGACGGAACCGGTGCATTTTGGGCTGCGAACTGTTTCAAAAATACAGTTAGCCAGTGCGGGAATGGGATAGTAGAGACAGGGGAAGATTGCGACGGGGGCGAGTGTTGCGGGAGCGGCTGCTCCTTCAACCTCGGTAAACAATGCGACAAGACACTTACAATTTCTTCGGTTGCACTGGACGGGACAGCAACGTTAGTCGAAGTTGATAACGAATGTTGCACCTCATCCTGCATGTTCGAGGCCCCAATAAAATCATGCACCATCGCAGGGGATTCCGCAGGCATAAAAGGGAAATCGCAAGGCGCTGTCCAGACGATTGCAAGAAAAGGTTTATGCATGAATGGCCGGTGCAAAAACTTGTGCGCGAACCCTTTCAACGATAATGACAATAAACGGTACAATGCTCATTGCCCACCTTTGACAAATGATGTCTGCACCACAAGGTGCAAAGGCGCTGATTTTTGGCCCGCAGTAGCCTGTTTAGATTATAGAGACCAGGACTCCGTAAACCCAGAGAACGATTTTTCAAAGACGTTTTCGTACACACCAAATTTTTTACCACCGGGAACGTTTTGCGAAGACGGCAAAACATGTTCCGATTTTGGGGTCTGCTGCCCCGTGTGTCTAAACGGCGGCGTTCAAATTAGGGATGGTACTGGTGGTTGTGCGTGCGATTGTGACAGTGGGTTTACTGGCGATTTTTGTGAAACGCCGTCTAATCAGCAATGCACTGAAGCACATATTTCATGCGGACTACATGGTTCACCAGAAGGCACGACCCCTTCTTGTGCATGTACGTGTGATGCAGGATATTCTGGGGCCCAGTGCAATCGGTGTACGACTGGCCCCGACGGAGAACTATGCGAGAACGGGGGCGCCAATGTTGAAACAACTGGGGGATGTGTGTGCACTTGTGTGAACGGCTTTGTGGGCCCCCATTGCGAAACACCGCCTGACTGTGCGTGCAAGGATGGCGAGCATTGCAGAACAGAAGGATACAGTTACTTTTGGTGTTACACAAAGTCAGCAATGCACTGTGGTGAAAAACCAGACGACAATTGGAAGACGTGCCCAAATTGTCTAAACGGGCCGGGAGGGAATCCGTGCTTAAACGGGGGAAGCATTGAAACCGATTACTCGGCATTGAGTGAACAATTGTGTTCGTGCGTATGCAAAGACGGGTTTTATGGTGATCACTGTGAAAACACACCACCGGAAGGATCTCTGCATAGCTTCAATGTTCAGAAGGAAACATCCGGCCAGTCCATGGTGATCATGGGTGGGTTTCAGTTAGTGAACGCTTCGGCAAAAACAACGGATTTTGTTATCGCTATCGATACAGCTACCCCTGAACCAAGATGCATCGGGAGAGCATATTATCAAATCCTTGAGTACCCGTCGTCTATTGATGAAGCTATGTTTTGGAATCACGGGCAAAGTGGATTTGCACCACAAA
>JACLAC010006025.1_pt1 | contig 11990 bp, 8 predicted proteins | sample 8027881 | NCBI WGS metagenome assembly JACLAC01 (sample SAMN15725517, study PRJNA655200) | protist metagenome | isolation source: fluorescence activated cell sorting (FACS) single amplified genomes of... | place: Spain: Blaines Bay Microbial Observatory, Mediterranean Sea | collected 2016-01-19 | reverse complement strand
AGCAAATCGTCGCGATGCGAGAGGATTGGTGGCGGTGTATTGGAAGAGGAAGACGCAGCCATAAATGAATTGACCCGCGCGGCTCGCGCTTTTTCGCGGCGTCGTCCCGAGCACTTCAAGTTTGGGCGCAAAAAACTCAACGCAAAAACAAAGAAACAATCTTCTACATCTCCTGAGACATTGCGATTTTGGTGTCTCGCATCAACGCTGCGTACCTCGACGCCACTGAATCCGCCTTGAGCCGCGAGCCGGACAACTTGTTGTTGAGCGGGTTGAGCGGCGCGTGCTTGCTGCAGCAGACGACGTCATCGCTCGGGTGGTGGCGCTTGCAGCAGTAGCCCTCAAACTCGCCGCCGCAGCAGACGGCGGCGAACGCGAACGGGCCGCAAGCCGTCGGGTTGAGCGCGCCCTTTTTGACCTCCGCGTCGGCCGCGTCAAAGGCCTTCTCCTGCCGCTTGAGCTCCTGGCGGCTCGGTGGCTTGACGCGCTCACGCGGCTTGGTCGCGGCGGAGGGCGGGCGCCACGCGAGTGGCCCGCCTTTTGCGTCGACCGCAAACGCGCCCGGCTTGTTCGAGAGCGGCTGGCGCTGCTGCTGACTCTGCTGGCTGTCCTGGCTGCTCGCGGCGGAGGATGGCCTCTTGTTTTCGGTGGACGAGTCGCCGCAGGGAAGGCACTTGTCAAAGGAGGGAGGCGGTTGCGCCTTGTATTGTGCGTATCGAGCGTTGGCCTCCGACATGTCATTCTCCGCGCCGCCGTGCGGCGTCCTTGCCTTGGTCTTCTGCTGCAGCGCCGCCGTTGCGGTCGGCGTGGGCATCTCCGCCTTGTGATGCGCCATCGTGCCGCTCGGCGAGGTGCGTGGCAGGCTGCCAAAGGTGTGTCCCGGATTGGCGCGGCCTCCACTTACGGCGACGGTGCGCGACGGCGGGTGCGTCATCATCGACGCAGGATTTGCCTTTTTCTTATTCGGCGCTGCTGGCGCTGTAGTATCCTCCGGGATGCTGCTCGCCGACGGCTCCAAAGCAAAGGTGACTCTCGACTGCGATTGCGACGAGGCGGGCGCCGCGGGCTTGCGCTGCATCAGCGAGGAGCGCGTGTGCTCCGCGAGCTTTGCGAGCTCATGCGACGGCTCTGGGGCGTTGAGGATCGAGTCGGAGGCGAGCGTGGTGGTGGGTTGGTGCGGCTGCAGTTGGGTCTGATTTAATGCCGACTCGGAGGTTAACGCGTCGCAAATGTCGCACAGGTCGTCGTCTTGCAAGCTAGGTAGCTGGCCGTAGTCGTCGAGCGCGGCCTCGAATTTGCCAAAGAAGGATTTGTCGGCGAGGGAGTGCGGGCGGGAGGGCCGGACGGTCGATGAAGACAACTCTGACATCGGCAAATCGTGGGCAAGACGCCTTGGCGGAGCCGTTGGAGCTGACCAGCTGAGCCTGACGCCACGCGCTTGTTTTCAGGCTGATTTTTGGCTCTTCAACGGCATCGCCGCTCTCGCCTCTCCTAACGCGAGAACGAGTACTCCGAAAAACTCGAAAAGGACCAGTTTATTCTAACCAACCATGGGTGACGTCATGGAGATGGCCGCCGCGCAGACGCTGCTCGCGGTCGAGGCGGCGCTTGACGCCGAGATCGAGAAGACGGAGAATCTCGACGATGACGACTACAACCGCATCAAGCAGAAGCGCATCGCCGAGATGAAGCGGAAGGCGGAGCAGGAGCAGCAGAACGTGTCCAACGGCCACGGTACGCTCTCGAAGATCAACGACCAGCAGGAGTTTTTTGCGGCGGCGAAGGCGTCGGCGCGCATGGTTGTCATCTTCACGCGGAACTCGAACAAGTATGGCAAGGCGATGCTCGAGCACATGACGCTGCTCTCGGGCAAGCACCTCGAGGCGCGCTTCATGTGGGTCGACGCGGAGAACGCGCCCTTCCTCACCGACCGGCTCAACATCTACATGCTCCCGACGATCGTGTGCATCAAGGACAACAAGGTGCACAAGCAGCACAACGGCCTCAACGAGATTGACGGCAGTGGCAAGTACTCGTCCGGCATGCTCGAGTACCTCCTGCACGTGGACGAGATGCTGGACGAGGCGCCGCTGTACGAGCAGGAGCTGAGGGAGGAGGAGGAGGAGCTCGCCGACCTCGACGACGATTAGAGTGGTCGGCGTACGGCGAAAAATACAGCTGTATCGTGTAAGTTTTGGAGCGTGTGGCGGCGGCGGGTCGCAGAGCAGAGAGAAGCGCTGGAGAAGCGCCCGGTATTACTGTGTATTATCATTTTCGTTTGACAAATTCGCTACACGCCCATCCCTCCACAAATTTCTCTCTACCAGCGCCGCTCCGCCGAGGCCCGGGTCGTGTTCCGCGTGAGGTTCTGCTGATAGGCGACCCGATTGGGGCCGTTGAGCGCCTGGTCCAAGGCCGCCTGCACGCGCGGGTCCTGCAGCGCGGCCCTCCGCTCCTCCTGGCTCATCCCTCCACCCTTGTTGCCGTACCCGTGCGGCCCGAGCATCCGCGCGTCGACCGCGTTCGCCTTTGCCACCTCCGCATTCTTGCGCTCCTCCTCCAGCATCGCACGCACGCGCTGCTGGTCCGCATGGCGCTGCGCAATCTCGCCCTTGCCCACGCGGGCGCGCAGCGGGTCGACGGGCGGCGCGTCGTCCTTCCGCTTCGCCGCGAGCGCCGCGCGCCGCTTCGCGCTCACGCTGTCGTCGCCACCCTCATTCTCTTGGGTCGGCGTTTTGGCCTCGAGCGGGTGCGGCATGCTCGCAGCGGCCGCCACCTCTGCCGCGCGACGGCGGTTGACGAGGGCGCTGGAATGGCGCTCGCCACCATTCCAGCGCAGCGTGTCGACGGCATCCGCCTCGAGCTTTTGGGTCCGCGAGACGTGCCGCCGCTCCTGCACGAGGTCGACGGGTCCGAGCGAATCGTTCTGCTGGTAGATTTGCATCTGTGCGAGCCCCTTAGCGGTCGCGTCATCGTCCGTGTTGGTCGAAAAGCCGCCGAAATTCTTGCGCGGATCGATCGCGCGCGCCGGACCGCCCAAGTGCGCGCCGTAGGCCCCCGACGACGTCTCGAACTGCGTGATCGACGAATTTTCCTTGTGGCCCGGCTTGAAGACTTCTTTCGCGCTCGCCTCCTTGCGGCCGACCCGCTTGCCCTTGAACTGGTCCCATGGGACGGCGTGAGCGAACGCGTGAGGAGCGTTCTTTGGCAGCGTGTACATGTTTTGCTGGCGTTTGGGCGACAGGAGAGTGTAGAGCAGTGGTTAAAAGCCTAACGGCTGCTCGATGCGATTTCGCAAGTTTTGCTCGCGTTGTCTTGGGATCCTTGGCTTCGTGGCACCAAAGCGGGAACGCGCACGCCCGTACCGTCACTGGGTCGCTCATGAAAGAGATTCGCGCGGCGGGGCGCCGTGTCGAGCAGGAGCGACGTGACCACAAAATACAGAATGGCTGATTCCGACGACAGTCCGTCCTCCTTCGACAGCCTCGGCCTCGACCTCCGCCTTCTCAAGGCCATCCGCAAATTAAACCTCGACTCACCCACCGCCGTACAGGCCTCCTGCGTTCCTCTCGCGCTCGCCGGCCGCGACGTGCTCGCGCGGGCGCCGACCGGCTCGGGCAAGACGATCGCGTACGCCCTGCCGCTGCTGCAACAATTACTCCGCCGCCACGACGCCGGCGCGTCGTCGCTCGCGCCCGGCGTCGGCGCGGTCGTCCTCGTGCCGACGCGCGAGCTCTGCCAGCAGGTCCACGGCGTGCTGCGCAAGCTGCTCGGCCATGCGGGCGCAGCAGGCGTGCGTGTGGTGCAGCTCGCGACGCCGGCCGACGCGGCGGCGATCAGCGGCGCGTCGCCGCCCGACGCGCTCGTCGCGACGCCGGCGCGCCTCAAGCAGCTCGCCGCCTCGTCGACGCTCAATCTCCGCGAGTCGGTCCACCTCCTCGTTGTCGACGAGGCCGACCTGCTCCTGTCATATGGCTACGGTGAGGACCTGACGGCCATCGCCGGCGCGCTGCCGCCGGCGGTGCAGACGCTGCTCCTCTCGGCGACGATCACGCCCGATCTCGATTCGATCCGCTCGCTCTTCCTCCACAACCCCGAGACGATTGATGTCGAGGAGGGCGGCGGCGCCAAGGGTAAGGACGGCGATGGCGGCCTCAAGCAGTACTGGCTGCGTTGCACCCATGAGGACAAGTTCCTCGTGATGTACGCGCTCTTCAAGCTCAACCGCATCCCCGGCAGGTCCTTAATATTCGTCAACTCGGTCGACCGCGGCTTCCGCCTAAAGCTCTTTTTGGAGCAGTTTGGCGTCAACGCGGGTGTCCTCAACTGCGAATTGCCGTTGTCGTCGAGGTGGCATGCGATACAGGCGTTCAATCGCGGCGCGTATGACATTCTAATCGCGACGGACGACCCGAAGCTGATGACGGGCCGCGCCGAAGAGAGCAGTAATGGCGGCGGCGCATCGTCGTCTTCGGCGGCGGAGGAGGCGGAGACGGCGGGTGGCAAGAAGCGAAAGCGCGGTATGGGGAAGGGTCCGGAGGCGAGCACGGCCGACGCCGAGTTTGGCGTCTCGCGCGGCGTCGACTTTACCGACGTCACCGCCGTGCTCAACATGGATCTGCCGACCTCGCTCGCCGTCTACAAGCACCGCGTCGGCCGCACGGCGCGCGCCGGAAAGGGCGGGACGGCCATCTCCCTCATATCGCCTGAGGCGGCCGACGAGACGCTGCTCTCGGAGATGGTGGACGCCTATGAGGAGAGCGGCTCGCTCCATCAGTTCCAGGTTGACATGTCGAAGCTCGCCGCGTTCCGATACCGTACGGACGACGCTTTGCGCGCGGTGACGCGCACGGCGGTCAAGGAGGCGCGGCTGACGGAGATCAAGCGCGAGCTCCTCCACTCGAAGAAGCTCCAGGCGCACTTCGAGCAGAATCCGGACGACCTCGAGCTCTTGCGCCACGACAAGCCGCTCCATTTGACAAAGAAGCAGCCGCATCTGGCGCACGTGCCGACGTATTTGAAGCCGGAGACGGAGGGCGCGACGGAGAGCGTCGCGGCTGTCGGCTCGTCCGCGCGAAGGATGGCGAATAGCGGCAAGCGGCGAAAGCTCTTTGGCGGCGGCGGCGGCAAGCACGCGAAGAATAAGAGAGACCCGCTGCGCAGCTTTAAGGGCGGAAAGAAGGGTAAGAGATGAATTTTTGGATAGATGAAGCAAGAATGTTTGGTTCACCGAATAATACACGAATTGTATAGCTCACACACGTGCCTCCTGCTCCACTCGCTTCTTCGCTCTCGCCTCTACCCCTCTCGCCGCCGTCCGCGTCGGTACGACCACGCCCCTCACCTCCTCCTCAACCCTCGCGTCCTCCTCTGCAGTCGCCCTCGCCGCGTCGAGAAAGTCAAACGATAACCGCGACATGAAGCACCCTTGGCCGAAGAAGCCCTCGTTGAAGGCGACATGGCTGCCGCGCGCCGTACGCACGAGCGCATAACCTGCGGTTTGCCTCACGAGGTCGCACCGGATATTCTCCGGCCGGCAGACCATGTCGTCCTCCGAGTTGACGACGAGCGTCGGCACGCGCACGCCCTCAAAGTGCTCCATAGGATTCGCGCGCTTATAATACTCGGCCGAGCCCGCGCCGTTGCGCCCTAAGGCGAAGGGCGCGTGCGCGGCAATAAAGCCGTCTAACGTCGTCGCGGCGAGGCACGCCTCTAATGCCTTCTCGTCGTGGGCGCGTAATAGCTGCGTGTTTGGCAGGATGAACGTCTTCTTCAGCTGGCCGACCATTAAACCCTCAACCGTGGCGGACGTCTCTCCTAACGACTTGAAGGCGGTCTCGATGTCATATGCTGGGCAAAGAGAGACGGCGGCATCGACCTTCGCGTCATAACCCGTCTGGCCGCAGTAGCTGACGAGGAGGCCGGACCCGGCGGAGACGCCGACGAGGCCGCGGAAGGACGCGTCAGGATAGGCCGCACGCACGGCTTCGACCTGGCGCGCCGCGTCGCGCGTGCAGCCGAGCACGTTGAAGGTCGGCTCGCCGCGAAGCGGGCCGGCGTGGCCGCGGCGCACCAGCACGCAGCCGCGCCAGCCGCGCTTGCTCGCGGCGCGCAATAGCGGGAGCGTGGAGTCGGCGTCGCCGGTGATCGTGTGCATAAACATCACGACCGGCGCGTCTGCCGGCAGATCGCGCGTCTTGCGATCGTTTGCCCACACAACGGCGAGATCGCCAGAGGTGCCGGGCACCACCTCTGAACGCAGCCGAAAAGGCGGTCCGGCAGCACGGCTCGCCTTGACGGCACGCTTGAAGGAATGAAGCGCGCTATTCGCGACGGGCGCGGAATACCACGGCTGCGTCTTGTAGACAGGTTCCGCGACAGACGGGCACGCCTCCACTATCCGCTCGAGGCGTGAGGCGGAAGCGAATGCCTCGTCGTCCATGTCGAGCGACGGTGCGCAATAAATAATTTCTGCGTTCGGCGTCGGCTTTGGCGACCACGGCATCGCGGTGCCGAGCCGCTGCATCAGCACGCCAGGGCCGAAGCCGGGAGTCATGACAACATCTGATGCGCTTCCTGGAGTTTTCAGGCCCCAACCACCTCGACAACACTGGCGCCGTGTTGAGCACTCACGAGCTGAGCGCAACGCGGACCGATCAATCGACTGTGTGCCAATCTGTTGCCTGGGATAATTTGCGATTTGCCCGATACGACGTGCGTGCGTGCGGCGAAGGCGATGGAGCGCGGACGGACGCTCCACCGCGATCGCGGCGTGGCGTCGCGAGACGCCTTCACGTGCTCCGTCTGCTTAGAGCCATTCGTCGACCCGTGCACCGTCGTGCCGTGTGGCCATAGCGCGTGCTGTCACTGCTTGGCGGCATGGCTCGACCGTGGGAATACGCGCTGCCCGTCGTGCGCAGCGTACATCACTCACGCGTGCCTCTCATTTAACCTTCGCAGCGCCGTGGAGGCACTGCACGGCCCGGCCGTCGCCGCACGGCGCACCACTCTGAATTTACAGCAGCCGGCCACATTTTATCGAGAGATACACCGTCCGAATTCTATTCCGTTCGGCCTCGCTGACGTAGGCGCTATGCGTCGACTGCTCAACATTATAATGGATGGCGGAGTTTTGGAGTATGGATTTGTGTTTTTTACAGCAATCGCAATCTTTGGCTCGATTATCGGGATAATTGACAATTGGGACACGACCAAGGTGACGGTCCTCGGCGCCCTCGTCCTCGGCGCCGTCGTGCACCACCTGGACTTGGCGCCGGGGGCATTCATAGAGGAATGGAGAGGCGCTGAGGCTCTGGCCGCTGAGGATGGGGATGCCGCGCCCGTGGTTAGACGCTTCGTTCTACTTTTTCCACCGTGGTTAGACCCTAACTTTTTCAGGGTACTCCTTGGCCGCGATATGCTGCGCCTCTGGCTAATAATGTTCCTCGTCTTCTTCGTCATCTTCCACTTTCAGATCCAGATCCAGAGCGCGCTACAAGCAGGCAATACCAATACGAATAGCAGCGGCGGCGGCGACGATCTCGACTTTGAGGCGCAATTCTATCGGAACTTGGAGCTGCTTCAGAATAGCTTCGGGTTGGACTTTGGCTCGCTGTCGCTGCCGCGCCTGATGCTCCGCATATTCACCATCACCTTTGGGGTCGTCTATTGCGTCCTCCTCGTGCCAACTCTTCTGCAGACGCTCGCACAGCGGCTGGCACGCTGAGGCGCGGACAGCGAGGGCGACGACTTAGTTTGCATGCTTCCATGTCGATTTAGCGTTTTTACTAAAGCCACATTTTCCACGTTTTTCTCGCGCTACGTCAACCGCAAACGCATGCATTTCAAGCATTGTATGTTCCGTCGCTCCCTCCCTCTCTCTCTCAGATGGAGAGGCGCGGGTCGCGCTTCGTGATGCGCACCGTCAGACCCGCCTCACACCTCTCGCACGTGATCTTGATCGCGAGCGTATTATTCCCGCCGTTTGGAGAGTTGGCCGCAAACTGCGCGTCGTCGATCGTCGTCGTGTTGAGGTGGCCGCACGCGGTGCACGGGCAGCGTATCGTCATCGGCGGTCTGGCGACTGCGCCCGGAGTGCCAGGAGGCGCCGCTTGAGGGTCCTCCTCCCGAACAACCGAGAAGCTTAGCGTCTTCTTGAAGCCCTCCCTCACGCCAATCGCAAAGCCAAACGCCTGATGTCCGACCTCGTGCCACTTTTCAAGTACGGGCACCGAGCGCTGCCGTATCATCTGCATACGCTGCCCGGCCACAGCCGTCGCGCGGCGTGTCATAGATGCCGCACGCTGGCTGATCTCGTCGGTATTCTCGCCGACGGACGCGAGGGTTTGCTGGCCGACGCTCGACGCCTGCGCGAGCCGCTGGCCAACCGCCCGTGCGCGCTCCCTCGCCGCCTCGCGCATCGCCTCCCTTCGCCTCGCCGCCGCCGCCTTCTCCTCCGCCTTTTGCCGCTCCCTCGCCGCCACCGCCTCGGCCTCCATCCTCTTCTGCTGCTCCTTCACCTCCGCAATCCTCATTAAGGCCGCATCGCGACGCTGCCGCGCCTCCGCCGCCGCCCTCTCCGCTTTCTCAATCGCCTCGCGCTCCGCCCTCTCATCCTCCTCCTGCTCCGCCTCCGCCGCCGCCTCGAGGAAGGCCAACGTCGCATACTGCGCCGCAAAGACGGGCGACTTGACTTCATATTTGGCAGAGAGGATAGAGTCGTCATTCGCCACGGCGCTCGCCGCACGCTCGCGCGGCCCATGATGATGATCGCCCCTCGGCGTGCTTGACGTGCTGCTGCTGCTCGTGGACGCGGCGGCGATGAATGTGCGCTTTGACCACTTCTCGCTCCGCGGCGTCCACCCGCGCGGCAGCACCGTCACGCGCTTCGCCGGCACGCGAATCGCGCCCTTGCGGCCACCAACAAAGCAGCTCGCCACCTCAATAATCGGTGGAGGTGCAGGCGCGCCGCCCGTCTCCTCGTCCTCGTCCTCCTCGCCCGACGAGCGCCGCTCCGAGACGTCCGCCTCGCCGTTGACAGGCCGCCACGGGCCACTCATGAGCGACGGCGCCGACTGTCGCGTCTTGAGCACGCGTTTGAAGATGCGTGGGGCGGCTGCAGCGCTGGGAGTCGTCTCATCGTCGTCCTCCTCGCTCAAAACGCCCGTCGGCGACGAGGGCGGGTCGAGCGCCTTCCCCGTAGAGGCCACAATCCCCGCAGAGGCAACCGCACGGGCCTCCGCCGCCCGAGCCTCCGCCTCCTTCTCCTTCTCTGCCTTGGCCTCTGAAGAAAGCAAATCATCACTGGTTATTTCTCCAAGGCTCAGTCTTCGCCACTTCTCCTTCAATTCCTTGACGGTGAAGGAGCGGTCGAGGACCGCCTTGGACGGTGAGCGTGGCATGGAAGGCTGGTCGGGCGGCGCGGTGGGGCTGTCGTCGCCCATGAGAGATGCGATTGACTGGTAAAATGCAGGTCGGAGATGCGGCGATGTTGTTACGCCGGAGAATAAATTGCGCCGTGAGGGGCACCTCTGCCTCCGCTTCCGCTGCTGCGCGTTCACTGCTCTGCTTACGTTCTATGGAGCCAGCTTTACCTAACACTGCTACAACTCAAACGCAACCCTCGCATTCTCCGCGGTCCTTTCTGCCGTCTCGGCCTCGCTCCACCCTCTCGCCTCCGCCACTCTCTCGCACGCCTCGACGAGCGCCTCCCTTGCAGCGTCCGCCGTGTGCTCGTCGGACTCGATGAGCAGCCGATCGGCGGGCAGGCTGGCGATGACGCTCGGCGCGCGCTTGGTCCGCGCGGCCCTGCCCGAGTAGCCAAAGAAGACCTTTGAGCCACATCCTTCCGCGAGGCGAAGCAGCGAGGCGGCCGTCTCTGCCGATCCACCGTAAGCATGCATGATGACAGCGGGTGGCAGGCTACCTGACGACGCCTCCTCGTTGAGCAGGTCGATCATCGGGCCATCGGCGCGGACGCAGTGGACGACGAGCGGCCTCTTGAGCTCGGAAGCGAGGCGCAGCTGCGTCGTGAAGGCATGAACTTGGCCCTCCCAAGGGCATTCCTCGAGCCGCGCGCGGTCAAGGCCCGTCTCACCCACGATGGCATTGGCATCGCTATCCAGCGCGCTTCGAAGCCGATCCTCCCACCCATCCTCCTGAGTGTGCGCATACCACGGGTGGACGCCAATCGCGTACTTTCTGCCGCCGCCGCCTCTCCTGCCCTCTGCAGCAGCGGCGACGCTCCAATCAGACTCACCCGCTGAGATGAGGCACACGCCGCTTACATCGTGGGCCTCCTCCTCCTCCTCCGCTGCCGCTGCGAGCGCGTGGCAATGCGAATCGTACAAGGCGGGCAGCGGCTCCACCGGCTCTGCCTTCAGCTTTGTCGATGCCGGCTGTACCACAACTCGCGGCCGCTTTGGAAGTGGCGCGGACGTGGCAATCGCCTTCGTTAGATACGACGCAGCCGCGAATCCAAACGCGCCCACGCCAAAGCACGCGGTGCCAAACTGATCGCAAACGGAGCCAATGTCGCCGCCGGTAAAGGTCGTTGGAGGCTCCGTAGAGTATGCACACGGCACGCCCCACGCAGCCGGCTTCCGCGTCTTGCCGCCGCTACTCCTACTGCCCTTGTGCTGCGGCTGTCCAGCAGGGTATCCATATTCCTTTCGCAGCTCCTGGCGCACCCGCTTGAGCAAAGCATCATTGCTCACCTGCGTCAAATCTGCAATTGTCACCGCGGTCGGATCGCTCTTGCCGCCCGCTGCGCCCGCAATCACCAAGTGCACGTCGAGCTCGCGCGCCGCGTCGACCATTGCTGCCTTTTCGCGATAGCCGTCCACGGCATCAAGGAGCGCCAGCTGCTGACCATTCGCTTCGGCGGTCGACTGCTCTGCCCGGAGCAGTTCGAGCGCATTGTCGGCGAGCACCCATTCCTCGCGCGCGACCACCTCGCACTCGGGATTGATCTCGGCGACGCGTGCGGCGAGCACTTGCGCCTTGGATTTGCCGACTGTATCGCGCAGCGCATGCAGCTGTCGATTCGTATTGCTGATACAAATCTCGTCGAGGTCTATTAGCACGAGCGCGCCAATGCCGCTGCGCGCGAGCGCCTCCACTGCCCACGAGCCAACGCCGCCAAGGCCGACGACCACGACTCGCGCCGCTTTTAATCGTGCAGGCGCCTCATCACCGTAGAGCCGTCGCACGCCGTCAAATCGCAATTTGTAATAGTCGTTGTCGAGGCCGTCGTCGATTGCGAGGCGTGGTGATGGAGCGCGGAGTATGGATGGCGCGCTGAAGTAGCCGGCCACGGCCAAGAGCAGTCCGGCCGCGCTCATCATCGCGCGGACCCAAAACTTGTTGAATCTCGTTCGACCTCGCGTTTTGTTCTCAAATAATCGGCTACTGTACTCGCTTCGCTCCGCGTCCCACTACTCTCACGCCTCGGCGTCGACTCCGCTGTCAGCGGCCGCCTCCGCCGCCGCCTCCGCCGCCGCCTCCGCCGCCGCCTCCATGGTCGCGTCCGCCGCCGCCGAAGCAGCAGCGTCCGCTGCCGCCTCGTCGACCGCCTCCTTGACCGCCTCCACCGTCGCCTCCACCGTCGCCTCCACCGTCGCCTCCACCGTCGCCTCCGCAGCCGCCTCCGCCGCCGCCTCCGCCGCCGCCTCCGCCGGCGGCGGATCAGGCGTGATCACGACCTCCTGTATCACCGACTCCCTCGGCTGCGCCGATAACACAAACAGGTAGACAAGCAGCGCAAACGCGAGCGCACCTAATACGAGCAGCGCCATGTAGGTATGCTCCCTCCGCCATGTGCTCTTTGGCGTCGCGACCGTAAAGTCGCGCGTCTCGCCGCCGGAGGACGACGACGACGAGGCAGCAGAGGCGGTCGCAGACGAGGATGTGGCACCCTTGCGATTCCGCAGGCCCTCCCCTCCTCCAGAGGCGTCCGCCTCGTCAACGTCGCCACACTCGGAAGGCGGCGG
>JACLAC010000732.1_pt1 | contig 11994 bp, 8 predicted proteins | sample 8027881 | NCBI WGS metagenome assembly JACLAC01 (sample SAMN15725517, study PRJNA655200) | protist metagenome | isolation source: fluorescence activated cell sorting (FACS) single amplified genomes of... | place: Spain: Blaines Bay Microbial Observatory, Mediterranean Sea | collected 2016-01-19 | reverse complement strand
AACAATTCCGATAGTGATGGCGATGGTCTAGTAGATGGAGATGAGGTCAATACATACGGCTCAGATCCAAATAATTCTGATAGTGATGGCGATGGTGTTGATGATGGAGATGAGGTCAATACATACGGCTCAGATCCAAATAATTCCGATAGTGATGGCGATGGTATAGTAGATGGAGATGAGGTCAATACGTACGGATCAGATCCAAATAAGTCCGACACGGATGGAGATGGTTTGGATGATGGTGATGAGGTCAATACATACGGTTCAGATCCCGACAATTCCGATAGTGATGGCGATGAAATCTCAGATGGAGAAGAAATTAATACCTATGGAACGGATCCAAATGATGCTGATACGGATGATGATGGTTTAAGTGATGGAGCTGAGATTAATATTTACTTCACCGATCCAATATTATTTGATATGGACGGTGATGGATTGAATGATGGTGACGAACTGAATTCTCCAAATCCAACAGATCCGAATAATTCTGATACGGATGGAGATAATCTGTCTGATGGAGACGAGCTCAATTCTTTAAACCCAACGGATCCAAACGATTCTGACTCGGATGATGATGGTCTGAATGATGGTAACGAGGTAAATATTTACAATACAGATCCAAATAACTCAGACACAGATGGAGATTCTCTGAACGATGGAGAAGAGGTCAATACCTATGGAACCGATCCAGCTGATACGGACACAGACGATGACAATCTTTCTGATGGTGATGAGGTCAATACGTACCAAACAGATCCAAATGATCTTGACTCTGATGGGGATTTATTAATTGATGGAGATGAGATTAATACGTATGGAACAGATCCAAATGATGTTGATACGGATGATGATGGTTGTGACGATGGTATAGAGGTCAATACCTATGGAACGGATCCAAACGATTCTGATTCTGATGATGATGGAATGACGGATTGCGATGAAATTTCTCAGGGATTAGATCCAAATTCAGATGATACAGATGGTGATGGTCTGTCAGATGTTGATGAGATTGATACGTATGGAACGGACCCAAATAATTCAGACTCAGACGGAGATGGTGTTTCTGATGGTGATGAATTGAATTCTCCGAATCCAACAGATCCAAATGATGTTGATACGGATGATGATGGTTTAACCGATGGAGAAGAGGTCAATAATTATCAAACAGATCCAAATGATGTTGATACGGATGACGATGGTGTTGATGATGGAGATGAGGTCAATACGTATGGCACAGATCCAAACAACTCAGATTCGGATGGAGATTCCCTTGATGATGGAGATGAGGTTAATACGTATGGCACGGACCCGAATAATTCTGATACGGATAGTGATGGATTGGATGATAGCTCTGAGGTTGATACGTATGGCACAGATCCAAATAATTTAGATTCAGATACTGACGGCATTCCCGACGGATTAGAGATTGACATGTATGGCACAGATCCGAATAATTCAGATACGGATGGTGATGGTGTTGATGATGGAGAAGAGGTCAATAATTATCAAACAGATCCAAATGATGTTGATACGGATGACGATGGATTGAACGATGGAGATGAGGTCAATACGTATGGCACGGATCCAAATGATGTTGATACGGATAGTGATGGTCTGGTAGATGGAGACGAGGTGAATACGTATCAAACAGATCCGAACAATTCAGATACGGATGGAGATGGTGTTGATGATGGAGATGAATTCAATACGTATGGAACGGATCCAAATAACTCCGATACGGATGGTGATGGATTGAACGATGGAGATGAGGTCAATACGTATGGCACAGATCCAAATGATGTTGATACGGATGGGGATGTTTTTACTGATGGAGATGAGGTTAATACGTATGGCACAGATCCAAATGATACTGATACGGATGGGGATGGTTTAATCGATGGAGATGAGGGGAATACCTTTGGTACTGATCCAAACAATTCAGATACGGATGGAGATGGTCTTTTAGATGGAGAGGAAGTCAATGATTATTCAACGGATCCGAATGATTCCGATTCGGATGCTGATGGTCTCTTAGATGGTGCTGAAATTGATGATTATTCAACAGATCCAAACAATCCAGATAGTGATGGAGATGGTCTTTTAGATGGTGCTGAAATTGATGATTATTCAACGGATCCGAATAACTCAGATTCAGATGGAGATGGATTGCGAGACGGTGATGAGGTTTCAGAAGAGAATGGTACTGTAACGGATCCGAATAATTCCGATACGGATGATGATGGTCTTTCGGATGGAGATGAAGTTGATGATTATTCAACGGATCCGACTGATTCAGATACGGATGATGACGGATGTTCAGATGGAGAAGAGGTGAATGCCCCAAATCCAACGGATCCAAATAATCCGGATAGCGATGGTGACGGTCTCTCAGATTGTGATGAAAAGAATAGTCATGGCACAGATCCAAATAATCCAGATTCAGATGGAGATGGTTTAACCGATGGAGAAGAGGTCAATGATTATCAAACGGATCCAAATGATGTTGATACGGATGATGATGGACTTACTGATTATGAAGAAGTTCGTGAGTATGGAACGGATCCGACTGATTCCGATTCAGATGACGATGGTTTAACTGATGGGGAAGAGGTCAATGAGCATGGCACAGATCCAAATAATCCAGATTCAGATGGAGATGGTTTAACCGATGGAGAAGAGGTCAATGATTATCAAACGGATCCAAATAATCCGGATAGCGATGGAGATGGGGTCTCAGATGGGGATGAGGTTGCAGATGGAACCTCACCGTCAGAGGACATCGGGTTGGCTGATGGAGAGGATATTGGAAATAAAGTTCCGTCCTGTTCTTCTTCTGGGCAGTCTTCAACAGGTGTTCTTGCTTGGTTTGGTATTTTGGTTGGTATGCTTGGATTTAGACGTCGTCGCGATAACAATTCCTAGCAGCATTGATTATTAGATCTTGTGTGAAAATGGGCAGTATCAGATAGAATGAAAATATAAAAATGATGTGGTCAATGGTGGAGTCTTTCCTAATTACCTGGTCAACAAGATAAAAAACCTGCTAAGAACAGGTATATTTCAATTGATAATCTACTTCGAGCTCAATCCAAAATGGAGGAAGGATGATTTTGTTATTATTGTCGCTTGTTTCTGCAGAAACGCTTATTGCAGATGATTTGTATCGTGAACTCTCTGCTCGAGATGGCGTAGCGTCTTGTGAAAAACTCCAAGAAAGCTATTCAGACCTACAAGACGGATTGAAAAGTTTAGTTTCTAACGATATTAAGCCTTCTTATGTACCCATACGAGCGGCGACATGTTTATTAGAGTTGTACCCAGAAGATTTGGAAACCTATCAAGCTTGGATGCAGAAAACAGAGATGCTAGGCTTAGCTCGACTGACAGTTTCTCGATTAGAGACGTTACCAATAACGATTTCGGTTTCATTGACAGAAACCGCCTTGAAAGGGAATAATGCATTAAAATTATTACCGAAACTTCAAAAGATATCAACACCAGAGATACAACTCGTCGTTAATACATATCTTCAAGAGAAGGCAGGAAAAGAGCAATGAAACTAAAGTTTCTCATCCTGAGTATGCTGGGAACAGCTTGTATGTATGATGAAAAAAATTATACGATTGATCCTGGAGAGGTCATTGATGGATTGCGCAGCTCTCAAACGACTGTAACATCAGGCTCAGAAGGGGTTGTAAGCTTAACTGTTCCATTTACAGATACAGATAGCTCGATATTATTGACATTAAAATCGAATGCTTTGTTAGCCTTGGAAACAGTGGTAGATGGTGATGGAAACGTTATCTTAGATACTTTAGATTGGTACGGAGAGTCACAGGCTTTAACCGATGCAATATATGCAGATTCAAATGATGTGGTTTTGAATTGGCCAATTAGAGACTCAGATGAACAATTACGTTCTGGAGATTGGGAGTTTACCTTTGCAACATTAGATGATTTGGGTGTTTATCGAGCTGATTATGATGCGAATGTTTATACGCAAATCAAAGAAGATTATGACTTGGATTCAGGGGCAATCACAGTTACGATTGGTTTGACACCAGATACAGAAGAAGATCCTGATATTTTAGAAGGTGTCGAAGCAGCAGCAGTTTGTTGGCAAGATATGTGGTCTGATTTTGGACTTGATCTAGAGATTAATTGGATTTCAGCTGCTTTGGATCCATCACTACCATACCCTATTGCATCTACGGAAATAGAGAATATTGCCTCGCAAGGAACCGATCGTGATATTTTAATGCTTATTGGTGAGACGATTAATAATGACGTTGGAACTCTAGGGCTTGCTGGTTCAGTTCCTGGAGCCTTAATTCCAACAGAGCGCTCTGCAGTTGTGATCTCTTGGCTTGAAAATGCTGGTATTGATGCAATATTTGATGCCTCGGAGGTACAAATTATGTGTGAGACGATGGCGCATGAAACAGGTCATTATTTGGGGCTATATCATCCTGTAGAATCTGATTTTATTGAATGGGATGCCTTAGACGATACGCTTATGTGTGAAGATGAATGGACCTGTGAGGAAGAATTATCAGATAATATGATGTATCCTTATCCAATTTGCAATTCAGGACAATGTGTAAACCAAGATAATCTTTCTGCAGATCAGTTGGGTGTTATGCACCGATATGTAGGTACCTTGTAGCTATATTTTTCGCCAAACCATAGCAAGCCAAGGTTGTTGTTCTCTTGGAAGATCTTTCGGGCGATAATAACGCTCTATCTCTTGAAAACCAGCTTCTAGAAAAAAAGATTTCCAGCCCTCAACATCCATATAATTTCCGTAGCGAAGACCATTTATCTGTTCAATATTTGGACCTCGAGGATTTGAACAAAAGACAATCCCATCTTTAATTAAAGAATGATGAAAAATCTTAAGTACCTGAAGTAACGATTCTCTTGGAATATGAAAGAGTGACGCATTCGCAAAGATCCCAGCAAAATAATTGACTGGAAGATCAAGAGTAATGAAATTCTGCTGCCAAATTTCCCGACCTGAATATTTCCTCGCCATTTGACAAAAATCAGCACATCCATCGAGTCCGATTACTTCTTTCCCTCGTTGAATTAGAGCTTTGACATCTCGTCCTGGACCACAACCAAAATCTAAAACTGTATCTTCTACAGAAGGAAGATTTCGACAAAGAGCATCAAGATTTTGACTAACGTCATGATCCTTAGTCCCTTCCCAGAAGTCTTGAGGACTCAACTCATAATGATGAATGGTATTGTGGGTAAGTTTGTCTTTCTCCATAAATATTCCTTTGTAATGTAGGAGTACATATCGGAAAACAAAAAGGAAAACGAGAGTCTCCGTCAAAAATATAGAAAACACCCAATTGAGTATGTTTCAATCTAGATTAGCGATTAGATTAAAATGGGATAGCAGTCGAAAATTTTCGTCGGCGTGTGAAATGATGTTGCTTTGAGTGAAAACCTATCGAAGAGCGAGAGGCACTACGATGATGCTTCTTTTCTGGTTTTGCCAATCGATAAATCTCAGCTAAGCTATATTTTTCCTTGGAAAATTCTGTCGCAGGAATGGACAGACGCTTTCCTAATAGGATTGCGTCTTGTTTGCTTAATCTTGGAAATTTCCATACACCAAAGCAGCGACCCGCCCGAAGAAGAGCTGGATCTATTTTGTTTATATTGAGAATATTGGTCGTAAAAATAATCTTAGCTCGATTGGCACCCTTAATAAAGCCATCCGAAGCATTTAGAAATCTTGGCATGATTGTATTATTTTCAGCACGTGCTCGAAGATTAAAATCGATATCTTCAAGAATCAATAAATCATACTCACATTGTCTGAATTGAATAAAAATTTCATCTGAAGAAAGTGCTTCTTGATCGGAGGAGTAAAGAATACGAGGAATTTCAGTTCTGGTCATTTGACGAACAATTTCACGAAGTAGCTGTGTTTTTCCAGTTCCAGCCTCTCCCATCAAAATAAGAATGGTGCTGTCTGATTGTAAAAAAGACTGAATCTGCTCTTTGAGATTTGGTGACGAAGGATAGGCTTCATAGTGAAATGCATCCTGTAACTCTTCAAAAAATGTTGTGGTCTCCAAACCACGAAAGGTTTGATATGTCCAGTCAATATGACATTTTTTATCAATAAGTTTGATTTCTTGCCTTTGAAAGATAGCTTGACAGGAATGAAAATCTTCAAGATTATTTGCACAAATTAATCCACCAGTACGCTTGACTCCTTTATGATTAGGAAGAAAATAACAGACCATACAATCCAGAGTTTCTCCTGATGCAGAGCGTTTATATGCAATGAATTCATTACCTCCTGCCATTCTCGTTTCAAAACCCAACGTATGAAGCTCTTTCTGAAGAGCTTCTCGAGAAATGGATGTATTAAGTTGAAAACTATGTTGATGATTGAGATGTGAGTGAAGAAGTAGAGTCTTGTATTCTGTAAGCATGATATTGATGGAAAGATGTTCTAGAGATTCTAATTCTCCATGCTTTTGAAACGTTATTCGTAGGTTATCATTCGTAATCATATTAGTCCTTCTCTGTAAAATGTCACTCTTCAGTACGAATAAGAGGATCCTTTTCGGACTCAAATGATTCGAAGCAGTAGATGAATCTTCCTTTAGTTACAGAAAGTCGAATGAGCGTAAAGAGTCATCAGTTGTTAATGAGGCTCTCTAGATGATGATGCTTGATGGGCACAAATATGTGGATAATATCCAGAATACAGACGATAGAATTATTGCCAACCCGCACATTTAGGGTGAGGGGTGAGTGTATTTGATTTAGAGTACTTGATTAGAGCATTAATAGATTTGTGAGGCCAATCTTCTTGAACTGAATTGACTAACCAATCTGGCATCGCTCCTTTTGGATCGGTCATTACTTCTACAATGATTTTCGTTTCCCCAGATGGTAGCACTTCAAAGGACCAAAAAGTTCGCTCTCCTTCCGCTCGTATGAAGCCTTCTGTTGGAGGTGCAAGTGGATCTTCCACGGAGGATAATGTAACAACAAATTTTTTGGCTTTCGGATCGACATTGAATTCTTTTTTGAACACATAATCACGATCATCCATTGGCCAGGGAATATCATATTTTTGATGGAGCAGCATGGCTCCAGAACTATATGTCTTCAAGACATCAGATGAAATCATCATGTCTACCCATTGGGGGGCGACGCTCTCATCAGAAAGAATGGTAGCCAATATCTCCACGGAAACATCTGTGGTTGCTTCTCCTCTAAAAGCAAAAACATTTTTCCCTTCGACTTGTTTTCGAGCCACTTCAACGCCATCTGTTGTTCCGATTAGCGTCCAGTCTTTTGGTGTTTCAGCAAAAACGAGAGAGGTGAGTAAAAATAGCATTTGAGTATCCTTTTTCTATAGATATCTAGTGTAACCTAATCTACAATTGTTGTGCGAAAATCACCAGAAAGATGAATCTTACCGTTTTGGGGATTACGGAGTAAGAATTGCCTTTCGTCGGCAAGAAATTCGACGGAAGCCGGTAAGAATATGGGACGACGGAAAGAAATATTCATTTCGGGTGTATTTTGAGGAAGAGTACAGAGTATTTTTCCAACAGAATACAGACCCTGAATGATGTGTCGTGGAAGACCAAACATTTTTGCAGTTAGAGGATAGAGATGGATTGGATTATAATCTCCAGAAATTTTTGCATATTGCCGACCGAGCCCAGATGGAAAATTCCATTTCTCATAGAGAGTAGGGTTTTGAATAAATAGTTCTTGTTTGTTCTCTTTTTTACCATGACCTTTGACGGATCGAGAAAATAGAATCATCTCAGAATCCCATGCTAATTCATTATTTTGATACACCTCTGTATAAACCGTAAATTCAGCCCCAGAACGAATAATTCGATGTCCTTCGACCCATGTTTTTATTGCAAAATCTTCAGAAGTTAAGGGACGATGTAAGCGAAATTTTTGATTTGTATGAACGAGTCCAAAGATAGGAAAGGGGAAGCGAGAGTCTGTAAAAAGCTGAATATATAGGGGTGTCGTCAATATTTGAGGGTAAGAAAGAGGAATATGAGAGGATTGAAATCCAAAGCATTCTTGGTATGCTTCTAAATTAGGGTGATCAGCATATTTCCACTCTGCTTCAATCTTTGGAATTGTCTTTTGTGTTTTGAGACGATCGCGTCTAGTTGTGAGCAATTTACTCCAGTTTGTTTTGGGTGCTTCGGTGAAGAACATCGTCATATTATCTTCCTTTTTTTTTGGTGCTTAAACGAATAATTATGTATTAATTGAGAGATTTCGATAGCAGTAAAACCAAAATTAAAGGTGATGTAATGCTCTCAGGTATTAGGCTATAATTCTTTTTCAGTGATTAACCCAATTTGTTGCTCAGTTGCAATTCTCTCAAAATATTCGACGACGATTATCTTGTATAAAGAAGGATCATCCATTCAGATTGTCCTCGAAGAATGGATATAGAAAAAATAAAAAAGCCAGTCTATCGACTGACTTTTTTGATATGGCGCCCCCACTAGGATTTGAACCTAGGACCTGCGGATTAACAGTCCGTCGCTCTAACCAACTGAGCTATGGAGGCAATTCCTCTTCGTTTTTATTCTGTTTTTTAAAGAGCGTCAAACCAAATTAGGCAAATTCGATTTTTTTTTCTGTTGAAACTGGTTAGAAAGAGCCGTAAATTAAGAGAGGGCAAGTATGAAGGTTGAATGTTTTACCGTTGGAAATTTTAGTGTAAATACTTATCTGATTACAGATGAAGAAACCGGGAAATCGGCGATTATCGATACTGGAGAGACAGATCAGCTGGTTCGTTCTTTACGTGCACGAAATCCCGAGCCGAATATCGTGATGATTTTGCTAACTCATTCGCATCTAGATCATGCGGGTGCTTTATCCTTCTTACAGAAGGAATGGGATGTGCCTACATATTTACCTCGAAAGGACCGTCCCTTGTTTGATACTCTGCCCATGCAAGGATCGATGTTTGGATTGCCTCATTTGAATCGTCCTTGTGGAAAGGTGACCGAGGAAATTGAAGATGGTTTTGAGATTATGCTGGGCAAAACAAGACTAAAATTCCTCTCTACACCCGGACATACTCCTGGGCAAGGATGCTGGTACGATGCCGATGATATGACCGATATCGTGGTTGGAGATACTCTGTTTGCAGGATCGATTGGTCGAACTGATTTTCCGATGTCAAATCCAGCGGAGATGAAGAAATCTTTGCGTCGATTACTTGAATTACCAGGAAGAATGCGCGTTCATTCTGGGCATGGACCGGTCACGACTCTAAAGCGAGAACTGGAAACAAATCCTTTTCTTGGATATTTGAGACAAGAGAGAGGATTACCTGTAGGGCGTGCTTTACGATGGTAGAGTAATTCTGGGAATATGTAAGAGGCAGAAGATGCTTAATCTGTAACATGGATTCCTAGCTTAAAAAGGAGAACCAACACCTTCCATTAAATATATTTTTCCAAGAGAGCTGGCGCCTGATGATCCAAGCCAAAAATCAGAGAGTCCATCTTGATTGGTATCTCCAGCTGGTGCAATTCCACGACCAATATAGTCGTTTGTGCTTTCAGAAACGATAATAAAATCGGAATCTTCGGCTAAGATAATTGTTCCTCCTTCATGACCACCTAAGATGCCATACACAACTCCGGAATTACTAAGATGGGCATCAGAAGTATGTGATGCAACGGCAATATCTGATTTTTCATCGCCATCGATATCCCCTAATCCACGGAGATATCGACCAGTATAGTCTTCCTCATCTGCCCCGAGCATTAGAAGGTGTGCATGCTCTAGAGAGTTCTCAAAAGGGGCATTTGAGCCTAGCATGATATAGGCTGCACCCTCTTTTGACGATTGATTATCATAGTCAGGGGAGCCAATCAGCATGTCATCCAGACCATCGCCATTAAAATCACCGGCATTATCTATTCTCCAGCCGATATGCTCTGCTTCTTGGGTACCCCAAAATCGATGTATTCCATCAAGTGTTTCTGGCAGACCACCGATAAAATCAGATCTCGAGAATAGGTATACACAGCCAGAGTTATTTGGTCCATCATCGCAATAAATGGCACCGATTCCATAATCTGTGACGCCATCTCCATTTGGATCTCCTAGATTAGCCATAGAATAACCAAAATGATCGTTATTACTCTCTCCAAATAGGGTGTTTTCAATTGGAACGGTCGGACTGAAGTCTCCTCCTTGAATAAGAGATATAGAACCACGATTATTTCCTTCTCTGTCATCAGAATTCGCTGAGATTAGAATTTCATCCATGCCATCATTATTAAGATCCTCAAGTGCAAGGAAAGCTCTTCCAAAATAAGAATCTTCAATATCACTTCCAACGATCAACATTGCATCCTCTAAGGAACCGGAGGGCATATTAGAAGAAATGATAAAAACGCGTCCTGTATTGTCATTGTGATTGAAGGCAGATATGATGAGGTCCTCTGTGTTATCACCATTAAAATCGCCGGCAAACCCAAGGGTAATGCCTGCCTTATCCTCTTCCATACTTCCTTCCCAGCTCAGGCCTTCTGAGGGGAAACCAACCTGAGTCATATCAGCATTTCCGGGGATTAATTTCGCCCCACCGGAAGCATTATTAACAGAATGAGTGCTGACTAGGATTTCATTTCGTCCATCCCCATCGAGATCTTTGGTGTCAAGAAAAGCACCAAAATTAGAAGAGCTTACATTATTGCTCCAGTATTTCACAGAGGAAGAAGCAATATGTTTATCGGAAGTACCATCACAGTTAGAATCAATATCATCTAGAAAGTCGATTCGATCGGGATAAATTTGGTCATCAGAATCATCGCAATCGCCCGAGAACGTAGAGCCAAGAGAAGAATTTGGGCATCCTTGTCCTAAAAGAGTATTAGAGCCAAATCCATCTCCATCAATATCTTCGAATAAAGGAACTTGTGTATAGATATCGATATCTGGGTCATTGTCATCGATTAGATCGTCGCAATCGTTGTCAATTTCATCGCAAATTTCGTTTGCTTCTGGATGAATAAGCCAATTTTGATCATCACAGTCATCAGCATTTGATGAGGCGGCCTCATCGGCCTCGCAGGAAGGGATTGGAGCCTGTAAATCTCCAAAATCATCGCTATCCGAATCCTGATACCAATTGCTTTCTGGGTTTCGAGAGCCATCTAGATCATCGCAATCTGTAGAATCTTTTACGTATCCAATTGGCTTCAAGCAGGCCTCTAAAGACTGTTCAGGATCTCCAAAACCATCACCATCAATATCACGATACCATATCGCCCCTGGAAATTCTTCGGCAGCTGAATCATTACAATCACTGGAGTTATCAGTAGTATTTTCTGGGCGAATGCAGGACAGAGATGAAACATAGGGATTTCCAAAACCATCCATATCTTGATCTTCATACCATAGTGTAGCTTCGCAAGTGGTTCCAGTTTCCTTCGGAGAATCGTTACATGCGAGAGAAAAAAATCCATACACTAACAACATATTTAGATCTCCAGTAAAGCGAGAAGCGGATCTACGCGATAATCTCCAAGATCATCTTCAACCCCAATAGAATGTAATAGGGTTCTTGCGATGTGATTATTACCAATCAGATCTCCAGAAGACGATAGGGAGCCTGTGATGAGGTCAACTGGTTGTGAAAGCATATTAATCTCTGAGCTTTGACCAATGACCTGACCTCCTTGAATTTGTCCGCCTAAGAGTAACATTGAGTTTACAGGATTGTGATCTCGTCCGCCATTGCCATTTAGCTTTGATCCTCGTCCAAATTCAGAAAAGCAGACAATAGTGGTATGATTCAGCCAATTATCTCCTGGAACATCACCGAAAGGTGTATTCTCTAAGAATTGAGCAAGAGAGGCGATAGCATTGAATCCGGATTGTTGCCGTGGTCCTTGATCATTACGCCAAGCGAGTCCTTGGTGAGTATCTAAATTTCCACTC
>JACLAC010007383.1_pt1 | contig 11997 bp, 6 predicted proteins | sample 8027881 | NCBI WGS metagenome assembly JACLAC01 (sample SAMN15725517, study PRJNA655200) | protist metagenome | isolation source: fluorescence activated cell sorting (FACS) single amplified genomes of... | place: Spain: Blaines Bay Microbial Observatory, Mediterranean Sea | collected 2016-01-19 | reverse complement strand
CTCAGTATCGCGACACCATGGACAAGTTATCAATCCCACGCTACAAAGTTGAGCGGAGCGGCAACATGGAATTGTACAGACTAATAGTTGACACAGAATCTGAAGACACAAATTTAATACAAGAAACCATCCTTAGGGCTGATCATAAATGGAAAGATTCGTGTGGCTTCACTATGCTCCATTGGGCTGCATCTTTGAACCGTACAGATGTGGCGTGTCTACTGCTTGAGAAAGGCTACAGTCCCATTGAACTTGACAACAACGGGGAAACACCAGTACAGCTTGCCCGCGCGAAGGGGCACGATGCGATCGCTGGGTTGATCGAGCACTACCGGAGTGGGGGGCCTGCTCTGGGCATTGAAAACCAGTTTTATAAGAGGATGGATAACGACTTGATGCTGCAATTTAGCACGTGGCCAATGCCAGACACGCTCGAGGAAGCCGTCACGATGATGATGGGCATACCTGGTGTTGAGCAGGCCGTACGGAGTGCACGAGCGCACTTCTGGAAACACCTCCGCCCAGAGGCCGCAGAGGGCAGCACTTTTGCAGCAGTCGCCAATGCCGACGACAGTGGTGGAGACGATGCAGATGACGACGAAGAGTTTGAAGGCGAATTTTCCTTTTCTATGAAAGAAAACTTACTGAACCCTGATGGTTTGGACGAAGACAAAGCCTGCGCCATCAGTGTGTTCACATGTAAGTGCGTTCGCTCAACCATAAACGCTGGTTTTTCAAATGAAAATGGTGTCAAGTTTCTCTCCTTTGCGCGCTTGTTGAATTCTGCTCTTCTTGCCATACCGCCTCTTCAAGGTGTTTTGTACTGTGCGATTTCCCAGCCACCATCGTTTGGGCAATTTAGGGCTGGCATGACATTCACTTGGGCCAGTTTTGTTTTGTCCTCCATGTATGGTAATTCGGTAGAACAATATTTGCAGGAAGCTCAGCTTGAGAAGCGATGTTCAACGCTGATCCAAATCAATGCCTGTTCGGCACGCCCTATAAAGCCGTACTCTGCCCTTCATGAGCGCTACGTCGACTACCCCTTTGAATTGGATATGGTGTTGCCGTTCGGGTCGAAATTCCGAGTAGAAAACGTTGTAAATATAAATGTTTATGTAGTCTTAGTTGCACTTACAGAAATTCCGAGTGACACCAGGGCGAAGGACTCGTTTGACATGGTAGGGGATACTATGAGGGACAAATGGGGGGGTGCACGAGGCAGGTTGAACCCCCACAGCACAGAATCGATTTTGGTAGAGGAGAACGAGGGGAAGCGTGTCAAGAACAAGCCCCGCATATCGGCTGACCAGTTTCATGATGTCCACCATCAAGACTATGAGCACTTCTTCTCTTCCAGTGGATCGGACGTGACAGATTTCAACAGTGATGCTGACTGGACATTGGACTGGGATGGGCCCTTAAGCTACACCCCTAAAGTATCGCGCTACAACCCCAGAGCATTAACGGCAAAATTCAAGCATGCCGGCACTACACTGCTTGCAGCGAACAGCCTGCAGGCAGAACTAGAGCCAGCGGTACAGGAGACCCCCAAAGCAGTGCTGTTCTTGATGAATTATATGGCGGAGAAGTACAAGCGTAATAAGAAAGCGGCGAAGAAATTGAAAAAAAAGGCTGCGAAACTGGCAAAGAAGCGTGCAAAGCAAAAGAAGAGGGCTGAGAGACAGCAGCGAAATGACGCGAAGGTTGCGAAGTATGAAGAAGCGATTCGGCTACAAAACATCATCGTTGAACGTGATCGCTTTCAGAAAGAGCAAGAGCAGACCAGGAAAAAACAGCTAAAGAGAAACAAGAAGTAATGTGAATGAACCACAGGATACAAAAGAATAGACGACCAAAAGACACCACCCACGACCGACCACTTGAGCTTAATATAATTGATGAATAAATAAATGAATAATACATCAATCAATCAATCAGAATCATCATTTTTATTATATTATTTATCAAAAAAAACAAATAATTTATTTATAGTTGTTGTTAGGGCTCTTTGTTATTTATGTTGTAAGTTGTAAAATATAAATAAAAAAACGAAATATTAATACGACGAAGTTGTTGGAAGAAAAGGAACACAACAACAAGAAGATTTTTTATTTTTTTTTGTTTTTTATATAAAAAATAATAATAGTCTTCTATATAATAATATTTTATAATACGTACGTATATATATACACACAGCACACAGCCCACAGCCTTTTTTAGTTTTCTTATCTGCCACTACCTACCGACCGGTATTATTTTATTATTCTTCCTTCTCTCTGTGGCCCTACTATTTCGAAAACTCTGCGCTACCTCTGTGGTGTTTCTCTGTATTATTTATTTAGTATATATTAATTAATACAATATAATATATAACTACAGTATGGTATATGATGATGCTTTTTATCATCATCAGTCATCGACGACCAACGACCAATGGCTGCTACAAAAATAAGAAGAAGAAGAAGAAGAAGAGAGAAGAAAAGAAGGAAGACGACCGACGCTAGATTACTACAATTTTATTATTTAACTATCTATAATAATTAATAACTTCTATCTCGTTGAATGAATCGACGAAATATTTTTATTAATAGTATACTATATGTTTGGTTTACTTTGACAAGAAATAGAAATGGTTACAAACTTTGAGAGATAATTGTGAAAGTTATTGGACCAGGAAGTTGATTGTAGATTTAGCTGGTTGGCTTGACTCTTAAAAGTTGGAAGTAACAAACTATGAAATTAAAAGTAGCCAATGGATGGGACACGGTAAAGGAAAACTTCTTAGCACTTTTAAGTAGTACTGGCGAACTGCTGATATCTAACGCAAACCCGAATGATAAAACCCCGGTGTGTTTCAAGTTCGATAGGACTGTCTCAAGAAAGTATCCTGATCGATGCAGCGGAAGGGTCAAATCTCCCCTTTGCATTCCTGTGAAGGCCGGGGAAAATTGGTGGCGCCTTGTCTTGCTGAAGCACAACAGCCGCTTGCTAAACGGCGAACGGCTGCTGGGGGTGTCCGGGAGAAACAGGTGTGAAATTGATGTTTCTTTCACGTACGTAGACAACGAAGGAAAGAAATATGCATGCATAGGGTTTGGTGTCCACAAAGATCGCCACAACAGTCGATGCAGGCTGCATTCTTTCTTGACGAAGGGGTGCTACAGCCCGAAGCAGAAAGGCCCCTTGCAAATCCCTGATAGTAAAGTCTTAGAAGCGTTAAGGGCCAACGTTGACATCGATGCTGATGTGGAAATTCCAAGTCTTGTGGTGGAGAAAAAACCAAAGAAACCTCGAAAAAAAATTCGAAAGAAGATAGAGAAAAAAGCAAAACCTGCCGTCAAGCGGAAGAAAGCAAAAAATACGATTGGGAAGGGCAAGAAACGGAAAAAAAGAAAATTCGACGATGCTGACGTCGCTCTGGGTTTATTAATGTTCACACAAGGAAAATAGAAACAAGAGACTACGATGCTGACGTCGCTCTGGGTTTATTACCACTTGTTCCATATTAAATAAAATCGAAAAGTCATCATTCGTCTCCGTTTAATGGTTAAACCAAAATATCCATTAAATATCATCATCATCATTAGTTTTTTTTTTTAAATATCATCATCACCACATAAATAAACAAAGAAGAGAATATTTTAAAATGTAAGGCAAACAAATATATGATTGAGACACTGGACGAGGAAGCCAACTATGGGTCATTTGAAAGCAATGCTAATCCATCGATCATTTCAGATTAATGCATGGAGTACACCTGAGAATAATAGTCAACAGTAAGTGACAAGGGTATAGCGATTAGTAAAACCAAAAGAGAAACGATAAGTTCGCAGTACATGAATGAATGTAAACCTTGAATGTCTAAATCTAGAGTTCAGTTCGCAGTACATTAATTTTAATTATCTTTTTATCATATGATACTTAAATAACAACAACACAGCCAATAATTATTATTTTCTTCTTGTTGTTTTTATATTATATTATTACGGTATTATTAAATAAATTTTTTTATATTATTACTACGTGGATGGTGGTGAGTGAGGAGAAGAAGAGGAATATAATATTATTATATAAAAATTATATTATTAAAATTATAAAATATATTTTTGTTAGGTTGTGTACCTCCTCCTGACCTCCTCTAATAATAATAACTACGGTACACACACACACACCAATAGAAGGAGGATCTGAACCACTACCCGTACCGGCGGCGGAAGAACGGTATTTTGGTACCACGATCGATAATATTGCATTATATTTGTCGTGTTTGATATTTTTTTATTCGAAAAGGAAGAAAAAGAATTAGAGATAAAGAAGCGCTGGCAATGACGCAAAAAAGAGAGAAGGAAAACACACTGTTAACTGCGTAACGCATTTTAATTGTTTCGAGAGCATTAATGATAAGAAAAGCCATCGGCGAGGGCCGATGACTCGAGAACGGGTGGCATGAACAAACTGGCCAGTGTTTACTCTATACCCTTGTCGAATCCAACAAAGATATCTCCAGTACCCCGCTACTCCAATGGCAACCGCACAGCATGGTTGAAACAGTGGTTTAAACCACTGCCGTCGATTGCCCACTTACCGTCATGCTACCCTACAGAAATACAGTTGCTTCGCAGCAGTGGCAGGTGGAGCAACGGGCGCGACGAAAGTTCCATACAGGCGGCGTACTGCCATTTAATCAAGCACGCAGAACGATACATATATATCGAAAATCAGTTCTTTATTTCTGGGGGCAAAGCTGGTGGAAAAAATCGTATACTTGACGCGCTGGTAATGCGTATTATCCGCGCTTTTAAAGCCCGACGGCCGTTCAAAGTCTATATTTTTTTACCCCTGTTTCCTGGTATGGAAGGACCGGTCGATTCGGATGATGCTAAGCCTATTAGGATCATTATGTACTTACAATACTCCACTATTGTGCGAGGAAAGAAAAGCTTGTACAGTCGATTGCATGCAGCAGGTGTTGACTGCCCAGAGTCTTACTTACGTTTCTACAGTCTTCGCACATGGGAATTGCGGGCTGATGGTTTGCCTGTAACAGAAATGGTGTACATTCATTCCAAATGCATCATTGTTGATGACCAGGCTGCTGTTATTGGCTCTGCCAATATCAATGACAGGTCAATGGTCGGCAATCATGACAGCGAAGTTGCCTATTTGATCCGGGACACCGACGAATTTGAAGAGATTCGAGAAGGTTCGGGTAATCGTGGAAAGGTCAAGGTTGGGAAATTTTGCAGACAGTTGAGAGATCAGCTACTTGCAGATATTCTTGGACCTGTGCCAGGTTTCAATACTGAAGATTTGGCAAGTGATACTACTTTCGACTCAATTTACAAAATTGCGAGTTTAAACACTTCATTATACGATGCCATCTTCAAGGTAATCCCTTCAAACAATGTTCAATCCCTGGAGACATTGAAACGACTGCGAACGTCCCGGAAATCACAACTTGTAACCCCTGACACGTTTGCAGACCGCGACGAAGTGTTGGAAAACGACGATTTATTATCGGGCATCCGCGGCCTCGTTGTCGTGTTTCCCCTGGACTTCCTTAAGGAGAGTCACCAAGATTTGTGCCCAGGAGTTGGGCAGCGAGAATTACGGCAATTATTTGGTTGACGATTAGTTTCGGGGGGATCAGACATATTTATTACCCGTAAGAGTTCTTGGAGTTAAACTATTTTATCAATGTTCTACACACTAACGTTTTCCAACACGAAAATCAGACGCATGCGCCCACCAAAACAATATTTTTTTTTATTATAAAAATCACGGCGAGCCGGTGGCACTAACAAACACTCCCTCTACGGTTTCTTTTCATCCCCGTTGCTCGAAGATGCTTCGTTTTTCTTACCCAAGTGTGCGTTTCGTTCACACCAGGACGGGGTTGCAAATATATCCGTTACACGAGTACAGAAAAGTCGTGATTTCTCCCGCTTTCCGTTCTCATTAACACCGGGCTCGTGGCTAACTTGAACCCACCCTGCCGCCCTTTGGACGGTAAAATCATCATTAATTGTGCACGTGAGTACTTCTTCGCGACGGGTGAGGCTTACGACGTCTCCTTTCCTAAGCATTTCACGCTTAATTTCGTGCCCGAGGGCATTGAATTTTTTCGTTGGTGGGGTCCAGGTAGCTTTATAATTTCTTATCCTCTCCCTGCGTCGAAGTAGCTTCGGGTCTACTTCTTCGCCGAATGAAGCAAGCATGTCGACACTAGGGGCTAGACCTAAGTGAAGGTTTGCCATCTCGACGCCCCTCCCCCGTCTGCGCCTTTTCTCTTTCGCACCTAAAGCTATTGCTTCCAATTCACGGGGTGTCAGCTCCATTTTTTTATATGCTACAGAATAGTGCTCATTTGCGGACGCAAATAAAGCCAAACAGTTCATGTCAACGTTTCTAGGACAAAGGCACTGGGCGCACGTATCAGGAAAGCACATGTTCGTGTATCCACAAACGCCACACGCCCACACGTCTTCCTCGGAAAGAAGCATTACCGACGCCATGATCAGTAAGCGCAGCGTTCGAAAAATTCACACGTAACACCAGATCTTTTAAATTTCCAAACGATTACGAATTTCCAACAACTCGCAAATTTGTGAGTTTCCATAAAATCTTATAATAATATGTAATTAAGCGATAGTCTGAACAAACAAAAACAAACCAAACCCCACCATCAAAATCAATAATTATTATATAATAATAATAATAATACCTTACACCACCACCCGACCGACGACCGACCGACGACCGTCGTTCGTAATGTATAAAATAAAATATTACTTGGTACATATAATAGTCGTCTAAATTCTTTCTTTTTTTTATTTATTGCTGCTATGCTGTGGTGATATATTATTATTTTTTTATTTTAAATAAAACATCCATCCATCCATCTCATCTTCTTCTTCTTCTTCGGTATTAATTAAGTGTCAATAATATATATAAAGACAATACTACTTTTATTTATTCGTTTGTATAATTTAAATTCCTTTGTATCTTTTCTTTCTTCTATCTGACAAAATCAAAATAACAACCACCACGCACGTCCAAGAACAACCTTAATTTAAAATTGGAGAGATGCTTCATTGAATACTATTTCGTTTCATTCCATCTCAGCAGAATATCGTCAATAAATTTTATTACGGAATAATAATGATACATAATACATCTATAATAAACTTCACTTAAAATATAATAAATATGTAAACTATATCCTTAATTAATAAATAAAAAACATTTTTAAAAAATAATAATAATATAATTAATAACAACACCCACGCTGAAATTCAAAAAAACAAAACTTCAAGTAGCTACAGGAATTTATAGCTTTTACAAATTATTACTCAGAAGAAAGAAACTATAATCACAATCCATAATAACACTTGCAGATAAAATACACATCAATCCTCATAGCGCAGCAGAGGTGTTCATTGCAAGGACCACTTCGGAAGCCTGTCGAGAGAACACAAATCACTGATGCTCGACAGTTTGCGAGCGGAGTGTCAACCCCACAATGCCGCACGGAAAACGGCGGCGAGAAAAACGATCTGCGCCTGCTATTCCGTGTTTCGCACTGTCCGCAAAAAATCTGCCTACTCTGGGCTATCGACGCATATATATCCTAAATCTGATGCCAGGCATTCTTCTCTGTTGCGCGCATTTGCCCCATCATTTCGAGGCTTCGTAACGCCAGGGACAGACACTCTAGTATTGCCGCTCTGAACGCAGCTTTTGCATTTACGACCAGAACCTTGCTTCCACTGTTTCATACTGAAGTCGTTGGTATTCTTTACCTCACCGCATGCCGAACATTTTCCTTTCATGCAAAAATTACATCGCCTAACGTTATCAATCTTCTGCCATTGCTTGCCAGTGAACTGCTGACGCGGAAGCATGGCAAGGCAGGCCGAGCACGGCCGTTCCATTTCGTCCGCCATCGCTACTTCCTAGACCGTATGATGTTTATATAATCTTGTAATAGCCTGTAGACTCCCAAACAAATTTGCCGTAAATCGGTCGGTTTTAAACTCCTAATGCTACTTTTCGAACTCGAACGTCATAAAAATCGTTCTATATCATTCAGAAAAACGAAAGCAACCGCGACTTTCATTCAGCACTGACTCTGAGGAATATGAAGTTGCAGGTAATAAATAATATACATATATAAAGAGAAGAGAAGAAGTGAGTGAGAAGAGTGAGGGGATGATTTTTTAATAAATAATCCAACAAATAATTGTTGTATTATTATTATATTTGCTGAATCCATCTTCTATTCTAATTTATTTTTTTATTTAAGTTAAAACAATGCTGTGTTGATGTTGTATATAACCCATCTATAATTTTGAATCTCCTTTTTTCAACATCAACAAAAATAAAACCGACAGGCGGCAGCATTTTTGTTAGTTCTATATTATACCGATCTGTTGTGTTTACTGTTATCATTAAATCTATGCTAATAGTCTGTATACGAAGTAGTACAACCGTGGTGGTGAGGCTACTACCTCTTCTTTTCTGTCGTCGTATTAGTAATTTCCTTCATTTTCTCAAATGCATCCTTCAGTTTTGGGTGCAGTTTCGGATCGTAGCTATGTGTTCCCCCCTCTTGCATAATTATGTATTCCCACGTTCTCATTTTAGTCCCCTTGGGGTGTTGAACATCTAGTAGAGAGGTGGTGGATGTAAAGACTGTGCAGCGAACGGGCCAACCGCGATCGCTTTCTTCAACCACCCAACCATCTTTCCGCAGTTCGGGCGTTAAGTCGTCCCACGTGCTCGTATCTTTTTCAGGGTCTGCGCAATCAAAAATGCAAGGCACCAACGTTAATATCTCGGTAAATCCCGGTAGGTATTTTGAAGTTATCTCATTCTCGTCCCGGCCTATGCCCGCTGCGCATTTGCAGAAAAAAATAGTGGCGCTACCGAGAAACCACAGAAAATTGTTCCGAAGCCTTCGGGAAAATGCAACGACACATGCAGTCAAGGCAAACCCATTGTATACGAGCGTTGGTGTTTGCAAATACCACGGTATTGCTACGTTATTATCCGCATTGTTGATCGAATGCAGCCACACGCCAACAAGAAGTTTCAATGCTATCGCAATTGGAATTACGGTCTCGGCAGAAAACCTTGCGTGGCATTCATTGTAACGGGTTGGCTGTTTCGCTGCATGGACCAACATAAATTTGTCTACAAAATACATCACAGCACACCCGATTAGACATACTAAATACAAAACGGGGAAGCCGGAAGAACAGCTTATGCACACAACCATAAAACTAAGTGAAACGGGGAGGACCATTTCTATTTTCCAATCCCATCCACTGTACCGTTCGTTCAGTTCGTCCTGCGTTGTCACAAGCTTGCCGAATGGCCAACCGTACGTTTGGGGGCCTCTCTTGACTCTGCGAAAAACACCCTTTACGATCTCAACGATGTACAGCAACAGTGCGATTAGAATGGAAAATACCACCGAGTATATTATGCACGCCCCGGTAGTTACATACCACATACTCCCAAATCGAGACATGACGGTAGCCACATTAGCGTCGCTTTGCACATTGATGTGAGGCAACACGAGCGTGTTCACGGTAACTGCAACGATGACAGCCGATGATGTCGCCAAACTTTCGGCCCTTGCGCTATGGTGCCTTTCATACGGTATGACAAATTTAGAAATACTGCGCACCAACGCAGCATTTGTCAATGAAATCGAAAGACCGACAGAACGGTGCGATAACGTGGTAACCCAAATTGCTTCTTTGAGCGCAAATGTAATCAGCAATAGTATGCACTTGGCCAAAGTACTTATGGTCCTTCGTTTCACTATGCTCAAGCTTGAAGTATCAATATTCTCCCAATTTATATTTTCCGGGTTATCAGCCTGCACAACGGAGATTGGGTAGCGTCCCTTAAATCTTAAAGGTCGCGGCTGGAACGGTCGGCCAAAAAAGTTGGAAAACAAGTTGTAATCGTTCAAACAGCGCTTCATTGATTCTTCATGGTTGAATATAATAAACGCCCCTCTAGTTTCATCCTGATTGGCACGGCTTTGTTTCATAGTCTGGACAAAACGACTCTGGTGAGCATTGTATGCACGCTTTAACTCAGACGCTTTTCTTCCCCAGTCATTTGACCCAACTTTATCTTCTGCCACATCGCCCATTTCCTTTTCCCTCGCAGAATAATACTTCCACATGGCTCTTGCGTGCATTAATTTTCGGGATATTTTCTTCGTTTCTCGGTACATTCTCAGAAGGTGGCTCGTTGGGTGGACTATTGTGGCATCGCAAACATACATGTCTTTAAAGTATTCGTCACATGAATTGTTTACATTTTTTACAGGCAGCAAATCAATAGTCTCCAATATTTCAATTTCCTCTCCGTTGAGATCGTACGAAATCACGGGTGGGGCACAAATGTTCTCTTTTTCCCTTGTTGTTTTCGACGTGCACCCGCAACACCACCCTGGCCAGCTCCAATCATCTTCATCAAGACGGTACAAGTAGTTAAAATGCTCAACAACTTCGTGTTTTGTTGCACTTACGGGTAAATTGGAGACGTAGACGGAATAGTCACTGGCGGAAATATTTGCTTTTTGCCGGAGGTATTCTTTTCGGACCCGCTCTTTATACAAAAGCGCCGTGAACACCAATCCTAGAAAAGAGATTATGTCCGCAACGATGATGGTCAAGTGAGCTTCGGTTCTTGAGACGTTTGCTCCATTAAAATAATACGCCGTTTTGGAGTCGAGGTATACAGCTTTTGTAGTGTTTACAAATTCTTGCAATGACGAATTTTGAATGGCCGCCACGCTTGTTCTTTGAACCGTATCAACTTTATCAAAAAGTGCTACATTGCCAATGGAGCATGTAGACAAAATTCCATTAGGCGCTACGGAGCCTTGGAGCCGGCCTTCCAACCCGTTGTTCCCCACGGTGCATGCCAACAATATTGTAGGAAAATTTATTACACATAACATCAGCAGTGCAAAGCCCATGTATTTATACAATAAGAAATGAAGAATCATGCCACTACCCAAAGCATTATTGCTGTTCAGCTGTTTTATTGATTTGCTGCAGGTCTGCTTCACCGTTGTTTCACCACGCCGAAACATGCTTGATTTACGATGAAGTTGTGCCGTTTCCAAGCTAGGGGGTGGGTGATTGATCCCGTTCGTTTGAAAATCGTCGCCCAGGCTTCGGTACGCTTCTTCGACATCTTCCACTAAATAATCCTCTGGTTTCCAGTGGGTCCAACCGTCTCCCACCTCTTTTGTAGCTCGATCCAGGTTAGCATCTATTTGGTTTCCTGGGAAATCTGTCAACGTCTTTCTACCAGTTGACGTATGCCCAAATCCTTCGGTTGAGACGTGTTTCAATATCTCGTTGAACGATACGGTTCGCCCACAGGATTCTTCCAAGACATCAACTACGCCATGGTACGATGAACTGGCGTAAGAAGATGATCCAGCGATCGATGGCAGAATTTTCTTGCCAGGCTTGCTGCTGAATTTTGAAGAAATAGACCTGGGCTTCTGCAATGGTGGAAGCCGTGTACCTGCATTCATTTCAACCCATCAGCCTCCCTGTTCGAAGGTTTTCGTGTAGTTTTAGAATGATTAGGGGGTAGAACAATCGTTGTTTTGGGAAAGATATGCTTTTTCTAAAAATATTTTTATTAAAGGAAAAGCGCATATTTTTTATATAATATAATATTTTTTAAAATATGTTGTGGTGAATGATGATGATGATGAAGGAGAGGAGGAGAGGAGAGAAGAGGAATAAAATGAAGAATATAATAAATTATAATCAACAATTACTGTATTAAAACAAAATATTTTTTTCTTTTTTTATACTAAAAAATAATCCCATAGTATATATATATATGATGTGATATTATTAATATGTTAGAATGGACAATATTGTTCGTTCTACTATTTGTGGATTTATAGTCGTATATGGTACTGTTATTCTCTGATTTAGTTTA
>JACLAC010018507.1_pt1 | contig 12001 bp, 7 predicted proteins | sample 8027881 | NCBI WGS metagenome assembly JACLAC01 (sample SAMN15725517, study PRJNA655200) | protist metagenome | isolation source: fluorescence activated cell sorting (FACS) single amplified genomes of... | place: Spain: Blaines Bay Microbial Observatory, Mediterranean Sea | collected 2016-01-19 | reverse complement strand
GGGGCTGGAACATGCAAAGGCTCGCGGGTGGAACGATATTTACACCTACACTAAATACTTAGGTGAACAAATAGTTGCGAAAACATGTAAAAATCTCTCCGTCGCAATTATACGCCCCTCAATAATTGAAAGTAGTTGGCAAGAGCCTGTTCCTGGCTGGCTCGATGGCTTACGAATGGCTGACCCACTTATCATAGGTTTTGGTAAGGGTAGATTACCTGATTTTCCGGCGAAGCCAGACATTGTGATAGATGTGATTCCAGTTGACTTAGTCGTAAACGCAATCTTAGCTGCTTCGGCAAAAGCTTTCTATATATCAGAGATAGCCGTGTACCAAGTTGCAAGCGGAACGATTAATCCTATCCAGTTTCAATCTTTCTACAGAGCTACCAAAACCTATTTTCATAATAACCCAATGGTAGATCGAAATGGTAAATCCATTGTACCAAAAGAATGGAAATTTAGGGACTTAACTTCTTTCAATCGATATTTTGAGGGCAAGTATACACAAATTGATAATAGCAAAAAGTGGTTGCAGAAATTACCCTTTAGGTGGTCAAAGCGCAAGAGCAGAGAGCTTTCAATAATTCAAAAATCGCTGGAGCGTTTACTCTATTATGTCAAAATCTATGGGGCATATGTGCGGCTTGACTATCAATTCGAAGCTAGTAGAACATTAGCTTTGTATCGATCACTGCCAGTTGAAGAACAACGCCTCTTCAACTTTGATGCTTCTAGTTTCAATTGGGATGATTATCTACAAAGAGTTCATATTCCAGGAATAAAACGTTTTGTGTTGAATATGGAATCAACTGGAATAAATGATAATGATCCCAAACCAAGAGACGTTCAAGGTCAAGATAATGTCAATGAAAAGTCAAAAATCAAAACCAGAGTCAGTGCACATCAACAATTCGAAACCATTCCAGAACTTCTCAGTTATCAAACTGAAAAAGTTCCTGATAAAGTTGCGTTACAAATTAAGCGCAATGGGCAGTGGGCTAGTTACACTTATCGTCAATTCGATGATTTATCGGATAAAATCGCAAGAAGCCTATGGCGAAATGGCTATCGTCCAGCCGATCGAATTATACTCTTCGCGGAGAATCAGCCTGAATGGGGAATTACCTATTTAGCTTGTGCTAAGTTGGGAGTGGTAATTGTACCCATTGATCGCCAAACGCCAGTCGATGAAGTTTACGCACTATTGCGTTTCACTTCAGCAAAAGCTATCTTTACTACGTCAGATTTGATCGAACGACTTGAACAAGCCAAAGATGAATTAACCAGCGGAATCAAGCAGATAATTGAGATTCGAGATATTCAAGCTGAATGTGAAAGAACGGAAGATGCGGTAGAGTCTTCTATTGAGATTCCAGTGATTGAAGTTAAACCTGATGACACTACTTCAATCATATTCACTTCTGGTACTGCTTACGATCCGAAAGGCGTGATGCTATCACATCGAAGCTTTATTACCAACGTTTTAGCGGTAGCGCGGCAGTTACCTCCTCAACCAGAAGATCGGTTTTTGTCAGTTTTGCCACTTTATCATGCCTTAGAGTTTACCTGTGGTTTTTTAATGTCGATTTATAGTGGTTCAACAATAACGTATCTAAATTCTCTACGCCCCAATATCATTTTAGAAATAATGAAAGAGACCAAGACAACAGTTATGATTGGTGTTCCACGTTTATTTAAGATGATTTACGACAGCTTACAAAGATATGTCTTAAAAATTCGTACGGACGAAAGGAGCCTACGATTAACAAAAGAGCAAATTGAACGAATTCACCTATCCGTAGGACAGAACCTCAGAGTCTTAGTTAGTGGAGGGTCGACACTCCCAGATAGTGTCTACGATAAGTATCTAGAGCTAGGTATTGTTCTATATCAAGGCTACGGTTTGACAGAAACTGCACCCGTTGTTAGCGTAAATCCCTACCAAAAAAGCTTACGTTCTTCCGTTGGAGTTTTGCTAGATGATGTGCAGATCAAAATTAATCAGCCTGATTCAAATGGTATCGGAGAGATTATTATTGAGTCTCCAAGTTTGATGTCAGGTTATTTCAATAATCCAACGGCAACTGAAAAAATACTGCAGTCTAGTAAACTATACAGTGGAGATCTAGGCTATCTTAGTGATGATGGTTATTTATTTCTAACGGGTCGAACAAAAGATGTCATTGTGTCAGGAGCGGGTAAAAACATTTATCCTAGCGAACTAGAAGTACTTTATGGAAAGCATGACTATATAAAAGAAATTTGCATTGTTGGTCGTTTAGCCAATGATGAAATTGGGGAGGAGGTCTATGCTATTATAGTTCCTTCCAAAGACGCAGATGAATCTACAATTCTTGAACATGTACGGTTTTGTGCGAACGGATTACCAAGCTATCAACGTGTACATAAAACTCACTTCTGGCCGATTAATTTCGTAGGGACTACGGTACCTGACCAAGAACAGAATTTGCCAAAAAATCAATCAGGTCGATTGGATCGCCAAATTATAAAAGAATTAATAGAAGTTTATTATAGCCAGAAAACAAAAGATAATCAGACGGTAATAAAACCCACCGATACACCACTCAATCGAATTGTTGCCGAGTTATCCCGAATTGCCCGTGTCCCAATCTATCAGATTAATGAAGATACCAACTTAGAAGGAGATCTTGGTCTGGATTCTTTAATGCAAGTAGAACTCTTGCTGATATTAGAAAGCGAACTGGATCAAATATTACCTGATAATCTGGTCACAAATATAAAAACCGTAGGTGATGTTGTAACTGTTATAAATACATTACAATCTTCAAAGGACCCTTTAGCATCACCAACCAAGGTGAATTCTCATCAAGCTAATATCCAGAATAAGACCCAGTCCAAAATTTTTCGTTTGGGAATGGGTCTTATCTATAATCAAGTCTTTTCCTTCCGAGCAGAAGGTCTCAATTATATACCTCAAAATGAACCATGTATAATCGCACCTAATCACTCTAGCCACTTGGATACGGGCGCCATCATAACAGCTTTGGGTGATGAGTCTGAACGTTTGAAGGTTCTTGGTGCCCGAGACTATTTTTTTGACACTTCATTCAAATCATGGTTTTTTGGTACACTAATGAACGTGTTACCTTTGGATCGAACAGATAACTTCCTGCAAGGCGTACGAATTGCTCAAGAAGCCTTAAGTAGTGGTTGCTCATTGCTGATTTATCCAGAAGGCACACGATCCATCACGGGTGAATTGCAGGAGTTTCGGTCAGGTTTAGGTCTTTTATCTTATGAAGCACAAGTACCGATTATTCCAGCCTACATTAAAGGTAGTTATCAAGCCTTGCCAAAGGGTCAAAATTTCCCGAGGCCCAGTAGTATCAGTGTTAGTTTTGGTTCACCAATTAGACCAACAGCGAATGATATTTTAAAATCGGGCAACGCTCACCAAAAATACAGGAAAATTGCTAGCCAAGTTAGACATGCAATTATAACCTTGCAGTCCCAAGCAAAAACGGATTTAAGTAATAACCAATAAGAGGTAAATATTATGGCCGATCAAAAATTTGTCGCCACTAATGGTGAAACTTGGGGACATAAGTGGGGCTTTCGGGATTCCGAATTTATTTTGCATACGGATAGAACTATTACACTGTCAGGAAACCGATATGATTTGTGTGGGATGGTAATGCCTGACTTTATTCCTTATGTGGAAGAATCTCTGCAAATCAAGGTCGACCCCGACGATGTTTTACCTGAAGTTGAACATAAACCTGTCCCACCGCCTCAAATTAATCCAGATTTCTTATCCGCCGTAGAGTCAACGTTCCCTACTGATCGTTATTCAGTAGATTCTATCGATCGTTTGCTTCATAGTCACGGACAAACTACATCAGAAGAAGTTTATAAAATCCTATATGGTCAGATCGATAAAGCAATCGACATGGTCTTTTATGCCGAGTCAGACGAAGAGGTTGTAGAACTCATTCGGCTTGCTGAAGATCACAATATCTGTCTGGTTCCTTTTGGAGGTGGAACTAGTGTCAGTAGTGCCCTAAAACTACCAAAATCTGAAAATAGGATGATCGTAGCTATTGACACACGTCGGATGGACAAAATTGAGTGGGTGAATACCGAAGATGGTCGTGCGTGTGTACAAGCTGGCATAACTGGATCCAAGCTAGAGAAAGAACTGTATAATCAAGGATACATGGTTGGGCATGAACCTGACAGCATCGAATTTTCTACTCTGGGTGGTTGGATTGCGACTCAAGCCAGCGGGATGAAAAAAAACCGATACGGTAACATTGAAGATATTGTTGAAAATATTACCGTAATTACACCAAGAGGTATCTTGGAACAAAACCAAGCGACTACGCGTGTTTCCATGGGGATGCGTCCACAAAACTTATTATTTGGAAGTGAAGGTAATTTAGGACTTATCACCAGAGCTATAATCAAGATACACAAACTACCTGAGGTACAAGAGTACGCCTCTGCAGTCTTTCCTAGTTGGCAGAAAGGAGTCGATTTTCTACAGGCACTTTCTCGTACAAACTACATTCCGGCCAGTGTTCGATTGGTGGATAATATCCAGTTTCGTTTTGGTCAAGCCCTGAAACCGCATCCAGAAGGATTTAAAAAATTGATGTCCCGCCTACAAAAGCTTTTTGTCACTCAGATAAAAGGGTTTGATCCTTACCAGATGTGTGCAGTTACCTTTGTTATGGAGGGAGCCTCCAAGGAAGTTGCTTACCAAAAACAGAACATTCTCGAGTTATCTAAGCAGCATGAGGGGTTACCAGCTGGGCCAGAAAATGGTAAAAGAGGATACATGCTTACTTTCGCCATTGCTTATATTAGAGATTTTCTCTCCAACTACCACATCATTGGGGAAACTATGGAGACATCAGTACCTTGGAGTAAAATTCGCCAAGTATGCCAAAAAACCAAAGATAAATTATTCCAGCTACACGAAAAATACAATATTCCTGGACAACCGTATCTCTCATATCGAATTCCGCAGATCTATCATACTGGTGTTTGCATTTACTTCATGTTTGGAATGTATATGAAAGGAATCAAAGGCCCAGAAGTAGTTTTTGGTTCTATCGAGCATGCCATGCGCGAAGAAATCATGAAGAACGGTGGCTCAATTTCTCATCACCATGGTGTTGGTAAACTCAGAAAAGATTTTTTGCCTGACACTATGTCTCCTGCAAGTATTGAACTAATAAGGCAATTGAAGGCTTCCCACGACCCTAATAACGTATTTGGTATTCGTAATAATGTCTTAGCAGATTGAATAGACTCAAGCAAATATCACATGCAACTGAATAAGAAAACAATAGTTATCACTGGTGCGTCATCAGGTATTGGAGCTACTTTAGCAAAGAGAGCGAGCCTCAATGGGGCATCAGTTGTCTTAGCTGCTAGAACAGAGTCTAAGCTGTTGGAATTAGCCGCCGATATCAATAACAGTGGTGGTACAGCTTTAGCTATCCCTACTGATATTACCGATTCTGAACAGTGCGAAAATTTGGTAAAAAAAACAATTGATACGTTTGAGAATCTCGATGTTTTAGTTTTGAATGCTGGAATCAGCATGTGGTCGGATTTCGAAAGTATCAAAGACGTACAATTCTTTCAAGCCTTGATTGATATAAACTATATGGGAGCAGTTCACTGCGTGAAGTCAGCGTTACCTCATCTCAAGAAGAATCGGGGGTTAATCGCTCAAATGTCCACAGCTCAAGCTTTGATGGGATTTCCTGAACATACTGGCTACGCCGCCTCCAAACATGCTCTTCAAGGGTTCTTAGCATCTTTAGAAATTGAAATGAAAGGAATGGTTCGCTTTTTACACATTTACTTGGGCTGGATTCGTGGCACCGGTCTGAGGCAGAATGCCTTTAACTTAGAAGGATTGCCAATGGGAACAGAAAAGCGAGCACACAATAAAGAGTCAATTGAAGTTGATGAATGTGCTAGGTTAATTTTGACTGCGATCGAAACAGGAAAACAAAAAATGTATCTTCCCAGCAAATTAAAATGGATTCCCTTTCTCAACGCTGTTTGTCCGCGTTTTTTGCAATACAAAGTTTCTCAAGCTGTAGACAATCAAAACCAACACTAATCTAGTAACAGGATAGCTGAAGATGGCTCAGTCAGTCGATCTATTGAAAACTTTAACTAATGCCGATGCGGTTCCTGGCTACGAGCGGGAAGTCACAAATATCTTTCGTGATCAGCTAACAGGTATAGGTGAATTAAAGCAAGACAAAATGGGTGGTATATCCTGCACGGTGCCAGGTCGTTCGGCTGGCCCACGTGTGTTAATTGATTCTCATGTCGATGAAGTTGGGTTCATGGTCCAGAGGGTAACATCGGCTGGTTTTATAAAATTTATCAATTTGGGTGGGTGGTGGCCGCATACACTACTTGCCCAAAAGGTACGAATTTTATCGAAGATAAATCAACAAAAAGTTATTGGCATTATTGGATCGACCCCACCTCATCTATTGGGTGATAGTGCAAAAAACAAGGTGTTGGACATCAATGATCTATATATTGATGTCGGTGCCGAGAATCAAAGACAGGCTGAGGACGAATATGGTATTCGTCCTGGTTGCCCGGTAGTACCAGCTACCAGTTTTCACAGTCTAAAGAATCCTAAACTATATGCAGCCAAAGCATTAGACAATCGAATTGCTGTGGCCTTAGTAATCGAGACCTTGAAGGAACTAGCAAAATCCTCTAATCACCCTAATACTATAATTGGTGTTGGGTCTGTACAGGAAGAAGTCGGAGTGAGGGGCGCAATTACAATGACCGAAATGATTCAGCCTGACGTGGCGATTGTATTGGAGGCTCCACCGGCAGATGACCTGCCTGGCTTTGAGCAAGATGCCTCACAAGGAAGATTAGGAGGCGGATGCCAAATTCGACTATTTGATCCTACACACATTGCGAATCCTATTCTAGCCGATTTGGTTATTGAAATCGCTGCTCAGAACGCTATTCCCCACCAAATTGCAGTTCGAAATTCAGGTGGAACGAACGCCGCAGCTATCCACAAGAGTCGTTACGGTATTCCTACAATTGTACTTGGTATACCTACAAGATACATCCACAGCCATATCTCAATTATGAACATTGATGATTACAATTCCACTAAGGCCTTACTGCTCTTGCTCTTGCAGCGGTTGAGCACAGATGTAGTAGGCAAGCTAGTTTAGTTTATTGGGTCTATTTGTGTTCACTTATATACCGTTCTGCAGTGGTTTACCTGTAATTCCACAGTTTTTTCTGGAACAGCCTGAGTGCCCTTTGTTATCTTTGATCAACTCGGCTGCGAAGCACTTGGAGGGTCTATTTGCTAATTCTAAGCTGGCCTGAGATTGACATTCTTTGATTTTGAGATTTGAGAAATTATGGTTTCCTATTTTCCGTTTTGTCAATTAATGTAAATCTTTGGGTAGTCCATAGTCGGCTATTTTCCACAAGTACCAAGTTGCTAGTGAGCGGTAGGGACGCCATTGGTTTGAAAGTTTGGCTATTTTTTCTTTTGTCGGAATGGAATCCAACTGGAATAAAATTTGTAATCCCTTTTTAACACCGAGGTCAGAGTCAGGAAAAATGTCCAATCTATACAGTGTGAAGATTAAAAACATATCGATAGTCCATGGACCAATCCCCTTAATAGCGATCAATGTATTTCTAATTTCGGTTTCATTTGAATGATTACCTATGTTAATTTTACCGGATAGAAAATGCCAAGCTAATTCTTTAATGTAAGCAACCTTTCGGCCTGATAAACCTACACTCTTCAGAACTGAATCATCTGTTTGAAAAATTTCTTCAGGTTCAAAATCAGGTTTTTCAAAATATAACTGTTTCAATCTTTTATATATTGCGGAAGCTGACCTTCCACTTAATTGTTGATAAACTACGGATCTCACCAATGAGCTAAAATAACTTTCTGGCTTAGGATTAATTTGTGGATTCCCATAAAATTGGATTAGTATTGCCATCTTTGGGTCCTGAGAAGCCAATACTTCAAGACCAATTAAAATTTTCTCATTAGTTTTACCCAACATTAAGCAGTGTCAATTCAAATTCAGGTTTAAAAGGGAAGTATTTCTCCTTGAGTGGTGGTAGCTTCATTATACAGCATTTGTAGTTTTCGGGTCATTGTCCCTGCTTGGTCCCCTATAATTCGCCCATCAACGACTAGCACTGGTGAAAGCTCACCCATGGTTCCAGTGGTAAAAACTTCATCAGCTGCATAGACCTCACTAAGTGAAATATTACGCTCAGTAGTATCAATATCTGCGGAGCGGGCAATCTCCAAAACCATAGATCTAGTAATACCAGCTAAACAACTATCAGCGTGTGGTGTTATCAGACAACTATTCTTAAACAGAAATAGATTTGTAGCATTAGTTTCTGAGACAAAGCCATTCAAATCTAGCATAATGGCATCATCAACCCCAGCAACGTTTGCCTCAATTTTAGCCATAATATTATTAACCAAATTATTGTGGTGAATTTTGGAATCAATACATTGTGGGTTGTTCCGACGAATAGATGACGTAATCAAACGTATACCATCTGGGTTATAAACTGGTTTTTTCCATTCAGCTAAGACAATCAAGGTAGAACCATACTGGTTAAAGTGAGGACTCATACCAGACGTAACTTTTTTGCCTCGACTAAGTGTCAAGCGGATATGAACTTCATCTTTCATGCCATTGGCTTTTAAAGTCTGAAAAATGGCTTGTTTGATTTGTTCATCATCAGGAATATCGACAAAAGCCATAGCGTGAGCTGAATCCCTCAAGCGTTCAAGATGTGGTTGTAGGGCAAAAATACGACCGTTATAAACTCGCAAGCCTTCCCAAACACCATCTCCACCTTGTACAAGGCTGTCGAAAACTGAAATCTTAGCTTCCTCCCTCGGGAATAGCTGACCATCAATATAAATAAGAATATTTTCATTGCGAGGATCGGGTAACTTTGGTGCCATATTTTTTTCTCCATGATCACGTGTTTTTATCGAATTTTTAAGGTACTCAACCCAATCAGCATCAGGATTAATGCGACAATCCAGAAACGAGTGACAACCTTAGTCTCATGCCAACCAATTAGTTCGAAATGATGATGTAGAGGAGCCATTTTGAAAATACGTTTTTTTCGAGTACGAAATGACCATACTTGTAGAATTACAGACAATACCTCGACTACAAAAATCCCTCCGACAATAACAAGCATAATTTCCGCTTTGATAACAAGAGCAACTGTACCAAGTGCCGCACCGAGTGCAAGTGAGCCCGTATCTCCCATTATAACCTCAGCTGGATGACAGTTATACCACAAAAATCCAATACCAGCTCCTATTAGAGCCGCGCAAAATATCGTGGCCACTTCGCCATTAGCAGGTAAGTGAATAATGTCCAAATAGTTTGACAGATTTTGATGGCTGGTTAGATAGCCTGTCACTCCAAAAGTAACAGCTACAAACAACGTACAACCAATTGCCAAACCATCTAAGCCGTCTGTCAAGTTGACAGCGTTAGATGAACCAACAATCACCAAGACAGAAAATGGGATCATTAAGTAGCCTAAATCAGGTCGATACTGTTTGAAAAATGGAATAATCAGTTTGCCACCTTCTTCAGAACTACTATATCCATACTGGAACAGATAAACTGCAATAATTATTGCACCAGCACCTTGAAGACAAAGCTTTTGCCAAGCGCGTAAGCCAAGGGACTGTCTTTTAGTCAATTTGCGATAGTCATCTAGAAAACCTAATCCAGCAAACCAAATTAGGCTGAAAATCATAATGTATAAAATTGGCTGATCCCAGCGAGCCCACATTATTATGGATAATAACACTGAAACAATTATTAGGACTCCACCCATTGTGGGAGTTCCTGCTTTACTGAGATGTGTTTGTGGCCCATCCTCTCGTATATATTGACCAATTTTAAGTTTCTTTAGGTAGGTGATCATCATTGGTCCCAAAAAAAGCGAGAGTAGTAAAGCTGTAATAGTAGCGTAAATAGCTCGAAAACTGATATACCGAAAAACATTGAAGGGAGAAAAGTACTCCTTCAATGTTTCAAAAAATAGATGATAGAACATAAAATATTCCAGCGAGCTGATGATAGATAGTGATTCAAGTCCTCAATTGAGCTTGATGAGTCTGCATAAGAATCAAAAGTTGTGCTTTGATATCGTCCAAAACATCAGACCATAAACCAAGTTTTTTTTGTCGAAATAGCCTTAAGCTGGGATACCAAGGGCTATCATTTCGATCTAGTTGCCATCTCCAATCAGGCTTGGACGGAATTAGTACCCAAACAGATTTGCCCATTGCACCCGCTAAGTGAGCTACAGAAGTATCAACGCTAATCACTAGATCGAGCTGATCGATCACACTGGCAGTATCTGCAAAACTCCGCAAATACTGGCTTAAATCGATAATGGGAAAATTTAGCTGGAGTGTTTTCAATTGATTAGCATTAGCTCCTACTTGCAGACTATAAAACTGACATCCAGACATGTCAGAAAAAGTCGCAAAGTGTTTCAGAGAGATCGACCGAAATTGGTCATTAACGTGTTTAGGATTACCTGCCCAAACTAGGCCAACTCTGAATTTACCTATTTCTAATTGACATTGGGGGGAACACCTAGCAGAGCTGATATAAGGAATTCTAGGTGTAAACTGATTTTCTTCGTTGATTCCCAGGTAATAAGCCAAGCTAGACAAAGGTAGACAATAATCGAATTCTTTTTTGTTAAGTGTAGAACTCAATGCATACACTGACTTAATGTTGAGCTCAATTTGGTTCTGCTCAACCAGGGGCAACAATTCTTTTTGGCAGATGAGGCTTATCCTAGCCCCAAATTGTGGTAAAAAACGCAGGAATTGGATAGCATCTCCAATTCCTTGGTCAGCATACACACAAATAGATTGTTTTTTTTGCCTTGAATCACTTACTTTGGGTAAAAGGGGTATTCCTTTGTATAACTTGAAGGCTTCTAACTCTACACGAGCCTCGTATTGAATCCAGCCAGTTGCAAAATCACCAATTAAGAGAAGGCACTGACCATAAAAAAAGCGAAGCTTCGCACTATCTGGAATAGTAGAAACAGCCGTTTGATAGACTTTTATAGCGTCAGTAGCCCTTCCTTGAATAAGCAAAGCTCCACATAAATTATAGTAGCTGTCTGCAACCTTAGGATTGATAGCGATCGCTCGTTGAAAAATTTTGATCGCTTCATTTTGCAGGCCTTTTTTCTGTAAAGTTAAGCCTAAACCGTTGTAATTCGCATGACAACTTGAGTCGATTTCAATGGCACGTTGATAGTAGTAGATGGCCAACTCAAAAGACCCATCTGATTCTAGTAAATTGGCCACTTTGGCCAAAATCCCCACTTGGCTAGGGTTTTTTCTGAGAGAGTGTCGATAGATAGCGATTGCTTCCGAAAGTGCCCCCTGTTTTTCCAAAGTTTGACCTAGATAGTTGTACCCTTCTAGGTTATTTGAATTAGAGATAATTGATTTTTTCAGGTACTTTACTGCACTTTCAATCTCACCTTTGTTCTCAGCTATCACACCCAGAAGGAAAAGAACATAAGAATTTTGGTTGTCTTGTAATAAAATAGAGTGGCATTGTTGCGTAGCGGCATCCAAGTTACCGCTTTTTAGCAATTGTAAAATTTGTTTCAGGTTAGGATCTTGAACAAGGGAACCAAAATCGCTCATGTTCTAAAACAACGCAATTAATTATTAGAAAAGGAAATCGGTCAAAGCTTCCAATTGAGGCAGAAATATATCCACCAATGAAGGGTTCGGACAGGCTTTGTCTTCTGTTCCGACTAACCAAGCCGAAAACATTCCGGCTTGATTAGACCCTATGATATCATCACTAAATGTATCTCCGATGTAGACTGAATTCTCGGAGTTTGTCTCCATTTCATCCAGTGCAATGTGGAAAAT
>JACLAC010015845.1_pt1 | contig 12002 bp, 8 predicted proteins | sample 8027881 | NCBI WGS metagenome assembly JACLAC01 (sample SAMN15725517, study PRJNA655200) | protist metagenome | isolation source: fluorescence activated cell sorting (FACS) single amplified genomes of... | place: Spain: Blaines Bay Microbial Observatory, Mediterranean Sea | collected 2016-01-19 | reverse complement strand
GCGAAAAAGCGAGAGCGGGCGCGCGTTTAAGGAGGAAAAAAAGCGTAGGCGGACTTCTATTGACAGGAGCGAGATCTTGGGTGTGGGAGATGCAGATTTGACTATTTCCCAAACGACAATCGAGAAGGACAAGGATGTAGTCAAGGAGAGGGTGAAAATGCAGCGACTGGTTCAATTCAAAGAAATTTTGAGGACACTCAAGACCTCCAAGTCGTCTATTAAGGAAGCGCGGGGCTGGATTTTTCGACGTCCTCACATCGCATGCTCGAGGGAATTTATCGACACAATTGTCGAGAGCTGCAAAGCAAAGAAAACATCCCTCGAAGGCGTCCTCTTCTTGATTAATGATTGCGTCATCGTTTCGAGCAAAATGCGCGCCGCGGGAAAAGAAGCTCCCGCTCTCTACGGCGACGCGTGGAAAGATTATTTTGAGGAAATATACCAAACGATAGGCGAGGTTGCACCTGATGAGAAGCCTCACGTGTGCGTATGCGGCCTCACGCCGTGCTGCTGCCAAACTACAAAAAAGAAGGGAGTGCGGGAGAGGGCGCAAGCGATTGCCGAAAATTGGATGAAGAAGAATTACGTTCCTGCTTCCATTGCTAGGCCTCTTATATCATCTATGCGGAAGCTGATTCTCGCTTCAAAGCTAAGAGTACGGAGGACCACTCCTGCGGATGCCTCTCCCGCGGATGCTAATACCGCAGATGTCACCACCGCCGATGCCACTACCGCAGATACCACTACCGCAGATGCCACTACTGCGGATGTCACTACCGCGGACTCCGCGAAACCAAAGACTGCCATCAGCAACATACTCGACGACGAGGACGATTTAGAAGACGTCGATTACGAAGCGGAATGAGTATACGTACAACATAAAAAGAAATAAATACCTCACATTACGTATATATACAAATACGTATATAAATATTTTTTTAAATAAATATTTATATATGTTATATAACTAACTATTATTATACAGTATATATTCGCATAAAATAATAACCGTTATGGATAGATAGAATAAAATTATAACGGTTTCGGTCCACTTCGAAAGCATATATGCAACGGCTCTCAATGCACTGTTCGCTGAAGTTGCTTTTTCGCCTCCGCCAATCCTCTTTCAGGCCCAAAACGTGGTATATGATGCTTTTGAGTTTCTCGCTACTACCTTTTATTTCCATAATAAATAATATAAATACAAATTTCAAAGATATTTTTTCAACATATGAAAAGATACCATATATATACAATGAACAATGAATAGTGCGTCTTCTCACAGTGCACAAATAATAAACGTTTCCGCGATGGGAGCTTTCATTTAATAACTTTACAACTTTTTTGCTGGACGTGTCTTTTCAATCTCTCTTTTTTTTCAAAGCACGCGAAAGAGTAAACGTCTTTAAATTGTCGCGATCGAACGCATTCCTCCCTCCCACCAGCTCAACCCCCTTACCAGCGCACCACTCCACGAACGTATTCCAAAATGGCTGACGTAATCATTCGCGTACCGCCGTACCACTACTGCCACGTGCTGGACAACAACAGCAACATAACTCGTCTTATCGTTGGACCGCAGCTTTTCACGCGATGCGAGCACGAAAAAGTCGTTCTTGGTCCGGAGCGCATGAAAACTGTTCCTCCTCGACACTACATTCTTATCAAGAATCCAATCATGCGCGATTCAGACGGAAATGTCATTATTGATGAGTATGGCCAAGCAAAACTCCGCTTTGGCGACTCCGAGTATCGCATCCACACGGCGACGCAAGTGCTTGAACCTTTCCCTTTGTATCCAGGGGAAAAGAAAATCGGTAGCATTGAACCCCTGGTTGTTGTCGAAAAGAACGAGGCGCTTCACTTGAAGGCATCGCGGGAAATGGACGGACACGAAGCTGGAAGCGAGTGGCTCTTTCATGGTCCCGCTACGTACCATCCATGCGTCGAGGTGGAAGAGATCGGTATAATCAGGGCGGTCATCGTCAAACACTCGGAAGCGCTGCATTTGAAAGCTCTTCGACGACACATCGACTCAGAAGGCGTCGAGCGCAAAGCCGGTGAATGCTACCTCATGAGAAAGTCTGGCGCGTACATGAAATCTATTGACGAGGAAATTGTGGAAAAGGTGAAAGCGTACGTTCTCACGGATAAGTGCGCCATCCACCTTTGCGCGCTAAAAACATTCACCGACGTTTATGGTCAAATCCGCAAAGCCGGCGAGGAGTGGCTTGTCACTAATGATATGGCCGAGCAGCACATTCCCGACGTCTACGAATCCTTCAAAAAGAAGGTCATCATCACCACACTGTCCTCTCGTCAATTTTGCACAGTCATTAATCCTTGGATTGATGGCGTGCAGCGACTTGGATGTCGCGAGCTCCGCCGGGGCGAATGCTCTTTTTTTCTTAAACCAGGGGAGACACTTCTTAATGGGATCTGCGACGTGATTGTCCTCACCGAAGATGAAGCGCTCCTCCTCAAAGCACGCGAAGCTTTTGTAGACGGCGACAGTTCAAGCAGCGCAAGCGATGCAAGTAGAGAAAGCGGCGTGCTCGTCAACAGCAATACAGTAGACAGAAAACCGGGCGACGTGTGGATGGTGTACGGCCCTCTCTCGTACATACCCCCGACGCAGGTCGACATTCTCGAGACGCGCCGAGCGATTCCTCTTGACAAAAACGAAGGCATATACGTGCGCAACCGCAAGACGGGCGTCGTGCGTGCAGTTATTGGCAAGACGTACATGCTCAACGAGGACGAGGAGTTGTGGAAAAAGGAACTTCCCGCCGAGGTCGAGGAGCTCCTCGAGAAGCAAGCGTTGGGTCAGGTGTTCGTTGCGCCTTCAGATTATAAGGATGACGATAGTATTCCCGAATATATTGAAGGCAGTGGCAGCACGCGCGATAAAACGCGCGTCGTTTCTTTCCGCGTTCCTCACAACGCAGCATGCCAAATATACGATTTCAAGTCAAAGTCATGCCGCGTGGTGATCGGTCCAAATCTCGTCCAACTCATGCCCGACGAGCAATTCACGACGCTCTCTCTCAGTGGATCATGTCCCAAGCGACCTTCGGTTATCAAGTCGCTCTCACTGATGCTCGGCCCAGATTTTATGCGCGACGAAATTACAGTGGAGACGAGCGATCACGCCCGCTTGCGTCTTACGCTTGCTTTCAATTGGCATTTTGAAGTCGATGAAAATGATCCGTCCCGCATTTTCAGCGTTCGAGACTTCACTGGTGACAGCTGCAAAGCGCTCGCGAGTCGCATCCGCGGCGCTGTGGCATCGACGACGTTTGACATGTTTCACAAGCAGAGCGCCAAAATTATACGCGGCTCCGTGTTTGGTATTGACACGAACGGCAAAGTAGGCGACTGCCTCCGCTTTGCTGCCAATGGTCTCGTCATCTCCAACATCGACGTGCAGTCTGTGGAGCCGATCGATGCGAGCACGCGCGAGTCGCTGCAAAAATCTGTCCAGCTTGCTATTCAGATTACGACGCAGTCTCAAGAAGCAAAAGCTCGGCACGAAGCTCACCGCGAGGAAGAAGAAGCCAAGGGCGAGCTTATCAAGCAAAAGCTTATCAACGAGGCGGAATCAGAAGAGCAGCGCAAAAGGCTTCTGGAACTGAAAGCAGCGTCCGCAGCAGTGGAGCAAATTGAGAGTGCGATGGCCGAGGCAAAGGCGCTCGCGGAGCGACAGAGGATCGAGGCGGAGGCTCAAGTGGAACGCGCCAAACTCATGAGCGAGGCGAAGGCAATCGAGCTTGATATGCTTGCAAAAGAGCAGCAAAACAAGCTTTTGTACGAAAAAGAGCTGTCCGAGCTGCAAGTCGCCAAGCAAAAGGAGCTCGCTGAAATCGAGGCGGGCAAGTTCCGTTCTGTCGTCGAAGCGATTGGAAAGGAAACGATCGAGGCAATTGCGCGCGCGGGTCCCGAAATGCAAGGCAAACTGCTTCAAGGATTGGGACTCAAGGGGTACCTGGTAACGGATGGCAAGTCTCCCATCAACTTGTTTGACACCGCAAAGGGGTTGATTGGGCAAAATATGCGTGCTGATGGCGAATAAGCGTGTATTGAATAAAAAATGATGTGCGAGCAAAATACAAAATGCAAAAATATTTTCCCTAAATTTTTATATATTGAACAATAAAATTCTAACAATCACGCTTTTGAAGCGCACTTTCAGGTAGAAACGTTTCGCGCCCACGACGCCTCGCAGACAGGACGCGGTGAAAAAACCAACGACTCTTGCCTAGATTTGGTTCCGGAATTGGCGCCCAGAGTGCAGTCGTGGGACCCAATGCGTACGCGCGCTTCAAGTGCAAACGCGCTTCTTTATAATCTGAATATTCAACTTTATGGTTGCTGTCGACAAGAAGCGCATCATCTGGTCCTGCCAAACTTTGCCTTCTTACGTACGGTAGCTCGAGGGAGCACAGGGTCTCGCGGATGAGCCTTCCATCGGGCGACGATTCATTCGCAAAGAGCGCCAAAGGTTCACCCTCAAAGGCAGACGGCGTGCGCAAAAGGCCGCACGATGGCCAGCAACGGATGAGAGAAGGTGCAACAATAGCGGCAAAGCGGAATGGGAAGGGAACACGCGGGGCACCCAGGAGCGCGTCCGTAGTTGGAATTTCTTCGCCAACGTTTTCGCCGTAGTTGCACCAAAGATGATCTAGAATGTTTTTGCTTTCGCCAATTACCTTTCTGTCGCCCGTATCGTCGACAAGAAGCGGAAATTGAAAGTCGAGGCCATGCTTTACGCACAACGCGTGCGCCTCGCCCCGAAATCTAGACTCGTCGTTGTAAGCACCCTCAGTGCGCAGCGTCTGACGAGGTGTCGGCTTTATCAGCACAGTCAGATTCAAGTATGTAATATGCTCCCGGCAAAGACGTGCCCACGGAGACGCTTCGTACTCGTAGAGTGTGAGTTGGTGGTTTGGAACGGAGCCGCGCCTTTTCAGAGGCATGCGACCGCTGCGCGCACGGAGATAGCTCGCAAGGCGACTTGCGTACAGTTCCATTTCCTCAGTTCAAATCCTTTTCTCCTTTCATAAAATGTTTACTTTGTCGCCACTGGTAAAATCCCAAGACAAAAACAAGCACCGCAAGTAATCCAGATAGGGCAGCCACGACGTAGACGCCAGTTCCAGCAAATAATTTCACGACCGCGATCGCTATTCCACCCAGTGCTAAAGCCGTTCGAATAAACGCGAGCAGCGTTCTATCGTTGGCGAGTTCTGTACGCTTAAGCGCAAGCTCCGTTGTCGAGCGAGGCGTCCGTGCCATCCAAAATGCCTCGAATAATAAAAATTGCAGCCCGCAGACCTTTCTTAATTGAAGATATATCTTTTTAAAGAAACGTGTACTCCTACAACATTCTCTCATTATTATTAAATAAACATTAGCGAATAAAAAATATCAACCAACGCTACGAATGATCATATTTTTTATTTGTTGTATTTATTTAGCAAAGTAGTTAGTTATTATTAAAAGGGGATATTGGATACCTTAGTTAGTTATTGACAATTGACAATGTTATATTTACATCGTTTTTTAAAATCCAGTATTTTGATTTTCCCCTGGCGGGCGAGGTTTGCTATATATATGAAAAGGCAGTCTCTGTGTTGGGTGTGATGTGGGGTGTGATGTGGGGTGTAATGATGTGGGGTGTAATGATGTGGGGTGTGATGTGGGGCTTGGCGTGACGGGCAAGCCGTTCTGCCACAATCCGTCATGCCACAGAGTACCATCAAAGAAGTACTGCGCTCCAGACCCGTCTTTCTTCCCGTTCTCCCATTCGCCCTCGTAGTAACCGCCATCAGGATTCGTAAACTTTCCAATGCCGTGTCTGATCCCATCCTTGAATTTGCCGCTTTATACGGCGCCAGAAGCGTAGACGGCCGTTCCCCAACCATTTGGCTTTCCATCCTTTAAGTCGCCAGTGTACGCATACGGTTTGCCTCTGAGGTCATAGAACTGATGAGTTGACGTTGGGTTCCTTGTTGGACTTCTGGTAGGTTCCATTGTTGGATCCCTCGTTGGGTTCCTTGTTGGGTTCCTCGTTGGGTTCATGGTTGGACTTCTGGTAGGTTCCATTGTCGGATACCTCGTTGGGTTCCTTGTTGGATTCGACGTTGGGTTCAAGGTTGGACTTCTGGTAGGTTCCATTGTCGGATCCCTCGTTGGGTTCCTTGTTGGGTTCCTTGTTGGATACCTCGTTGGGTACCTTGTTGGATACCTCGTTGCCATCCTTCTTGCACGTCTAATATGTCTCTTTTCATAAAAACGGTGAGCATCAAAGTGATAGTCATCGTCGTTAGAATAAGAAAAGGTGGGTTGACGGGTTCTTCCACTTATTTCTACAAGAGCCTCAATATAATTTCTATGAACCCGATACCGATCTCCATCAACGACAGCGACCGTATAATCGCTTTCAATATTGCATCCGGAACAACCTGAAGAATGACCATTACCGAGTCGGCGAGCACCAGGTGAAAGTAACGTCGGATTACTATTAGGCGTAGCTCTCGACTCTGATTGAATATCGTGCAAACCTAAACGTGTCTTGCGCAGTCCTTTGGCGTTTTCATCTCCAACCACTTTACTTATAAAGATAGTACTCGCGCACGCCAAGAGAAAAATATTATTAAACATTGCTTCCCCCGCTTGTTCAAATACGCGTAGTAAAAAAGTTGTTTGGGAGTGGAAAAAATCGTTCGCTTCACCTCTGTTTGTTGCAGGTCGCGGCAAATGCGTGTTTGCAATGATTTTGTTGTCTCAATACTTTTATAAAAAGTGAAAATGTATTTTATATCATGACAATAAATAGGTCGGCCAATGGAGAGGCGCGAACGAAACAAAAGATATTATATATTCTATTATTTTTAATAAATAAAATGTTCACAACAAGGTGTTATGTTACAAGCGATACTATGTATGTATAATCTACTGATATACCTTATTATTTGAGAAAATAGTCGCGAAAAAACAAGCGCGTCATCCGTCATCGTCATCGCATGTCTTTCCGCGCTGAACGTTCAGGCTGAGAAAGGCAGTATAGCGTACTCGAGGCTGGATTTCCCGCACGTGCAATTTGGACTACGTAAATGTTGTATGTACAATAGTATCGTAGATCGTAGTAATAGTTTCTGCTGATCACCGTGTCACCGTCGGAAGTACATCATATGTCATACTCGTATGTCATATGTACTTATGTCAAAAATAATATCCATAGACCAGCTTGTACTTTTAATACCCATATTATTTTTTGGGGGGATTCTAGATTCTATTGAGTCCATCATAAAATTTGATTTCTGTGCACTTTTTTGCCATTTTTTTTTTCGGATTTCTGTATTGTACACTTTTCAGATTTTTTTAAAGTATGAGATACGCATACTTTTGCAAATCTAAAAACCCTCTCTATTTAGGATTTTACCATTCTTTCTTTTCTTTATTATTTTATGAAAAGAAAACCTGACGACGGGTACATATTTTATTATACTACGTACGAGTATACTCGTACTACTTGTCATGTTATAATAATAATAATTGCCATAATAGTTAATATTTTGTATACTATCAAAAAGTATGATGTTTCATTATATATTATTATTTCTGTACACTTTTTTATTACCTTCTTCAATATATTATTATTTAGATACTTATTTGACAACGCGAGGTTATTATTAGGATATAGGGTTAATAAGGTCATAAAAAAAGCGCAGCGGCCACTTGACATGGCGATGTTCGTTAACATATAAAACTGTTAAAATACCCATAATACTTTTCTCTAAAGTGAAATATTTTTCTTTTTTCTTTTCTTTTTTTTATTCTCTTTTTTCTCAATTGTTTTTATTTTTTAATTTTGTTAAAATATCATGTTGTATGTATAAATATTTAGTATGATTTGCTGTTTGTTGTTACATTTCGAGGGCGCTTGAGTCAAAAATTGTCATTATTACCTGAGCGGATTTTCTTTATTGGAAAAAAAAAATAGTTGAGCGCGTGGAACGTTCCATTGCGTTCATAGACTGCTCCGCACCGACAAAGGGAGAGAGAGAGAAAAAAAAAAGTGGTGCGAGTTCGTAGTGGACAGAGCACAGCGTTCTTGCATTGTTCCCCCCTTTGCGTATTGTTTGCGTCTAGATAGGAGTGTTTTAAATTATGAGCACATCAGCACTTTGTCGGACTGTATCAGCGATCGCAAGGGCGCTTTGCGGAGAGGGGTTTGGCGTTTCGCGTGGAGGAGGGGGCGTTGGCCACGAAAGTGTCGAGGGGGAAGTGATGCTGAGAGGCGGCACCAATGCTGCCGTCGCTGCTGCAACAGCACCAGACGAGGGAGCGACGCGAAACCGTCGAGGATCAGCGTCATCGTATCACTTGCTTGACGAGGAAAAGGAGAAAGCGGCCTCCACTCCCGCCCTCTCTGAAGAACCTGCGTCAGCGAGGGGCACGTACTCTGCCCCCGCGACAATGGGGAGAGAAGGTTTTGAAAAGACGGCAGCGGCGGCTACGTATTTAGTAAATGCAGAGAGAAACGGCAGGGCGGCAGCGGTAGAGGAGAGCAGCTCCTTCTCGTCGAAAGCGTCGTCGCTGTTTAGCACCAAATTTGCGGAGAAGATGCCTAGCGAGGAAGTTGTCACGTGCGGCATCTGCAACGACCACGCCGCCACGCACACGAGCGAAAGGTGCGGCCACGTATCGTGCAAGACGTGCTGGATGCAGTGGATTACTGCCCAAGAGCAGCAAGGATGCGCGCTTTGCTGCATGTATTGTATGGAGCCGATCAAAGATTTGAGGAGATTTCCCTTCGAGCATACGCCGCAGCAGATTTGGGAAGAGGGCGACAGCGGAAGCAATGGGCAGTTCGTATTTGAGGCATCGTTCCACAAAACCGAATCTACTGTCGGAGAAGCGCTAACGATGTCGCTCGAAATCAAGGCGAATGTCAACCGCGCGATGGAGGAGATTATGGAGAGCCTCATGCACATGGACGGTATTGTGGATCAAGATGACTTTGATGGGATTGTGCCCGTCCTCGCCGTCGAGGTGTCTTCGATGCAGCAGCAAGTTGTATTCTTGACGGAGCTCGTATGGAAAAAAGATAGTATCGTGTATGCCTTGCATAAAAAATATCGCGATCTATCTCGTCAACTGCTCTCCTTCGAGGAGCTCGTAAAGAGCGCCCCGCATAACAAGGGCAGCGGCATTGGTATTCTTGATGCTGCCGCAGGAGAAAAGGGGTCTATTTTTGTGCAGTGGAAGTGCATCGAGAGTGGAATAGCCAGCTGTTTTGACGGCGTATCCAGTGCTCTAGAAAAAATATCGTTTATTGTGCAGTTATTTGGAATGATCCCAGAAGGCGAGGAGACATCGTCTTCTCCTCTCGACACGGAGACACTCGCGCGCGTTTGCGCGCTAATGGTGCGCGAGTCGCAGACGCGGCTGCGAAAAATTAATAGCTCGTTGAAAAAAATTACAGCAACGGGAGGGCGTATTGTCAAACTCCTTAGCCGAGTTGATGTCGATGGCGATGATGGCGACGAATCGGTCCTTTTCAAAAAGTTGTAGTACATAATAATATATGCATACCCTTTGTACAAACATAATCCTATTTATCTGTGAAAAATTCAATTATTGAAAACAAAGCATCAAAGCGATTTCTTCTTTTGAAAAGTATATATATAAATATTATATTTATGATGCAAACAGTGATAATATGGTAATAACGTAAGGTATGTTTGCAAACATGCGTGTATGCTTTACAAGTATGTATATAAAAGTTTTAATAATGCAAACATGCGTGTATGCTTTACAAGTATGTATATAAAAGTTTTAATAATAATCAATACTTCTCGGACAGAGTCCGAAAAAGGTTGTTGATCTCCTCAAAGCTCGGACGAAGGGTTGGATCGTGCTGCCAGCAGACCCGCATCAATGCCGCTACTTCAGGAGGACAGTGCTTTGGAATATCCGGTCTCAGCTTGTTTTGCGAGACGCCAATGATCACCTTCATAGCACTCTTTTTCTCGTATATATGAGCGCCGCTAAATAGCGCCGCGCAAACGCACGCGAAACTATACACGTCGCATTTAAATGCGATTGACTTTTTCATTACCTTATTTCTTTGCTTCGGCTTACCTAGCATGTCGTCATCTTGACCCCCCAAAAGCTCAGGCGCCATGTACGCCGGAGAGCCTATCTGTACGGTCATCTGAGCGCTCGTGCCATTTTTGCCGAACGATGTCACTGTCTTTGCAATGCCAAAGTCGCATATGCGGATTGTGCCGTCAGGTCCGAGGAGAAGATTGTGCGGCTTAAGGTCTCGGTGGACGATGTTGCGATCGTGGAGAAACAGGACGCCGTCGGCGATTTGGGCGCACCACTTCAACACCTTTTTAATGTTGACCTTTTTCCCTCCCGTTTTCAAAAGCTTATCCAGGGACGTGGGGCAGAACTCAGTCACGATGTAGAACGATTCTTCGGTCTGAGAAACGCCAAAAAATTGCACAATATTAGGATGGCGCACACTCGCCAAGAGAGCTGCTTCCTGCTTGAACTCGTTCAAATCATCGGGGTTCATGACGGTAGCAAACAGCTCCTTGATAGCGACCTCTTGATTCCCGTAGCGACCACGGTACACTTGCCCCGCACCGCCCGCGCCGATCTTTTTCCCCAGCTCGAGTCGGTGAAAGGGTATTTCCCATGACGATGTACCCGTGATCGCATTCGAAATCGTGGCATTCACCTCTCTCATCTGCACCGAAGTATCGTACTTTCCATCTTCGCTTCCTCTACCAAAACCGCCCATCCCGCGCTTTCGGTATGCGTAGATGCCGACCACGACAACCAAGAGGCCGCCGATGCCCCCCACAATGGCGCCAATGGGAGAAGAGCTACCATCACCATCGATGTTACTAGATGGTGCATCCGTGACGGCTGGTTTATTACCATCAGATTGGCCAGTCGGCTGCTCAGTCGGCCGAGAAGAGGTGGGCTTTTTCGTTTGGGCCTCCGTAGGCTCCTTCGTTGGCTCCTTCGTTGGCTCCTTCGTTGGCTCCTTCGTAGGCTCCTCCGTTGGCTCTTTGGTCGGCGATTTGGTAGGGGACTCGGTTGGAGACCTCGTTGGGAAAGGCGTCTCCGGAACACAATTAAGACCGTTCGGAAGCTGAGTTTTGCTATCGCCATCGCAGTAGCAGGACGTGTCGCCGCTGCCACAATCAGAGACCGTGGATTCGCCGCAAACATCTTCTGCTTTTTCACCATCCGCCTTGCACGAAAAGCTGCAAATATCGGGACCAGTTGAATCTGAGCTTTGGCATTTGAAATCTACACCCTGACACGTCCTTGACGTATGCTTCTTATCCAGATTGGCCTGATTGAAGCAATCCAACTCGCACCGATGACTCCCTTTGCACTCTACGAGAGCTTCTTTGCAGAGCGAATCTACAGTCTTAAGCATCCGGCCGCGGATGTGATTTTCGAAACTGCTACTGCCAAGACCAGAAAGACGACGCCGAGATGCCTGATGGTGACAGTTGAGTTTACACAAACCGTCAGCGCTACTTCCGCCACTTTTGTCGCAGTACACCTTTATTTTCTCGCAGACTAGATCATCTTTACCAAGCCCACTCCAAACGCAATTTACGTTGCACGGGAACTTTCCGTTGCAGTCAATTTCTAGTTCTTTACCGGAATCTCTTTGATCAAAGGTAATAGTGCAAGGAGAGGATTGGCATGTGTAGTCGGCATTCACATTGCTTCTCGATTCACCTGAGGCGGAATCTGCGAGCAACGCGCCGAAAAAAGCGAATAGGAGTGCCGCTTCGACGCGAAGCATCGATACCATTAAAACCTCCAAAACAAAATTTTAAAAAACGCGCCTTGGTTTCTATTCAACGCGCAAAGTGAATATCAAACGCTGAACAAATTTCTCTTCTCTTCCAAATATTTTAAATAAAAGTTGCAAGGTATTTAACAAACGTATCACTAAT
>JACLAC010006398.1_pt1 | contig 12004 bp, 6 predicted proteins | sample 8027881 | NCBI WGS metagenome assembly JACLAC01 (sample SAMN15725517, study PRJNA655200) | protist metagenome | isolation source: fluorescence activated cell sorting (FACS) single amplified genomes of... | place: Spain: Blaines Bay Microbial Observatory, Mediterranean Sea | collected 2016-01-19 | reverse complement strand
TCCAAACACCACATCTTTGTTTGGCCCCGAAATTCGAAATTCAACTGCAGCATCCGGCGGAAAGTTGAGCTGCATCGGTTTCACACTTATCGCCGCATCTGGAAATTCTCGTTGTGCGAAAGACTCGATCCGACCAGGCAAATCCTTCATAATGAAATCGTAAGACGTTGTTTTAGCCATGAGATACGCTGTCTCCGCCTTATACGGTTCTGGCTTGAACTGAAGCACCATCCTAGGCGGACCTGCGCCCACAAAACCTGCCCAATTGATAACCCCTTCTGGGCGGTCTGCAGTAACAACCAATTCTTTCTGTATAAAAGCTTCTACCCGCTTCAGCATATCTTCGGTTTTCTGTATGTCGGTGCCTGGTGGCAGAGCCAGTTTTGCCGTGAACATCCCTTTTGCATTTGGAGGAAAGAACACCTGCGGAACAAACCTCATTCCAAACAATGCGACCGCGAAGATAAAAACAACCGACAGCAAACTTAATGCACGCCGCTTCAACAGAAAGACGAGAGCACCGCGATAGCTCTGGTAAAAGCCAGAATTAAACCCATCTCCCCCCTTATTTGCAGGCACTCGAACAAAACGCACACAAAGCAAAGGGATGAAAGTGATGGACAAGGCCCAAGAGCTTAATAGACAGATAGTGACTACCTTGAACAAAGGAGCGCAGAATTCACCCGCTTCAGATTCGGCCAGGAAAATAGGGAGAAATGCCGCGGCGGTTGTAAGAGATGCGACCAGCAACGGAATACTGAGCTCGCGCGAAGTCTCTACAGCAGCTTCTTTGGGTGTCTTTCCTTCCGATATTTTGACCATTGTCGACTCGCAAACGACAATTCCGTTGTCAACCAACAATCCTAACGAAATAATCAACGAAGCTAAGGAAACTTGATCTATACCAATGGAGAAGACCCCCATCCACATAAAGGTCATCAGCAGGGCCATGGGCAGCAGAGCAGCCACCACCATGCCGGTACGAAACCCCAGTGTGGTAAGCATTACAGCAATAACTATTAGAATCGCTTGTCCAAGATTCGACATGAAATTTTGGATCTTATCATCAACATCCCCTGGAAGAAACGACAAATATTCTGTTTTAATACCCAGTGGCAATCCAGATTCCATTTGCGCCACGACAGATTTTACCTGTTCCCCCATTTCCAAAATGTTACCACCCTGCCTCATACTGATAGCAAGACCCAGACTACGAACACCGGACGTATGCATAATAGTGGCAGGTGGATCTTCATAACCGCGAGTAATTGTCACTAAGTCTTCTAAATATATTGTTCCAGCTAAGCCAGGAACGGCGATATTTGTTTTCCCCAAATCCTCCACGGACTTAATATTTCCTGTCGGCTCCAGAGCGATTCTTTCGCCAGCAAGTGACAGATTACCACCAGGAAGAATTATATTTCTACTTTTCAACAAATTTTCAAGTTGTAGAGGGGAAATCCCCATTGCTGCGGCACGTTCGTTGTTTACTTCCACATAAATACGCTCATCCTGATTGCCAAGTACGTTTACCTTTGCAACATCATCCAACAATAGCAAAGCATCGCGAATTTGATCGGCTACATCCTTCATCTGTGCATAGGAATAACCATCGCCAGTCAAACCGATCACAACGCCGAATACGTCACCAAATTCGTCGTTTACTATCGGCCCAATGACGTTTTCTGGTAATTCTGATCGTGCACTATCAACCTTCCGACGAAGACTGTCCCAGATTGGGCGTACATCCTTGTAACGCATCTTGATATTAACGTAAATAATCGATAATCCAGTTACCGACTCACTTTCGACAAAATCTAATTCGGGGATTTCTTGTATCCATTTTTCCAGTTTATCGGTAACCAATTCCTCGACTCTTTTAGGACTGGCTCCGGGGAATGCTGTATGTACAAGTGCTTGTCGAACTACGAAACCAGGATCCTCATTGCGCGGGCTGTTCAAATACGCCATAACTCCAGCTACTGTCACCATAAGCAGTACGAATATGGTGACACGATCTTTCTCAATCGCCTGGCCTGTTATTCTCATTCGTCTCCGTCCGTCTCTTATGCTGTGCGAATCAACATTGACGTTTATACAATCCTACTCTTTAGCAAGGACTCGTACTTTCTGGCCATCACGCACTTGACTGACACCGGCAGTGACAACGAGGTCTTTCACACTTAGGCCCCTAACCACTTCAATCCCTTCATCAAGAAAGCTGCCGGTTTGAACAGCCTTCCTGTGGACAAGACCCACACCATCAACGATTCCGTCCAACACGAAGACATAGCGTCCGTCCTTATCTTCTCCAACCGAACTGGCGGGTGTAACAATTCGCTGACTTCCGATCCCTGTAGGAAGTTGACATGTCACTCTCAATGCCATACCGGGACGCCATTTATTATTTTTCTCCAGGATCCGGACCTTGACCGGATAGGTGGTAGCTAAACCCATACCTGTCAATCCGGCTAATTGGCCCGCCCTACTCGTTGACATTATTCCGATTTCCCATATAACCCCGGGAACGCGTTCCTCCGGATAAGTGTCGAGCATCACACTAACCGTATCTCCCTTAGATATCTGAGCTATCAGCAACTCCGGGCAGATCACATGCGCCTCAAGGTCGTTGTCTGATGCTACCAAAACGACAGCTTGTCCCGGCGCAACCAATTCGCCCTCTTCCGCCATAACCATTGCTATGGCTCCGGCCTCCGACGCTGTCAGCACTGTGTAATCTACTTGTGTACCTGCCAATTCGACGGCTTTTCGAAGCGCAAGTAGGTTTGCTTCGGCAGATTCGGTTTGGCTTCGCGCTGCATCCAACTCAGCTAATGAGGCGTTTTTCTTTACGTATAAAGCCCGCACCCGATTATGATGCGCTTGGGCGTTTCGGGTTTGTGCCTGCGCCTCTTTTTCCTGCGCTACCACCTGCTGGAATTGCACTCGGAGATCAGTATCATCCAATACCGCCAGTACTTGGCCAGCTTCGACCTTGTCTCCCATGCTAACCATGACACGTTCGACTTTTCCCGACACTCGAAAACTTAGTCTCGCCTCAATCGCCGCATAGGTTAGTCCAGTAAAAATTCTCTCTTTGAGTTGCTCAGCATATCGTAATTTCTCGTAACGGACTGGACGAAGATTTTCGCCTCCTTCCTCCGTAGCGGGTTGACATGCACCTAAAGACAAGCTTGTCAACACTGGCAAACCCAACATCCTCGTAATTCGACTAATAATCATGTCCGATCTCCCTGTGCAACCGGCACGCATTGCGCTTGTATCATTACAAATGCTCTGACAAGTATCTTCTCACCTCAGCAAAAAAAACATCGGCGGCTGCATCATCGATTAACATAAAATGTCCTATTGATCGCTCGAATTCTACTACATCCACGAAGAACTTGAGTATGGCATCGCTCGCAACCTCATTGGCGACGTAAACGGCATTGTGAGCATCCAAAAGACTTATTATGGAAACAGTGCCTCGCCCATAGGCATCGACAACAACGTCAAGACTCTTTCGTGATGTAACAGCTCTTTCAGAAGAAAAATCGATCGCTAATGCCGAGGCTTGGATATGGTTGATAGCATTACGAATCGTTTTTTCCTGCCACAAGCTAATCGCCTCGTGCTTTAATTCCAATTCCTGCAACTTGTGCTTTGCTTCACGCAATTTAGCTATTCGCTGTCCGCCACGAAAAACCGGAATCGAAACATTCAGAGTCGCAGCCCAATTATTATCCCCACCTACGGCCGGAATTTCCGAACCGGCACCACTCCTAAGGAAATTCTTTGATAGTTCACCCTGCGCGACGACAGACGGAGACCAAAAACTTCGTGTAGATAAACCGACCGTACGCGCTTGACCACTTATATGAGCATCCAACTGCTGTATTTCGGGTAACGATGATAAATACCGCTTCGTGGCGAATTCGCCGAACAAGCGCACCTTCTCTTCTGTCGATGTGATTTCCTTATAACTTTCGTAATGTTTAGCAAAAACGGAATTCTCTAAGCTAATCTCAACCGTAGAAAATTTATCAGCAAGTGGCCACCGGAGGAGACTATTAAATGTTGTCTCTGCCGTTTCCTTAGTTGCCAGGGCTTCTACCAGCATGGAGCGGACATGTGCTATTTCTCCCTCCAAACGATACACCTCACCTGGATCGGCGACTCCAACCTGCTGCCGAATTCGGGCTGTTTGTAGATGGGAACGCATCAATGAAAGATTGTCTCGACGAATCTGCACTGCCCTTTTGGCGCGCAATATGCTTAAATAGCTCGCTTGGGCATTATGAATGGCATCATACCTTTCCTGCGTCAATCGGTGTTCATGTGAGCGAAGAACATCGACCTGAATGCTCCGATTAGTCCAAGCTTCGTCCGAATAAACAAGTTGTTTTAAATGCAATTTACCGGTGAAGGAACGCTCTACCCCAAAGCCTGGCAGTATCCCGTCAGCTTGGACAATCTGCTCGTCTCCGGCAACCTGCAACTGGGGTAATAACTGAGAAGTGGCCATAGCCACATTTTCACGGGACGCGGAGATTACACTTTCCTGAATTATAGTAGTTATAGAGGCCTTCTCCCCCTCTCTGGCAGCATCGGCCAAAGATAACCGCCGAGCCAGCGATTCAGATTCTGGCTCTATTAAACGCCCCGAAGTAATAATTTTCCAACTGGGCGACACGTCGATTTTTCGTGCAGTCCTCATATTCAGACTCAACCGTTCTTCCAGTGGAAAAATTACTGGAAAGGTCGAGGCCTCCTCGCCGTTCAATATGCGTTGCACGTATATTGCAACTTGCCTTGCAAGTTGCGACACCTTACTATCTGGCCGGAGACCCAACAGAATTCCCTTCTCTACCTTAGATTCACCCACCATGGAGAAACTAGGCAATTTCCTTTGAATCAAGAACCGGATGAGTCGACTATAATCTTCATCGGGAAGGCCGAGAAGCGGCGACAAATAAACAGCTTCTATTTGATTCGAAATTGCTTCTATTTCAGGACCGATTGAAGTCCCCACCTTAATCAGGTCAACCTGTATCCCCGTATCACGCACAATGTTCAACAAATTTTCGAAATAGACCGGATTAGCCTCGAATGCCACCGAACTTGCTAAAAAGGCCAGTCGGGTAAACGGAACTACCTCTCGAAAAACCTCTAAGTCACGAGCAATATCTGTGAAATACGTTATGTAGCTTAAATTGGAGACATTACTGGTCCCATCGACCATCGAGATGCCCTGTAATTTGGCGTCGAGAACATAGGGAGCGATCACCGGCTTGGGTAAGGATCCTCGGCGACATGCGTCACCTGAAGCTATAATCCCCAATGCGACAATCAGATCGACGTGATCGTCGCCGAGCAACTGATCTATCGCCAAGGTAACGCTACCCGGAGTCCAGTCTCCTTGTAGTTGCTTGTCGGGCGGAAAGTTGACCTTGACATCGCCCTCGGTCAACCGCCGTATCTCATCGCGGAAGACGGACGAGACCATGTCCGAATATTCCCACGGTCCATCTGAGACAAGAGCGACGTTAACTTCCCGTAGTTGTTCCGACGAAGCCGACGATGTCAAGAATATCGAAAAAGCGAATATAACTGCCGCTGTATATCTGCCCTTTTTCATACCATCACCTCCCTCCTAGTCTTACTGGACGCCTCTGATGCGTCACCATTTTTTTCAATGACACAATGATCAAAACCACACGCGTGCGCTCCCATACGATACCACTATCGGGACAAGGTGTAGGGAGCCAATTTTAGAAACCTACAAACGACAACCTGAAATACACAGTTCGCCGAAAATAAGCAGTTCGCGAAGAGTGTCAATATCCACTTCTATTTTGCTGGGTGCAACTCTATATATTTGTCAGATGTTAACTGCTAGTTTTCAGGAAGGACAGGCCGGTTTTGTGGTGCCGAGCAACGGCCGCACCGCTCACAGATTGCTACCCTTCGGACTCGTCGAAGGCGGTCGACAGCTCTTGCTTGAAATAACAAACCGAAACAACTCCAGAATACGTGTGCCATCTCTGCGCTAAATTCGTGGTGATAACAGCTCGGGAATAATAGACCCAAAAAAACTATAATTTTGACTCGACAATCGATGACTGACCTTACTATATTTCCTAACTTACAAATAGGCGATGTCGTATACGCAAGGCAAATATTCTCCCTACCTGATGCTTGACGAGCAGTACGAAACTCGTCCTTTCCGAAAATTGCCATTCAAGACTCTCATGACCTTACGTCTCACGATAGCACCAAAACCTCAACAAGCTAATACCTGCCGATACGGGAGAAGATTTCATGAAAAATTTCAGAGATAAGATAGCCGTCATAACTGGCGCAGGAACTGGTATGGGTCGAGAACTGGCGATTCAGTTGATCTCGGAAGGCTGCAATCTGGCCATTTGTGACATTCTCACAGACAATTTGGAAGAAACTCAGGTGCTGTGTCGGGATGTCGCAAATTTTGACGCGCGAGTGACCATTCATACCTGTGATGTCGCCGTAGAAAGTCAGGTTGTCGCTTTTTGTGACGAAGTGAAAGATGCCCACCGAACACAATGCGTAAATCTCCTGTTTAACAACGCTGGAATTGGAGGCGGGCACAGCTTTTTGTTGGATGAACGCTCTGTTTGGGATAGGACTTTTGCTGTCAATTGGTTTGGTGTCTATTACTGTTCTCGAGCGTTCATGCCAATGTTAACTGCTAGTGATGAAGGACATTTGATAAATACCAGCAGTGTTAATGGCTTTTGGGCAAATCTTGGACCGAGTATGCCATACACCGCTTCTAGTGCCGCAAAATTTGCTGTTAAGGGTTTTTCAGAAGCCCTCTTGGTTGATCTCCGGCTAAATGCACCACACGTAAAGGTCACTCTTGTAATGCCTGGACACATTGGCACCTCTATCGCTGTTAATGCGGCCAAGATTCATGGAACACCCAGTCCCGAAGAGATGACATCTAAGCAGTTATCGGCACTGCGTGCAAGGATGATAAAGTCGGAAAAGATAGGTGACCTGGTAACTAATGAGGAGCTCAGAAATATGATGATTGTCAGGCAGAATTCCTTTCGCGACGATGCGCCCATGTCAGCGACGAAGGCAGCCACCTGTATTTTGGACGCCGTGCGCAAGGGGGTTTGGCGTGTGTTGGTTGGAAAAGATGCCGTTTTTCTCGATAAATTTGTGAGAGAAAATCCTCAAGATGCATATGACCCCGCTTTTTTTTCCGAAGTCGAGCGAGGGGTTGGAAGTGAAATGTTCCACACATAGACTTAAGAATCCATTAAATGATGGGGAATTATAACGAAATCGGATTTTCTACGCGCTGGATTAAACAGACATTTCACGGTTGCGTATTCCCAATGCCTGCGCTCGGGCCACAGGCCAGCATCGCAGCATTAGGGTCCTCTCAATGCCTCCGGTCGAACCGGCCGGATTACCATTCTAGCTTTTCGGGCTCTTTTCAGCACGATTTGGGCGCGCGCTTTTCGTTGAGGCTTTTTACAAGTTCCATTTTCCATACTGTATGGAAGATCAATCGACTCCCCAACGCCGTTGTATCGACTTTGCAGAAGAAGCTTCCCGGTGCGCATTTAATAAAGGATATGCACCAACACTGGACATTGATGATTTTTTGTACGGCAATCTTTACGGAATCCTGCTATTGGCTCGTCAATATGTCGGGTTCAATTAACTACGACGTATTGTTACGTAATACACTAAGATGGGGTAGTGACCCGGCAAAAAAGCTCCGATTTTATCTTGAGATCGTATCGGCGACCAATAAACGTTTCGGACATCATGAAGCAATCGTGGGCATGGCTGGGGATATCGCAGCAAAAATGCATTTGCTTTGGCCACACGAAGAGCAAAATGCCTAATTATCTATCATGCATTCATAGTTAAAACTTTATCTCACCTCGTCACCCCCTGAGCCCCCTCGGCGATTGCCCGTTATACCCCCCACCGCTCATCACCACCGATAATCCGCCGCAGAGTCATATCGTCGTAGGACTCGACGATTTCCTTTGGCACTTCACCGCCGTGTGCATCAGCGTCTCCGGAAAATAAACCACGCTGCCCCGTGGCGCTTCAATCTGGGCGACCGGACACTGCCGCAGCTCCGCTATTACCGTCCCCTCAAGCTTCTGGGAGCCCTGCAGCACCATCGTGCCACCATCGTCCGGCCCGATATATCCGTGACAGGCACCATGCAATTGATCAAGATACAATTGGCTAGGCTCGGGTCGTCGTCGTCAACGAATATCCCCCACTTCGGTCGCATATCCGGATGCCATGCCAGCCTGTCGATATCCCCGATCGCCTGACGGTTTGTGTGGCACTCGGAGTGCGGTTCCTTGATGTTCATCCACGTGAACCTGTGGCGCAGCTCCGTGCCCATCAGCTGCATGCAACCCTCAATCATCGTCGGGTGCAGAAAACAGTCGCGGAAACCTGCCGGTGGTTAATTAAGCCAAAATTAATGTCGAGATCGACCTCTTTCCTACTTCGACTACCTCCTAAAAACCCGGTGGCAGCACCTCACCTTTTTCAACGGTAGCATGTGGAAATAGCGTATCATCGCGGCAGAATTCGCAAGCTTTACGCCATGCTTTTTCGGGATTTTTATCGCTCATATTTTGGGCAATAACCTATCGCATTTCAGAAATGCTTTACTCACCTATTAAGTATCGTGGTACGATCGAGCATTCCTTCGAGAAAGCTCAAAAAATCACGCTGGCACTCTTGCTCTGACACGTCAAAGTGATCCAATATATGAGCAACAATAGCTTAGACACTGGCTGTTTCCGCCAAAACATCCCAGATCGTCACGCCTATCTTATTGAGTCCGTGGAATTCGTTAGTGCTTAGACTCATCATCGCAAGAATTCCTTCAATCTCGCGCGTAACTGTATAGTCGGGATTGCGGTAGATGGTGCTTTGAAAAGTTAGCGACATAAAAGAATACCCCCATGTCGAGCAGTAGCCAGTCGTTTCCAGCCCTAAAACATCCGCCGCATACACATTGCCACTGGTGCCTATTCCGCACCTAATGTAATTTTATGGAATAATTTCATTAACATATCCCGAAAAGGACACCATGGGCAAAGAACAGCTCTCCCCCGCGCTCTTTATCGGCGTGCAAGGCGAAGATATAATCTCTTTCGGCTCCGGCCAACCCGACCTGCCGCCGCCGGACGCGGTCTACAAAATCCTACCCGACTACCGCGACTTCAAATACGGCCTAATCCAAGGGACCTGTGAGTTACGTCAGGCCCTGTCCCGCCAATATCCCAGCTCCACTGCCGACAGCTTCGTTGTCACCAATGGTGCCTCTGAAGCACTCGACTTGGTCTTACGCGCTATCGCCCGCCGCGGCGACCAACAAAAGAACAAGGTGCTTATAGCGCGTCCCTACTACTATTCTTACCCACACATCGTGCGGTTTGCCGGCATGGAGCCTGTCTACACCGACGCCATTGATGGGCGCATCGACTTTAACGATTTTGCCACCAAAGTGCCCGAATGCAAGGCCGTCATCATCAACTCGCCTTCCAACCCCACCGGTAGGGTCGAAGCCATCGATACGCTAAAAAAAATTGAGGCGATCACCAGCGAACTGGGCGTCTACGTGCTTTCGGACGAGGTCTATAAAGACCTGATCTACGTGCGCGAAAACTACCTGATCGCCGGCCCACATGTCGTCACCATCAACTCCTTTTCCAAAACTTTCGCCATGTGCGGCTTCCGCGTCGGCTATCTGTGGTCGCTCGACCAGGAACTCGTGCAGGAGACGATCGCAATCAAGACCCACACCTCGATGAACACCAATATTCTCGGCCAGGAAATGGCCTTAGCTGCCACGAGCGTGCCCGTCTCATTTATCGAAGAACAACTCGAAGTCTGGCGCCAACGCCGCGACCTGATCTACCAAGGCTTGCTCGATCTGGGATTGGACTTGTGGAAACCCGAAGGCGCCTTCTACGTCATGCCCAAAGTAGACAACCCCGAAGACTTCGTCTGGGATCTCTACGAACGCTACAAGACCATCACCTACCTGGGCGAATGGTTCGGGGCGCCAGACCGAGTGCGACTCTCCTACGCGCTTGACATCGACAAGATCGAAGAAGGGCTACAGCGCATCGGCCAGTACCTGAAATCGCGCTGAACCAGTGACCAGGTTAGACCGCGTCGCAATCGCTGGCACAGCTTGCGCGGCGCGTTGCTCACCCACTTCTTGCCGGACGAATTAAGCCCCGCTTGTGCTCGTCACCCATCGCTCAATTTCTCAAGTTGAGCTTGGCGATCCCTGCGATTTTTTCGTCACTTAAATAACCGTAGCGATTAATCCATATCCCATCTGCCTCTCCTTCCGTCACCAGCCGAAAGCGCCGCAAAAAGTCGTCCAGCGGCCCGTAGCCGTGCACTAGGGGCGTAACTGCCATACCCTCGCCCGCCGCTGCCTGCACCTGGGCTATCTTGCGCCGCTGGCAGCCGTCCGGCACTGGGTGCGGCTCGTCGTTGTCGGGATAGCCGTAATCTTCTAGGCCCTCGGCATCGATTACATCCCCCAGATCAAAGAGCTGCGCCAGGGCGCGCACGACCAACGTCTCATCGAGACCTTGGTTGCGTTCCAGCAATACTCGCCCCCAAAACTCGACCATCGCCGACCAATGCATGGTGTATAGTTTGGGCGAGGCCGCGTCGCAGAAGCGGGCCGCGCCGGCGAAATCAAAACCGGTGAAAAGTGTCAGTGGCGGCATAAAGGCATTCGCCGAAAGCTTTTTGTCTTCGCCACCATAGACCGTCAACGCCGCCTTCCACTCGCGCAGCAGATCCACCGATAGCGCGGCCTTCAACCGCAACCAATCCGCCAACCCCGGCGCGCCGCGCAGGGCATTGACTAATGCGAAACGACCGCGCTCCGGACTCGCCCAATCCACTAGATGCTTGTTTTGCAACCTGCCGTGTAGAAGGTCGTAGATACCGGCAGCTCCCTGCTGGATCGACGCGAAGTCGAAACCGCGCTCTTCTGCCCATACGCATACATGCGGACCAAAGTCTTGGAAGGCCTCATCAAGTTTGTAACAGGGATATTCAGGCCAGTCGGGTCGCAACCCGCTGATCTGCGGATAGGCGTTAAACAAGTCGCGCACGTAGGCGCGGATATACGCACGGATAGCCGGACTGGCCAAACTCCCGGACTCGGCCATGCGATTGTGCGGCAACTCGCCATTGGGCAGACGCGGCATGTCTTCTTCGCGCAGCCCCGGCGGCCGCGTTGCATCGACCTGGAAATACACCTCCATCCCCCGGGCCAGCGCGCCGTCGACGAACTCGCCAATAATATGTCCATGCTCTTCCGTGAGGTCGTTGGCCTTGCGCGGGGCGTAGGGCGAGTCGCGGTAGAACTCCTCCTCGGGATCGTAACTGGTGCCGCTGCGCACCCACAGGCCACGCTGGCCCCAAAGGGGCCGATCAAAGAGCCGTGGACTGCTGCCGGCGTCCGTCGGGGGTTGGTAGCTGCCCTCGCCTTCACCACTCGGCGCAGTCACCGTTGGATTGCAGGCCACAGCGGTCGCGCCGCATTTTTCCAAGTTGTCGAGCACACCCTCAACGCCTTCGTTGAGGATGAAATCGCCCAATACTGTAATGCCTAGAAAACGCTGCATAGTCTCTCTCCAAATAAATTATGGTTGCAAGCGATCCTTTAATAACACACGCCCCAGAAAGTGTCAAACGCGCTGCGGCCTTGGCGAAATACGGGACGCTGTATTATGTTGAGCAGGGCCCATTTTCACAAAGGATCGGCCATGGCCAAAAACATCCACCGCACCCTTTTCATCGGCAACAGTTTTACCGCCCGCAACGACCTGCCCGGCCTGCTGGCGAAATTGACCGCCGCCGGCGACAAAGGCGCGCTCGAACACGAGTTGATCAGCGTCAACGGCGCCCCGCTGCGCACCCACCTGAACAAAGG
>JACLAC010002587.1_pt1 | contig 12006 bp, 3 predicted proteins | sample 8027881 | NCBI WGS metagenome assembly JACLAC01 (sample SAMN15725517, study PRJNA655200) | protist metagenome | isolation source: fluorescence activated cell sorting (FACS) single amplified genomes of... | place: Spain: Blaines Bay Microbial Observatory, Mediterranean Sea | collected 2016-01-19 | reverse complement strand
TTCGGACCCTCTTGATTTGGAACATGGAAACTCTCCAGGAATGCCAGGTGGACCGGGATGCGCAGGACCAACGAGCGGCATTCACAAAATTGAACGGTTAAGAGAAGAGAAGAATACTCATCTTTTCTTTACAGTGTAGGATTGTGCAAGCTGAATTAAAAATATTTTACGTTCAACAGAAAACGAAAAGGTTACCTTCTAACCGTCCCTTTCTTTCGTCTTTCTGTTCGTTGTTCATATCGGTTGGTTATGTCATAAATGAATAGAAGAAAAAGATACAGTATCTTTTTTTTGATGAAACAACACCCTCCTCCTCCTATTGTGCCTACCCGTAGTTCGATATATATACATTATACAATAATAATACGATACCCGTAGTGACGAGCTGAGCTGTGTCACTGCTGTGATGATGATGAAAACGAATAATAACAAACAACAAACAAACAGAACCGACGACCCGTCATCACAACAAAAAACACCTTTCTTTCTTCTAATATATCCTCAATATGAACACAACATCACATCACTAATAAAAAATAATTAAGATGGAAGTCATCACTCCTCCTCATCGATCTCAATTTAAAAGAATACTTCATTCTTCGATTATTCCAAATAAATAAATAGCTAGACGACTGGTACTACTTATTACGTAGTGTTAAATAAAATACTACCCGTATTTATATTTACCAAATAAAAACAAAACAGCCAACGTACCTAAGGAGAGCCAAAGAAGTTTTGTAAAAAATGTCATTCAACACCTTTACAGTACCAGGTACCAGGTATAGGAACCGAACTACGGTACAGTATAATAAAATATAATTATACTACTATTTAAGCAGAAGGCCAATTTGTTTTTTTCCTTTGTTGTTGTTGTGTTAGATAATCGTCGCTTTTTATTACAGTATGTACAGTAGTAATAATCTAAATCTCTTTTATTTTAAATTATTTATTTGGAATGGTTCGTAGTACAAAGTACGAGTAGTTGTTTAGACTCATAGGACTTGAAAGATTCTTCCGTACTTATTTGGAATAATACGTACTTCCATTTATTTTTTATTACAGAGAGAGACAAGAAGGTATTAATACGGTCGTAATGTGGTGGACTCTCCTTCTTCTTCACGCACGACATTTTTTAATTTTTTCACATCACACTGAACTAGAGAAAGAAAAAACAATACACGAAAGAATTAATGTGCTTATCTAAATTTTCATCTTAATACAAAAAGTTTAGATGCGCTTGTCGTAAAAGTAGAGTACTACACTACCCTGTTACAAAATTACTTTTTAAAAAAGAATAAGAAAAGAATCTCTTGACTTTGCACGCGCGCAATTTCAAGCCGCGGGGCTTTACACCGCATCCGGATAATTCAAAAATATGACTCAGCAGTGTATGTCGCTCAGTAGCCAGCAAGCCCTCGCAACATCCGCCCGTTGTTATTGTTATTTCCATTTTCATTGTCGTCCTTTTTAAACTTGAAGTACAGCAAAAGAATCATCACCCCATTAGCTATTAATAGGAACACAATGCACCACACTGGGCGAGAAGATTTTTGGTATTTCACTGCCTTTTCAAGTTCGTCCACCCCAGATTCAACTTTATCTACTACCTGTTCCATGTTGTAATCAATTCTGTCCAAAACCGTCCCTTGATCGATGACGAGCACCGACAACTCCTTAAATATTGTTGCCAGCTCCTCGATGGACTTTGCAATAGCCGAAATCTCTTGGTCTCGTTGATTAACGTCCTTTTCATAGTTCCGTAACATTTCTAACTGCACGTTGTTGAAACCAGTATCTACTGGTTTGGCGCTCGCCCCGTCTTGGTCTTGTGGGAAGAACCCGCCCCCTGCCGCACCTTGTTTTTTCTCTTTGAGCTTGTTCATGTACGACTTTTGCATCCCACGGAATTCGAACGAAAAGTCTTGCAGCTGTTTCGCCATCGAAGATTGAATGTTTTTTCGGATCGTATCGTCATGGGTTCCCTGCTGCAAATTCGTTGAAAATATGCGCTTAAGGTTCCGCTCCGTTTTCCTGAACAAGCCAGTAATTTGGCCGGTGATAATATCGATTTCACTCTCCAACTTCGCCTCCTCCGAATCCGTAAAAACACGAAGACGTTTGTTGTGCGCACTTTCCAGATCTTGCATCTTCTTACCAATTTGTTCTATGTGACCACGGCATTCGTCCACTGTATCCACCCAATACGGCGGCAGGGTGCGCCGTGCTTGCTCCCAGTCACTAGCGTTCGGGTCATTCCCGAACTGGCTTTGCTTATGGTTGCGTCGCAACTTTTGGTATTTTGTCGTTAAGTTTCGCGTCGCCATATTTCCACGTAAAGAGGGCACAAGTGACACACTGTACTTTGACCCGTAACGATCGTTTTTTAAGCAGCATTTGTGGCCGTTTTTTCAATCTTTGCCATACAAGTACATACATAGATTAACTAAAAAAGATTATTGCAAATGGAATCAGAAGCAAGAAGACGACAGAAGGCATGATAAAAAAAAATACGAATACTGTAATAATAAGAGTAAGAAGAAGAAGGAAGAAGAGGAACAACGAAAGAATGGAGTCGTCGATTATTCTTCTATTATTTTAATTGGATTCGTCTGGTACCAGGTACCGTAGTATAAACAACACGGAGGAACAAAAATAAAAGGAAAGATCGTGAAGGCAAAAATACAGCATACAGCATACAACAGACAACAGGAAAGAAAAAGAAAAAAGAGGCAAATCAGGTTGTTTTAATGTACAATGAATGTGATGTACGAGGAGATGATCCTCTTCAAGTTTCTCACCTGTCTAACTAAGGCAAAGAATACAAACAATTATAATATATAGAAATATTACAAGTATAATTATAAGTATCCTAAACATACGAGTACATTACACTACCAATTATTGTATTTATATTGTTGTGCTTGTATAGCTTGCTTCTGAAATTTTTCTTTTTTTCATCGTGCTTTTTGCTCTTGCAGTTCTTGTGTTAAATATTTTTTTGCAGCAAGCAGTAGCATTGGATGTTATTACATATATAGTATTAGAAGGTAAATAGCAAGGAAAAAGCGTCGTTATTAATAGCAAGTATGAATACCAAAACGTAACAGCTGTAGAGTTGGCGTGGCAGACCAGATCAGACCGTCTTGTAATGAAGCAATATGAAATAGTGTACAGCAATTAGGAGGAGAGATGAAAAGAAGCCTTTATTAAATGACAAAGGGAGGAGGGGGCGGGGACGAGGCGGAGGGAGGAGGCATCTATCTCATACATTATTTTATTAGAGCAACACATAACAATTCGTCGCATACCTCGAATTTCTACAAGGGCAAGCGGGAACCTTTTCAAGACAGCAGACTCTATTACTAATCCAACAGGTAGAAAGAGAAGTGCAATTGGTTGAAGGTTGCTTTGAGTTTTTGAGACTTAAAAAGGGAATTGCACGTTTCCGGATCGCAGCACACGGTCTACAAGCACTATGCAGTTTCGTCGTCCAGGACCGTTCACCTTTGCCGTTTTGGTGTCTGTGGTATTTTTAGTTTCCCCCACCACCTCGTGGTACGATAGAACTGTCACACCCGAAGAGATACACACATACGGGGAGAGAAAACAAAATAAAAAACATAATCCTGTATACGGCACCCAGCTGATACGCCAAGCAACACGGACAGACGAGGATTGGCTGCGCCTGTTTAGCGAGTTGAAGGCTCGGCAGGCTACGGACAAGCGGAGTCGATCCGCCTTGAGGTCACACTTCAACACCCCCCCCCAAATAGGACAGTTTGTGCCTAGGAGTGGGCCAAGCGTAGGAGGGACCCCAATTAGAATATGGGGGACCAATTTCGGAGACGGGACCGATGTGTACAAGTGCCGTTTCGGAAAGCGGGTGGTGAACGCTACGTACGAGGCCAAAGATAGGTTGAACCCAACCATTTTGTGTAGGTCGCCTCCATATAGAACCACGAAGTCTAGAAGTACCTCGGTGTCTTTCTCTATCCTTATTTTCTCAAACCACAGAGATAGAGTAGACCATATCGCATCCCATAGAAGAAAATTCAATTATTACGATACCGCAGAGATCGACCCCGTCGTTGTAGACGTGAAGCCCCTGGTCGGCCCGCTCGAGGGTGGGACTGTAGTAAAACTATCAGGGAAAAATCTACGGGGCGGTACCTTTTACAGTTGCCGCTTTGGGAATATTACTGTTCCAGCGGTGTTTTCGGAAGGCCTCCCATCCCTGGATTCCATAGAGGAGCACTTAACGTGCAAGTCTCCAAATTTTTCTCGCCCTGCCACGGTCGATTTGGACTTAATTTTGAGTGGTGTGCTGGAAGAAAGTATTTTGCCAGGGGTTTCCGGCTACTCGTTTACTTTTTACCGCACCCCAAAGGACGTTGTATTATCAAAACGAAAAGGCCCTGCAGCCGGGGGGACGTACCTACTATTGTCATCTGTATGGTTAACGAAAGCCGCACTGCACCCCAGTGCCGGGCCTTTCCAATGCCGGTTCGGGAAAACAACAACGGTCCCGGCTGTATTAATGGCAAGTGGTGAAATGTCATGCTTCACCCCCCCAAAGCCTCGGACCAAACCCCGAACGTCCGCATTGTTAGAACTTGAGAGGCAACACACGGAAGCAAAGGAAAACAACGATTGCTTCGGCAAGGATTGCGTTGCAATGGATCGTGAAATTGCGGCACAGGCGGCAGAAATTATCGCCGATCACAAGGGTGCGACCTTGAGATCATCTTTATCGACTCCGCACATTAGAAAACCAAAATTTACCAAGCAGATCATCGATACGCATGACATTTTGAACTCCATCACCACAAGGTTAAAAACTAGAAAGCCGAAGTGGACCGTCTGCGAAACTCAGTTTTGGAGGGCGGAAAATGCCATTAACAAGTTTGTAAAGAACCTGACCAGCACGCGCGTATCTGATTACTGCGCTCAAGTTCACAGGATAAAAGATTTTTTCTGTGAAAGCGCTCCAGGCTGCCTTCCGGGAAAGGACGATCACAGTTTGCTGCAGTACTCTTGTTCAACAATGACAGTTTTGGCAGAAAAATATTACACACCTTGCTCCCATAAAGCAGAGCACAAGATATTTAAAGCTGCAAAGCCGGTGTCTATTTTGCACACGCCTGTGTGCCCAATTCGACCGTCACTAAGTATGGGGCTGGCATCGTCCAAGTCAAACGGAGACAACGTTCGCATTTCTTGGAACGTTCGGAGCGAGTTTGCGAAACAGCCCCAACCCGGACATTTTGTTATCTGCGTCTTCAACAAAGTAGGAAAGAAACAATCCAACTATGCTGAGCATGTACTAAAACATTTGCACATTGGAAAGGCACAGCTTTTGTTAAGCTCGCCTAAGTATAGTGGAAACGGCAGTACCCTAAATGCTCAATTGGTTTATTTTCAGGAGCCTGCCATAAAGTATTGTCAAACGTTAAGATCAGAAAACACAAGGCAGGTGTGTGGGGAAGCAACATTAAAGCTTGACAACCCATTAAAGCTTGGCAACCCATCAGAGCTTTCCAACCACAGTGTGGTGCAGCACCAGCAGCCCACGTTTTCGCATTACCCTCTGTACACCAACATAAGTTTGTGTCATAGGCAGTATTGCGCTGGACCGAATCACAATGAAATAGAGTGCAATTTTGAGGGATACCAGGTATGCTGGTTCAACCTCCACGACGACGAGGCCCGAAAGGAGGTGAACCACGACCTTATTTGCATGTATGAAATGGAACAACAGGGCGAAGGGATTACCACCGACGAAGTGTTGCCCCCAAAGCCAGTGTACATGGATGGCTTCAAAGCAAATTTTTACGCTCCTGGTAAAATTCCCCTCCCACCGTCTTTAAAGTACGAAGGGAAAACTATTGTAATTCGTTACGAGCACAAATACCACAAAAATGACACGTGCTATTGGGAATGGCCGAGAGAAGTAAGGGTCGATGGAAGAACCGAGAGGCGCGAACTCGGCGTTGTCGATACAAGGAGAAATTGGAGCGTAGAGTTTCGAAACCCTGATGTGTGGGGAGAATTGTACATAAGATCTTTCCCAAAACTGCCAAAGCGGTCTTATACAAAGACAAAGGGGGCGAAACAAAATATTTGCCCCGAACTCGCGAGTTCGGGAGAAAGCCAAACCGAAACTTCAGTCGAAGTTACCTTCAATGGCCAGCAATACCACAACGCTGGTAATTTCCTGTACATTGACGAAAATAGCTTTCCAGATACGTATACCAAGAAAGACTGCACACTTGCCCACAGGCCCACCTTGAGTTTCAAACCGTCAATTTCAAAACTTGGGTCTTACGTCCGAGTCAAAGGTCTGAGCGCAGAGGATCTGCGCGATTGTGTAGGACCCCCAGAGAATAAAGAAGTTATTATTGACCCTCCTTCGGCCTCATTGTCAGGGGGAACAAACATTACCGTCTATGGGTATCGCCCTCTTCCTGGCATCGAATACACTTGCCGCTTTGGGGACCTTCATATGGTCGCGTACAGAGCAGCGGGCAATACATTAGTATGCAAATCTCCTCCCTATGCAGTGGCACGTAAGGTCACGTTTGCAGTTTCGTTTCGGATGACAGACATTAAAGCATGGGAGTACAACAAACGTGTTGGGTTGAGTGGTACTGCAATGCCTTTGTCTTTGAATCGGAAGGAAAGGTATGAATTTCAAATTTTGCCCTCGGCACCAGAGACGGATGCAACGAAGCAAATTATAACTTTCAACTTTGGGGCTGTATCAAACAACAAGAAGACTTCTTGCATAAAATGTCAGATTGGCAATGCGGAAGTCGATGGTTTGTATGATGTGGGCACAGGGTATGTTAATTCAAAACAAGCATTGAACACTAAGTCTCTGCATGCCCCGAGTGTATTTTGTCCAATCCCAAAGTGCTTGGGAGCAAACACAAAGGAAACGAATGCATTTAGTGTTAAAGTCGGCAACAAAATTTTTAACCAATTTACGTTTCAAAAACCCATATTGAGACTGTTGAATCCACCCGAACTAGTTGAATTGAAGCCGGATTCAGCATCGTGCACTGACCCCATAGGGTTTACAGTAAAAGAAATACCAGAAGGCATCACAGCAATATTTTTACACTTCGGTTTGCACAAAAGTGTTCGGTGCCGTTCCAATGGTATTGTTTGGACGGACTTTAAGTGCGACGGAGGCGTTCCTTTGTTGAAACCAGGCGTTTACCAAGCCAGGCTGTCATACAATCGCGTGGATCTATCACCTCCAATGCACGAGTTCGTGTACCGAAACAAACTGCACCCGTACTATATAGCCCCCAATCGTATCAACTTAGCGCCGGGAGAACCCGCAAAGTTGTACACCTTTTCGTATCAGTTCAGCCCCAATGCTGGCCCAATCAAAGGCGATACGCAACTGGTATTCCTAGGCCACAACTTCGACGGTGGGCGAGACTACAAATGTCGATTTGGCGGCATGGTAGTACCGGCATGGTTTAAATTCACCGGCGGGTCGTTGGGAAGGCTCTTTTGGTACAAGCAAAATTGGGTTTCAGGCCATGCCCGAGGCACCGGCGAATTTGGGGCTGGGGGTGGTCGCCATGGGCAGATTACGTGCTTTTCTCCTCGAGTAAAAATGGCAGGGTTTGTACCGGTATGCCTCTCCGTTGATGGGATCTCATGGAGTTGTGACAATTTTAAAGGTTTTCATTACTACAATGACGAAGGTACCAGGCACGTGGCACACTCGAGTGGATCGCCTTTGGGGGGGGACACAAGTCTTAATTACAGGCAGTTTGGTGTTTCAAATGGCGGCCCCTCGAATCAAATTTGTTTGTAAATTCGGAAAGAAGCGGACATCCGGGATGTTCGATTATGCTTTGAATGCGCTGCGGTGCATCAACCCTCCTGGTATAGATGGGAATACAGTACCACTTTCTATTTCCCTGAATGACGAACAGTACGAATATATCGACCAGTTCGAGTATAAATTTGGTGACGATAAACGGTTCTTGAACGTCACAAGAGGCCCCAGTAGAGGCGGAACGGTCGTGTTGGTTAAGAACATTCTTGGACATATAATTGACGACACGAAAAACGACGAAATCAAGAAAATTCGCCGGCTAGCAAATACCCTGAAAGAACGGTTGGGCTTGGCACAGTCGAAATTGAACAACTTGCACAGCAAAAAGCGAAGTCTAGCCGAAAAAACAAAAAATGCAAAGCAAAGTTTGCTTCAGATAAATGACAACAACCGCAAGAGACAGGCAATGTTGCGCAGCGCACTAGATGAAGCTAGTGTTACAAAAAAGATGCACTTAAAGCATTACTTTAACGCAAAAGACTCAAAAACAATGCTGAAGGAGCAAAGGAAAAAAGTAACGGCCCTAAAATCTTCCCAATCGGGTGTTGCAAGCACAATAACGTCGCAGGCAATTGCGGTAAAGAAGTTACGAGTCGCGTTTTGGAAAGCACAGTCGAGGTACAACGCCATGGCTCGCCGTCGCATTCTAGCCTTTTCAGCGAAAAGAAGAGTGGAAGCGTTCTTTTGTAAATTTGGAAAAGAGGAGTTTCCAGGAAAGTTGAAAGGCAAATCACTTGCGTGTATTGCACCGCGCTCAGATATCTTGGGAGAGGTAAAGTTCGGGGTATATTTTCAAGACAAAAGTGGCAAGATAGACGTGATCATGGATTTAAAACGCCCAGCGTGGAAACTTCTGCGCACAGCACCGGTGTTTTCCTACTATGGTAACATCAGGGTAGAAAACCAGGTGTCAGTCAGTACTGAACTCGGTGGCGAAATGTTGCATCTTCCAGGCGTCAATTTTACAGGAGAGTCAGAGTACTACGTGAAATTCGGAAGATTCACTGTAAGCGCAATTTACGACGGTTACTCGGAATCATTAATTGTTAAGGTGCCCCCGATGAGACCAGGGCCCGTCGCGATCCAAGTAAGTGGAAACAGACAAGATTTTACCAAAGCGACATCGCTACATTATGTGCTGTTCTCAAATCGAGCGACCGTTTTGGTAATTAGCGACACTGAATTTGATATACTTTACGCCGGGACAAAGAACATGTGGGAAACAAATATAAGCATGGTCCAGGTGGAAGTTAGCACCTTGAATGGTGACGGGGATGAAGGGGAAAAAACGCTCATAAAAATGCTCAAGACGGGGGAATATGGCCGTTACAAGTGGCACATAAAACACGAGCTGGGGGAAGGCGCACTGGAGTTCAGAATATCAAGGTTTATTTTGACCGCTTCAAGGCCACCTCGGGCTACGTGCACAACGCACGAATCAAACACCGACTTTACTGATGATAACAAAGGGCGCGGATGGGCGTACAGAAAACGTATGGCAAAAGGCAAAGGGAAGAATAGGTGGTTAGAGACAGCACGCAGTGTTGCGCGGAGTTCGAACAGCCTGGTGTTACTGAACTTAACGCAGTCCACAAAAGTTGACGTCCGAGCCATAGCAGAAACCATCGGGGATTTCCTCGTCACCGGTGTGAACAAGGATTCTCGCATGGTTATCGTCCGCGATGCAAGTTCGATTAAGATCGACGACAGGGTCCGCGGCGGCGCACTCCCCGATGATTGTTATGTTATCAAGAAGAGAAAGAACAACATCACACTTCAATTTGATGGTATAGAAACGTACTCATTTGCGGACATAATTCCATCAGTGACTCTGTTAAAAATCACTCGTGTGCAAAGAGACAGCGGTCACGGTGGACATGACGGCGATGCAGACGATGACGATATGTTGAAGATGGCAAAGGCACTGAGGAAGCTGGACAAGCACGGAAAAGTATTAGCGGAGGACCAAGGGGCACACAATGAATCACGCGCAGCTAAGTCACCGACCGAAGAACTTGTCCAAAAGCTAGTAGTGGCTGTCGTGGCGAGCAAAAAAGAAGTTCAGCTCCAAAACACCGATGGTATAAATGTAGGAGATCAGGTTACTGGTCCTGGAATAAAGTCTTCTGCCGTTCACGTGCGGAAAATAAACGACACGGTTGTTTCTTTAGATGGAGAAAACATCAACTTTAAAGAAATAGGAGAAGGGGACGTCTCTTTAACATTTGGGGTAAAGGAAAAAGACGAAATTGACGAAAGTGAATCGCTAGTATGCGGGCTCGATCTAAGAAAGCCAATTATTTCCTACCCCAAGGGCCACCGAAAAACTACGACCGTTGAAGGTCAGTACGATCAGGGGACGGGAGTCGTGCAGTTCACAACTCCAAAACTTGTGGATGGTTCTGCAATCGTTTCCATAAAACGGTGCGGAGGCAAACCTTCCAGGGACGATTTGACACTTACAGCAGACGGTCGCTATACGATCACGCCACCTGTCAAGTTTCATATGTGTTTAGCTGAAGAGGGCTTGCGACTTTCTGGCCAATCCTTGCCCAGTTCAGGTATTGCAAGAAAACTGTTTGACGAGCAGATTGTTTACGATTTGTCTGAAGCGTTGGGAATGGCAAGAGATAGGTTCGCCGTTACAAAAGTTCATTCGGAGACAGGCGTTGTAGAAGTAGATTGTTTAGGCTCAAGAAGTAAAGCGGACACAACCTGCATGGACGCCCGGAAATCATTTTATGCTATGGTCGAAGAGTATGGAAGTATGGTATATGATGGCGTCTTGATGTGGGCCTTGGACCCTATGTGCCCCCATGGAAGGATGAAATTTATTGATGGAGTTCCTCATATTACAGGTCAATGTTCCAACCCATCGTTATTGACCAAGTATGATTGTTTGGAGCGAGGAAAATGCCACGGGCTTGCGTGCGATACATTTAAAACCGAAAAAGAATGCGTCAAGCATAGCAATGTTATAAATCATAGGTGCAGCTGGGAAACCACCAATAAGTTTAACGATAATGGCGTTCTTCGACCGTTTGTGTACTTTCAATGCTCTGCCCCAGGGCTGAGGAACAAGAAGTCTTGTTTAGCCGAAGGAACGTGTTCAGACCCACGGTATAAAACCATGGAAGAATGTTTGAATTCGGGCACTTGTAAGTTTGCAAAAGAGCAATTTGAACACCTTGAAGACAGAGCCACCTCAAAGGAAAAATGTTTACACCCCGAGCTGCTTCTTGATGAGCCTGTTCCCGAGGCGGATGCAGGACCAAAAAGGGTATGCCACAAACCCCGGAATGGCCCAGCGGGATTCAATTACCGTAACTTAAAGAATAAATTGGAGTGTGAAGTTCCTTCGTCGAGGGCCAGCATTGGAGACATTCCCGCGGTGTTGGAAGAGAAAGACCTGAGGTGTTGTAAACCTGTCGGTGGGGCTATGTTTGATTATGTGCAGTTTCACAACAAAAAAATGTGCGAAGTTCCACGCTCTCGCTGCGCACCAGATACAAGCTCCAAATCCCCCGCGATGAAGGACCCCACAGATTTGCCCCTGTTTGCTGTATGCATACAGAGAAAGGACGTTGACTACTCAGAGACCATCCAAGGAGAGAGTTTCGAATGTGAGCAATTCAAAACGAAAGAGGAGTGCGTAGAGCCGACGAAAAGGTGTAATTTAATGAGACCAGGCTGCCAAAGGTATGACCCCACTAAAGAGGGCGTTGGGATCAATAGCCACGAATGGAATGTGCCTGATGATTTCCCAGACATGGGTATAGCCCCTGATCCAAATGGCATCAAACGTGCATGGGGCGCCCCTTGCAAATGGATGACAGATGCATCCTTTGAATTTAAGCCCCGATACACAGATTTTGTGGAACTTGACGCTACGTATATATCTCACCGAATGGTCTATTGCAAAGAGAAGCGCTATGGGCCTGCGGGTTGTTGGCAAGAAAAGAACCACACGTGCGAGTGCGCAAAAGGTTTTGGAAAAGACGACGAAAATATGAATTTAGAAGACGCAACTTTGGATCCCAGGAAACAACCTCCAGGGGTTTGGGGACCGATGAAACCAGGAAAAAAAAAGAAACCCAAAGGCCCCAAACCCAAAGGCCCGGGTGATCTTGATGGCGAGGAAGATGGCG
>JACLAC010002483.1_pt1 | contig 12008 bp, 7 predicted proteins | sample 8027881 | NCBI WGS metagenome assembly JACLAC01 (sample SAMN15725517, study PRJNA655200) | protist metagenome | isolation source: fluorescence activated cell sorting (FACS) single amplified genomes of... | place: Spain: Blaines Bay Microbial Observatory, Mediterranean Sea | collected 2016-01-19 | reverse complement strand
TTCTGGTTTGGGAGAGGGGAAGATTGTTCCCGAAGCTTTTCTGTAATGACTTCCTCCAGAGCCCGATGGACCACAGTCTCAGAAAGAACGTTACTGCTTTCTGCCACGCTTCTTCTATGAAATGAAGAGAGAAAAGTCTGGGAGACCTTGCTGGTAACACAAGCACAGATTCCTTCCAGACTCCCAGGCCAAACTTAAAACCGCGGCTTAAAAATACAGGTGCCAGAGTGTACGAGTACGGTCAAGCGGTTGAAGTGTTTGCTGACAGCCGGTGGTGGCGTGCTGAAATCTCCGAAGTTCTGAAGGCCAAGAGTGGGCAATTGTACAATATCGACGGGACCGAGCGCCAAGATGGAAAGGATTGGAGCATGTCAGAAGTTTCGCCCTCGATCATCAGACCTGCTAAATTGACGCATCGACGGGGAACCTCTCCAAAGTTCGCTACGCCTATGTCCGTCTTCAGATCCGACCCGAACACGGGCGGGAAATTTTCCATCTCGTCCATCAGCCCTATCAGCTATGTTAATTCTCAGAATGCAGACGACTCTCTTGAAAACGAAAAGTATGACCTTTCTTCGGGACATGGGGCTCATCGAGTCGAGAGTGCCATCAAGCATTATTGGAACGGGTCCGGGAAGCATAAATGTTCGTCAGAGTTTGTGGAGGAAGTTTTTCGTGGTGCCAAATCGGTCTTGAACTACCGCGAGCTTGTACCATCGCCTCCCCGATTTCCATCATTTCCTGGCAAAACTATGAAACAGCAGCTTACTAGAAAACGGGAGAATGCAAACTTTGAAACACCGAGACTGTCTCTCTCTTCACGGAAAGGAAACTGCACCGATCCCAAGACATTGGATAAAACCATGCGGGTCAACACTCCATTTGACATTCGTGATATGGATATGGGAGAGAGCATTATTGACGACACCGTCGTTGTGGACCTTGAAATGTCCAGCGAGGGCTTTGAGGACGAAGCCTCCCCTGAAATAGTGAAGAAGAACCTGTCGCGCAAAAAAATAATTCTGCAGTTGGACGACGACGATGACGATGATTCTAGTTCCATTGGCGCTCCCAGCAGCAACTACACTCCGAACAATCTCATCACTCCGAACCCTGGAAAGAAGAAGAAGGCGCGCTTTATCCCTGACGACACGGATGACGACGATAGTCTGTCCCAATGCTCTGTATTGAACAATGAATCGCCTGCCAACAAGATCAAGACGCAGCAGGAAATTATTCTCATCGATGATGACGGTAGCGAGAAAGACGAACCGTGCTCAATTTGCAGGGATAGCGGAAGCTACGACGACAATCCTATCCTGTTTTGTGACGGGTGCAACCTGCAGTTTCACCAGCACTGCTACGGGGTTGCGCAAGTTCCAGAGGGAGACTTTTTTTGCGACATGTGCAAGCACTCAGGCACGAGCAAAGACGACTACAAGAAGAAGAAGAAAAGTAAATTCAACCGTAGCGCTTGTGTCCTGTGCCCTTCTGGGTTCCTTCCGCTTCAGAGATGCACGTCCGGAAAATGGGTTCACCCACAATGTGTCAATTATACAAACGAGCTCTACTTTGATGGAAATGTCCCGAACATATCAAACTTAAACCCGGAGCGAACCGGCTTAACCTGTGAATTGTGCAGCATTTGTCGCGGCTCGTGCATACAGTGCGACGCTTCAACTTGCGTTCGCTCGTTTCACGTTACGTGTGCGCAGTTAACAGGCAACGCCAGGCTTATCCTAGACACTAGTGGCGCCCCATCGTACCGGGTGTACTGCTCCGATCATATCCATTTGTTCGCCAAAAATTCCGGACGTGACGGCGCGAAGAAAAGGAAACGGTTTGCCAAGCCGACACCGCGGCGTGCTAAACCAGCCCGAAAGGCTCGTCAACATGCTTTTATCGATTACGAGCCTGAGATGGTGGGAGATGGTGCCCAGCACAAGGATGACATGTGCTGCGGGGGCGAGGAGAACGCATACTACGATATTCATGACTCCTTCATCAACGACGGGTCTCAGAGCTCGTCGAATGGAGATTTAACTCCGAACCCGCTCGCATTCAGAAATGCTTTCGGAAGCCAGGAATCTACCCCGGGGCTATCTCTGGGGGGACGAAGAAAAGCGAGGGAGGACAGGATGAGAGACGGTGATGGTGGAACAAGCAGAGTTTCAATGCCGATAATCGAGCGTTGCATGCAACAAATACGGGGAAGTGGGAATGTCGCCGGCGACAGTGCATTCGAGGAAAGTCAAGAAGATGACTTTGAGGAGGCCTTTTATTGAGGAGTTGCGCGGTGCGCATAATTCTAAATTTAAGTCGTAATATGTTTTTATAAAATATAAGTGAACATGAGAGCGGTGTAAACTTTTTCCTAATCATAAAGGGAAAACTAAAACCACCGTATTGGGGAAACCTAAATCTTGGTTTGAGACTCTCTCTTTATATCAGTCATTGATTCTTCGAAATCTAAAACTATTGTTTTCCAAATGTTATTATGTTATTTTGTTATTTTCCTTGTTTGTCAAGTGTTAATAGTTCAACCAATGAACTTTTATAGGAGGTGATCTGCAGTAAACAAATCGATCCTCCTCCCAATGAAAGTCCCTGAAAGTTTCTCCACGTTTTGGAGACCCCTGCGAGTAAATCTCTATATATTTAAAGCCATCCATTTTTCTCTACACACCTATTGGTTCGCTTTGTTTTATAAGAATATTAAACATTATAAAAACAATACGTAAGAATTAAGAACTTAATATAAGTGTTCGTGGCATTTACACTCTGCAGGCGTTACGTACGAATGTCTTCGTTCTCTCCTGCTGGCTCAGCTCTCCACCTCTTTCGAGGAACTTGCATGTGTAGCAAAACTAAGGTACGTGTTCCATACAAAGCCTACGCAGTTAGCAAACAGGACTTGAAACCTGGGCTGAATAAAGCGAAAGTTAAGAAAATTTGCAGGTACCCACAACATCCAGTTGGTCTGGACCGCTGGCCACCAGTTTTCTTTCAGCGCCTGCGGAATCTCCTCTTTCTTCCCCTCCAAAACCATAACGGAACTCATAAACGTTGCGATAAACGGCATGGCGAAAAGAGTCTGGTCTACCGCAAGCCGGTACACGGCCCCGGCCGTTGTCTGAGCTGGTATAATCTTGTTCAAGGCTCCATACCAAAAATGAAGCGTGGGCCCTACGACAAACAGCCCCATTCCCGAAAATATGAAAAAGCGTTGAAAGTCAAAATCACCGTCTTCCATAAGGCACTGGCAACCAACGTCCCCTGCGGCAGTTATAACCAAGGACGTAATTGCCTTTGTCGCCAACGGGTTTGAGTCTAAGAGCGCAGTGTATTTGTCCAGCAAGCCAGAATTCTTTGAAGACGAAAAACTCCTTCTTCCTCCCGTTTTTGCTTTCTTCTTGGCCATGCGAAACCCTGGCTTGCCATAACTTTGCCACGACGCTCCCCCAAAACGGCCGTTGGTGTTCCTCGCCGCCGCAATCAATGCACGAGAGAACATTCTTCGTTTATCGCAAAGTACAATTAATCAACGGTTGTGGATTACAGCGTTAATCGTGGATAGTGTGAAGAAACGTGGTTTAGTTTATGACAAAATTATTTAGCCGATAAATTCAATGTAGAAATATGATGGTGTATGTTCGTATATTTATTCTCTGTTATTATTACATTCATCCTTTTGATTCATTAACCAACCTTCAACTCAACTTGCAAAATGTAATAATAATATTTGGTATTTAACAACAAACAGAAGAAGAAGAAGGAGGTTTATTTAACTCTCCTCTCTATCTAGTTATTAAAATATTTATTTATGCACAGTATTAATATATATTTACATACAGTTCCCCGGACAAAAGATGGAATTCCATAGTAGTCTCGTCGTAATTAATTATAATAATAAAATAATAAAAAAATAAAACAACACAACACAACAGTTCTTTTTATATAATAATACCATCATTGTATAATTAATAGTATAATAATAGAAAAAGGAGGACTCTCCTCTTCTCTCTCTCGGACTCATATAATAATACGGTATACAGGTACCAGAGAACGAGTAGCTCCCAACAATTGATATTAAGTAATGAATTGTATTTCAAATGTTGTACGTTGTCTTAAAACAATCAGTAATCTAGAAAACATTTTATGTACGACATCACCAGAAACAAACGTTTCAAATGTTTTAACGTATCGACTTAACAATTCATACTCACAAGAATAATGGGGTTTTATTTCTTGCTTGCTTTACTCGCTTGCTTGCTTTACTCGCTTGACGGAGCGTCTGCAGTCGTGCCGACGCCGGAACTTCGAAAGGCGCTGTTGGATTTGTACACGTCGACAAACGGTGGGAGCTGGAATGTCGATACGAACTGGAATACGGATAAGGACCTTTGCACTTGGTATGGAATCAAGTGTTTGGTACATCAGCACAACGTAACGACCGAGATTAACTTGCCGGGAAATAACCTGAAAGGCAGTATCCCAAGTTCGATAGGAACTTTCATCGATTTGAAAAAACTGGACTTGAGCAATAACGGCTTGACGGGGCCAATACCAGCGACGATCAACCAGCTACCTGTCCTACAGTTTTTGTACCTGCAACAGAATTTATTGACAGGGCCTCTCCCCGCAGAGATTTACAACATAAAGAATGCAACGTTCCCCGTGGGCACAGAGCTAAGGGAACTTAATTTGCAGAACAACTCGCTAGATGGAATGATTCCCAATAGCTGGTTTGGCCCAGACCAAACCCAGCCGTTCTCCCCACCGGTGAATTTGCAAGTCATTAACATGCGGTACAACCGACTGACAGGCAGTATCCCTGCAAACATTTCGCACGCTCACAAGCTGACAACGTTGCTGCTGAGCTACAACCAGCTGTCAGGGGATATCGAGGGGGACAAAGTGTTGGATTCATGGCTGGGAACTCGAAAATATTGCGACTTGAACGGAAACCATTTTACTGGCGACCTTCCTGCCGCCGTAAAGAAGGCCTGTTTTCCCTGAACAACTGAATCAAAATGCGCACGCGTACATCGAAATCGTAAAGACGTTAACAGGGGCGAATGAAACGCTGCAATATAATACGAGTAGTAAAAAAACATCGAACAACGTTCTAAAAACATTCCACCGAAAAAGTAATACACGTAAACTTACGATTTTGCCTCCCCTGAGTGCACACACACACGTGCGGGTGGAGTCACGCTGCTCACTTTGCGTTAAGATTCTTTGCCTTGCCTTTCACGCCGTACGGGGTTTTGGCGTTGTCTACACGTTTCGCCAAGAACTTGTCCAAATTCTTCGTTATGTCCATCCCGGCCTTCCCTCCTAACTTTTGAATCTTTATTTGCCTTTCTTTCTGCTTTTTCTTCTTCCAGCGTATTCCGAAAAATATTACTAGCCCAAGGGAAAGGATGACGGCTGCAATTATAACGACAAGGGCCCACAACGGAAGATCAGGGGTGATGAGGCTGCCGCCACCGCCGACGTCAGTGGCGTTGTGGCAGTAACACGAACTGAAAGGGTTCGCAAGCTCCCGCCGAGAGGTGCAAGGGTTATTGCTGATGTAAGCACGCCACACGTCCGCTTCGGGAAAGGTGGTACTCGCGCTTTGCGGGTTGACCATAAATTTGCGAGCGGTGTTGGTGACGTATTTTTGCCCCCCAATCAAGAAAACGGACCCTTGGCACGTCATAATGCTGTGGTAGTCCCTCCCTTCCCACATGTTCGAGGAGGGGTCCATTTTGATCCACCGATCCCCGGATTCGACGCCCGACCAAACCTCGTTACTATACCCGTTCTCCACCTTTCCGCCGAAGACCCAGAGCATACCGTCAAAAGCTCTCATCTTAAAATCTGTTCGTGCGGTGAAGTAATCCGTGATGGGAGTGATTTCGGACCACGTGTCCCCGTCCTCGCTGGCCCACAAGTCTCGCAGCATAGCCACCCCCCAGCCACCAACAACGAACATTTTCTCCGACGTAGCAGTGAAGCCGAATCCACTACGGCGAGACCAGCGGTTCGTACTTGTTATCGTAGAACTGTTTCCAATGCGAAGCCAGGATTTCCCATCGCTGCTGCTGTACACATCATTCATCACTGTCTTGTCGACCGCGCCTTTCCCCCCGTATCCGCCAAGGACGAACATCTCGCCTTTAAATTTCAACAACCCGAATTCAATTCGACCCTTTCCCATCCATGCCTCGTTCGTGTGCTCGACCCAGATTTTACCATCGGTGGAGGAAAAGACGTCGCACTGAAGCGATCCTTGCGAGGCTCCTGGCTTTACTGTGAAGCCGCCCATGACCCATATTCTTTCGTTGTACATGATGGCCTTGTGGGAATACCGAGGGGAAAATATGCGTCGCGCATTGGGTCCACCGACGGTGACCAACACCCACAAGTTGGGATCACTCGGGTGAAGGTGCCACACATCATTGTAATGCACGCTCTCCTTTGCCCCCCCCAAGGACAAAAATTTTGCCCTTGAAGACAACCGTCGCTGCGTCGGCTCGAGGAGAAAACACTCCCGACGCCCCGACGCTGTCGGCCGACGTGGAATTGATCGTGTTGATGGGATCAAAGTCATTCCTTCTCCAATCAATCTTGTACACCAGCAACGAGCGATCCGTTCCACGCCCCACTAAACCTGCAATCCGCGAAAGTGCGCATAACAGAAGGAACGCGCGCCATTGGTATCGAAACCAATTCATCCCTGCGCCAGATACTTTGGTCACAGCCAAAAATAGAGGACCAATGAATATAACCACCAAGTACTTTCGTTACCACCATATATACATAGAACCGCTAAAAACGAGCAACTGTGCCCTAGATTTGATTTCTCTCTTCTCATGTTTCAAAACTTACATGTTCAAAACATGAATTTGTATATATACATTTATCAATCGTATACATAATATATACATGACATAAACCATTAAGCAACGGAAATATTTCTTTTTTGATGACAGGTTTTAAAATATATAAAACCGTTGTTATTATTAATTTTTTAATATAATTACAGCAGAGGGCACATCATAAGCTCTTTTAAAAAAAAATATAAATAATAGGTATAATAATATACGTATAGCAAGGAAACGAAGAAGAAGAGAGAAGAAAAGAAGAAAGAAGCAATATTGTGTGTTTTGTTGTTTTGTGTTTGTTTGTTTGTGTTTGTTTTATTTAATAATTAATTATGGTATTATGGTAAAACGACATCGTAGAAATGGCATGTAATCGATTTTTTATAACAATGTTTTTGATGTTCACATGACAGACACGTGTTGTTTTTACTGGATTTAAATGGTATTCCTGTTTCATATCAACGAATCGAGTTAGGGTCAGTTTGATTTGGGAATTGATGGAGTTAAAGAACCTGGGATAGTTTTTTTTCGTTTCGTGTTGTCGATCGACATTGAAGAAGAAAACTGTAACAATGGCAGCCCGCAGTTTATCCAGTAAACAGCACGTTCGCATGAAATCATTGAAGGCGGCGTTAAGTAAAAACCAATATGATTACGATATCAATTTGGAACTTGCAGGGCTCATGGCGACAAGCGCAAGGTTTCATGATGCCATTGATCTTGTGGATACCTGCCTTGCTATAGACTCGCACTCCTGGCGTGCATACTACTGCAAAGCAAACATTTTCAAACGAATGGGGCTTCTCACAAAGGCACAACAGTACGCTAAAAGAGGCCTCTGCATGCATCCTGGAAATGGCTCTCTTCTGGGACAGGTTGAATCGCTGCATCTTTTGATCGAACATAAAAAATTGCGAGCGGAGGACGGCATGCACGGAGAGGGGAATTTACAAAAATACGACGAAAATATCAGTTCGCGTGTAAAGAACATTCTGTACAAAGCGCTGCAGGGTGGTTCACATGGGAAGAGCGCAGAACAAATGATTGCTTTTGGAAATGATGAAAGGTTTTCAACTCAAACGGAACGTCCTGCTGTCACAAATTTGTTAAACCATCTCGGGAGCCGACGCAAGGAGTGTTTGGTGTATTACAAAACAGTCTACGAGAAAGAAGTATCAAACGTTTTGAAACTCGGAAGGAGATACATTCGTGGGATTCTACGGCGGCATGAATTAGAGAAACGCGCCAAAGAGGACAAACACAAACAGCATGTTAACGAACTTGTTGCCCACGCCAACGCTATAGAAAAGGCCAAAACTATGGAAAAAGAGAGGCTGGAAGCTAAAGGAGGCGTTCAAGACGAGGAAACGCTCAGTAAAGAGGAAGCAATCGTCACACCGACAAATATTAGAGAGGCACACCCGGTCAAAGAATTCAAATTGCCAACATACTTAATGTTCTGGGACATTGACGATACAGTTTTTTGTAGTTTTCCGCACATTAAACAACTGGATTGCAAAAAGGTGGCTGCTTTTACACCCAGGTATTTATTCAACACATCACCAAAGGTTATCCCTCAAATAATGAAATTTTATCATTGGCTTTATCACAACGGAGTTAAGATAATTTTCGTGAGTGAACGGCCACACTATTTGTATCAAGCCACGCAGGCCGCATTGAACAACGCTGGCCTCCATGGCTATTTAGAATTGATACTGCGCAAGGGGGCAGAATCTCATATGCCATTGAAAAGCTTCAAAAAGAATGCGCGAAAGTCAGCACTCTTAAAATACAGAAAAAAATATGGACACCTGTACGTTCTGGGAAGCCTCGGAGATCAAGACTGTGATTTCGACGATAACGATTCCGGGATTCGCATGAAATTGCCAAATTACATGTATAGTTTGTCGTGAAAGAAATACTTTGTACATATATGATAAGTAAGATTTTTATCACGGCTAAACGAGCTGATCGTGGAGGTGACAGTGTTTAAATTTACCTATCACCGGTCAGAGAACCGTTTTCCTCTCGAAACGAGTGGTATTGATAACATAATTTTTGGCGTTGGCAGACGAAAAGGAGAAGAAAGGTTCGATTTTTGTGGTTGTATTTGTATTTTGACTGTACATAGTGTACTGTGGCAAGGCTCATTTGACACTTGAACGAACGGCACGGGAAGACGTTGGTGGGGAAATAAGCGTCTGGAATTGAAGCTGGTGTGCTAAAGGATCGATCTCCACTTGTCCCGATTGGTTTTGCAAGGGGAACTGCAGAGTTTGGCGCACCGGAATTCGGTAAACGGGCCGGAACTGAAATCGTAAAATTGATATAAAATGAGAGTCTTAAAGCATATGTTACTATATAATTTGTTTTTTATAATTCTTAGCGTAAAGCATAAGCATTGCTGAGAGAATGTTGACTAAGAATAAGAGTGCACTACCTCACCGAAATCTAGACCCTCCGCTAAGAATACTCATGCTTCCACCACCGGATGAACCTCCCTGCCCGTAACTCCTTGAGTTGCTCTTCGACCGACTGCCCCCACCGTACTTTTTCGTGCGGGACTTTAGAGCAAATTTCGTCTCACGCCTCTTCTGTGCGTCCGTACCGTAGCCCCCCCGAGAACTGCGCAGCATCTTGGCGGCTCCTGCGCCGCCTCCTCCCGCGGCCCCCATGTTTGCATTTCGAGAACGCTCCTGCATCACTCGGCTTTTTGCACCGTAGTCCCTCGTATTATACATACCCATGCCACTTTTGCTCCTACCAACGTTTCCCCGACGCCTGCTTGCGTTGCTGCTACTAGATTTTCCGCCCACCGGCAGCCCCCGGCGGGACTGCCTTGCGTGGGGCGCGGGCGGCGCCGCACCAGCACGCGAACCGTTCGACTCGGGCCTTTGCGTTTCAAGCTGCTCGACACGCTTAACCAACCACTCAATCTTTTCCCCATAGACTTTCTCTAAATCTTGGGCTTTCTGACGATAGCCGGTGCGGACCGCGGCAACAGACTTGGTCGAGTCTTTCAGCGCTTGTGCGAGCTCTTCTTGCTGTTTTCCACCCGCCTGGGCAACCTCCAAATCTTCCTTTAACTCCGTAATTTCTGTCGTCAACTCGCTCAGTCGCTGCGATGACTGTTTATCTAACTCATTCAATTGTATGCGACACTCTTTCAGCTGCAGACAGGTCCTCAAATGCTCCTCCCGTTCCCCCCGGAGGTCGTACTCAATCGTGTTCCACATGTCTTCCGCCTTCGCAGTCTTCTCTTTACTTTTGGCCACCATTCCGCCGGCACGTTTTTTCTCCTCTTCCAGTTTCTTCTCGAACGCTTCCTGAAGCTGCTGCACCTGGCTCGACCACTTTTGATTGATCTCATCGAGCATGTGTTTGGCATTGTCATCGCTTCCGTCATCGAACGAGGTCAAGCCAAAGACGCCGCCGCCCGTGCTGTCCCCGCCGCCGCTCCCTTTCCCGCCTCCGATGGACATTTCTGCAAGGCTCGTCTGCACGGCGTTTATGGCACTCGCCCTCATTTCTGCGCTCTGCTGGGCCGACCTTGCGCTAGCGACGTCCTGCAAGAGACGGTCGACCATCTGCTTGGACTTGGACAGTTCAATCTGCAATCGATGGATCTCATCGTCCTTCTCGTCCAGCGCGCTCTGAACCGTAGCGTACAACGCTTTGTAGTCGATTTCAACGTTTCGCTTAGCCCTGGTCTGAACCGCCATGGCCCTCTGGCCGAACATGAGGGACGAGTGGGTTTCGTGCGCATCAGCAGGGCACGGGTTCACGTTAATGACCAGTGACGTCCGTGCGTTACCGCCAAGACTGTCTTGCAGCAACCGGGTCAGCTTTGAATCACGAAAGGGAATGTGCCGCTTCTTCTCTGCCAGCGCGCTGATGCAGTTGCCAAGGGCAGACAGGGACAAATTGATCGACTTCAATTCACTGAATCGCTGACCGTGCATGCTCCCCGCAGTTTTTACGCGCTCTGAACCGGCAAGGTCCACAATGAATAGCTTTGCAAACGTCTTCTTTGGCGCCGACTGTTTCACTGCCCCACCGATCTCTGACTGCTGGGCGAGAACGTCGAACGAGGCTTTTGGCCGGCGTTCGATGGAAAGCATGAACGCGGCGTGACTCCGGGAGGACTGCGCGTTCATGTTTGTCTCCGCAACCGTCCGGTTCTCTTGCCCGATGCGGAGCAAATTCAGGCACTCCTCTTTGCTGGCAACGCTGAACGACGATAGGCCTTGGATGAACACGCCGCGGCCCTGCTCCGTGTCTTCCCTAATGGTCAAGGTCTTGCTAAAGTCAGGCTCCAGCAAGTCTTGCAACAGCTCGCAATAGAGCTGAACGTAGCTCATGTTCAATTCGTAGGTAAATTTATCGCTGTTTTCTTCCACGGCTTCGAAAATATGATCAAGGGCCCGGGGAATGATTCCTCGTGAGTCCGCGTGGACGTCTTCCCCCATCATCGTGTGGGTTTTGCCTGTGCCCGTTTGTCCATACGCAAACAGGGTGCCGTTGTACCCGCTAAGCACCCCATCGATAATGTTTTTTGCGACTTTCTCGTACACCAGCGACTGAGCTGCAGTCTCCTCAAAGACCGTGTCGAACGTCAGCGATTTGACTTCCCCAGGGTTCTTGATAAAGTTGCAAGTTGTACCGGTCAAGGCTTGGTAAACTGGTGGGGAGTTCGCCGCCGCCTCTTTTTCTCGCTCTAAAAGTGGCCTCACCCGAGCGTGAACCTGAACGCGCTCGTCCTTGTCCGAGCGCCTGGACGTTCGCTGACGCTTTTCTCGACTATTGGATGAACGGCTGCCAGACATATTTACTCTTACCACAATTTGACGTATTTCCAAAGTAATTCAACCTCTTGGAAAATTGCACGTTCGGTTAATTGTGTATATACACTCTCCAAATTAAACCGAATTGCACTTCTTTCATTCATTCATTCATTCACTCATTCATATATTTTAAATGTCATCCTACCTACAAATACGTACATATAATTTAATACAAAAGTATACCTTTGGTAGTGTGAAGGTTCGGTCGATGGGTTGTTGTGGTGGTTTTCTATTTTTTTAATTTAAATACACTGCACAGTATTGAAAATTATTGTTATTAAAATTATTT
>JACLAC010015208.1_pt1 | contig 12009 bp, 14 predicted proteins | sample 8027881 | NCBI WGS metagenome assembly JACLAC01 (sample SAMN15725517, study PRJNA655200) | protist metagenome | isolation source: fluorescence activated cell sorting (FACS) single amplified genomes of... | place: Spain: Blaines Bay Microbial Observatory, Mediterranean Sea | collected 2016-01-19 | reverse complement strand
TCATTCAAGCCAACATGCACAGTTTCAACTCGTACATGAAGAAAATATATCTGTGGAACAAGCAATAGTTCTATGCATAACTCAAAACATGTTTAAACATATTCTGATATATCTAGATATATCTTGGAATATCTCAAAATATATCGAACAGTTGCCATTTTGCCTGAAGCACGAGGCTCGGGTGTTGTCTAGTGGCGGGGGTGCGGCATGGCCAAGGAGTGGGTCACGGCTTTCCAGCACGACGGAAACCTCGTCTTGGGCATGCTCCGTCGACGACCAGACCATGACTCCACAGCTCGCGGAACGATACTACCTCAAGAGGAGGTGCGACTCGCCGACGATGAATATTTCTCACATGAGTTCGTGAACGTCAAGACCGTTGACGCCAAGACATCGGCGAACATGGTAGGCGACGTGAAGGTGTCGTACATCCAGTGGGTTCATGTGCCAACTGGTTGCCGCTACGGCAGGTTGACCGACAAGAATTGGTTCGAGCGCGATTGGACGATCGATAGCAACGCATGCTCAATACGTGTGTCCGAAGGAGGCCAGGCAGATATCGCAAAGTTTGTGAAGGAAGCCGAACTGTTGGGCATGGATTCATATGTGGCTGAGCCTGTGTATGCGGATAAGGGATACACGTATGCTTCTCTGGAAATTGGAAAACCGTATTCGAAAAAGAGTGGGCATTTCGCTTGCAACAATTTTCACATCACATTGGCTTACGCAGCGACAATGGGGGAATGTCAGCGAGAAGATTTGAAACGATTGTTGGAGAAGATTATGAAGGATTGGATGCGGCTACCTCCACTTTCTCGCCCCCCATGCTTGCCTCCACGTGCGAAAGGCTCATGTCACCAGGCCCGAGGAGATGGGGTACGACACCTACGATGCTGTGGACATCGTCGCTTTTTTTCTGCGGAAGACTTGCGAGGGTTTGTCGAGGACGGCCGCATTAATGTTCTGCGCGACAAAGATGATGAACCCTTTACTCGAGTACCTCGGACGTATTTGGCATCGTGATTCGTATAAGCTTCACCAAGCAATATCTCGTGCAAAGAATTTGTCTGCGCATAACGACGAATTTCACATGCATCGACCATCTTCTGGACTCGGTGAAAGTACATCGCCGGAATTGCTGGACCTTTTCGAATATATGGCTGAACGCATTTGTTCTTATCCGCCAGCTTATTGCCGCAATGAGAAAGGCAAACTGATTTCGCCGCAGGTGACGTCTCCTCAACGTTGGCATTCATCAAGTATCGGTGACGGGTACAGGATTCAAGTGTAAAGTGTGGCATCCTTGCATTTGAACGTCGGAATCGACGAAGCGTTCGTCGAAGCGTGTACAGACAGATGCGCGTAGGGAATTGTAGCTAGTAAGACAGCTGATGCGCATGTCGCCGTGCTGTTCGACAGTGCGTGTCGCCGACCGACCGACAAAAGGAAACACATGTCATCGCTCTGAGCGGTTTGTCCGCTGAAGAAGTACTAGCGTTTCTCTTTGCCTCTTGTTGATATCTTGCCAGCGGGTTGAAAGTGTTGCAAGTTGGGGTTGAGATATGTTGTGTATGACGTTGCAGCATTGATAACGATGTCCACGCCGCTCTCAACATCTGAGTCGCAGCATCTGCTCGATCTTTTGCACTGAACCTTTCGCAAGTGGAGGCAAGCCGTTGGGCGATGTTGTGGAGGTAGCCGCATCCAATCCGACATAATCGTCGCCAACAATCGTTTCAATTCTATTCGTCGTGGAAGTGCGAGCGATGCCGCCAGCAAGTTTTCATTCATCAAGCATCGGTGGCTAGTCCTCTCTTTGAATGTCGGGATCGGCGCAGCGTAGGAAATTGCGATTACTTAGAACGATGATTCGCGCAGGAGAAAATGAAGAAGCACATGTCATCGGGTTGCGCGGCTTGGTCGCTGACGAGCGTTGAGCGGCTTGACCGCTGAAGCATGCTTACGCTTTCAACTGTGTCATTATATAGCCGTTTTGGGCTTGCAGGTGTGGTCTCGGCCGTTCTCGCACCATGACAGTTCCATTTGAGCGCCTGCGCGCTCGTGTTGGCTGCTGCAGAAATCGACGAAACGGCTTGGACGGAACGTGCCTACCATCAGCGTCGCTTACTCAGCGGAAGGCTTTGGCGGACCTGATTCCACGTTGTGACATGGACGCCGAACAACGTGCCACACTGGTTGCAGACCATTTTCACAATGCAGGTTTGTTGCGTCCGATAAGACAGCACTGCTCGCTCTCGGACCTGGCTCGGAGCCAAAAGAGCAAGGGAAGCTCTCGCATGACTACATGGCGTTCCATGTTTATGTTCCTGACCAATTGCAACAACGATTTCTGGAGAAAGACATTCAGCCGAGCGAGATGACGTTCCGATTGTTCGATTTGTTTGGGAAGCTGGGCGTGCGACGTGCAGACGAGTCCACGTACAAGAGAATTGCCTCCTTTACCATTGTTCATTCAGAACTGGGCAGGAGAAGTGACTCTACAAGAATGACATAAGGGGCAAACTCCTGAAGTACGCGCAGCGGCTTCCAGAGCCGCCATCGTGTTGCAACAGATTGCCAGGGAACCCTGACCGCGATGGTGCTTCAGTACAGCGAGCTGTACAGAGCTGCTCGTTGTGATTCGACGCCTGGCAAATGCATGATGAAGATGCTCGCTGCTATCCAGTTCGATAACACGTTCACCTGCAGGAATGAAGGCGGCAGTGGTGGCGTGGGTGGTGCGAGTCCACTACAACTGGCCTTGCGGCCACACCCCCCTTTGCGGCGACCGATTCCAGCATTCTCGACCACATGAACACCTTCGCGACGTTCATGATGTCTGGCATGAAACAGCTTCAGGCGTCGAATATGCAGATGTTCCGCCAGTTCGCACCAGCATCAATGCTCGCGGATCGTCAAATGCCACAAGAGCAGTTGCGCGACATTGTGGATGAGGTTCCACGTACTCGCCATCACCCTTGCCATCGGCAAGCTGCCGTTGCGCCTGATGATGGGCTTCTTTGCAGGCCACTTGCATACAGCTTCAGGGTGGAGCGGCAAAAGTTGGAAGGCAAGGAAGATGTTGGAGCTGCAGCTGCACTTGATGATGGGCGTCGGATCAGTTCACCTGCAGGCAGCACCAGTGTGTAGTGGCAAAGGTTGGAGCGCGTGGAAGATGTTGAGCCTGAGAAGGTTGAACATGAGCCGGTGGAGAGAGCAGCCGAGTCTGCCCTCGTGGTTGCAGGAGCCCCATCAACACCAAGTGCGCGGGATGGCCAACGCGATCCTTCGACAACGACCAAGCGCAAAAGGCCGACCGTCGATGATATTATCGGTGCTCTTCATGACCGTGATCGTGACCGCACTGCAGCGAACGCAGAAGCAAGCAAAATGGCCAAGCGTGAGGCGGCTTCGAAGAAGGCTGCAGACCACAAAAAGGCGGTGGCGACGTTGCTGAAGGAAGCAGGCTTGGCAGACGATGAGCCTGATAGCGGCGACGATATTGAGCATGAAGACGATGCAGCGGGTGCCGCTCACGTTCCGAAACCACCTCGCCGCGCGGCGCCTACTCACGTTTCGAAACAACCGACGACGTTCCCGCCCAAACCCAAGGCGAAAGCGAAGCGCAAGACCAGGAAGGTGGCGAATGCCGACACGCCAAGCACCGACTATTCAAAGTTGGTGCGCTTCGCAGAGCCCAAGTACGAGCTTCCAGGTTGCAAGACATTAATACCTTGGGCGTACTGGTTTTCGCGGCCCTGAGCAATCAGCGAGTTTTAGGTGGGGCGGGGCCAACCCGACGTATACAAACAAGAGCTCTGCGTTAGCGGCTGCGAAGAAGTGGCTGGCGTTGGAGAGGGCAACGCAGGGCCTGTCAACTCTCAGAGCAATTGTGGGGATTCGCGTCGAACGCATAATTGATGGATATGCGACGCGAACGTTGTGGTTTGCGTTAAGGGGGTCAAGTCGTTCAGAAAAAGAAGCGTGGCGCCATGATTATGCTCATCAGGTATGCATTGTTCCGTTAAGCCGGCATCCCCGCTCACTACATGTTGCGGCGTTCCGTTTAGCTGTTTCCTTCATTTCACGCGCGAAGCAGCATTGGCTTGTCATGCGTGTTTGCTCAGCGGTCCTGTCGTGCATCGATGACGTGTTGCCATGTCGGCCCAAATCGCATAGCATTTTTGTTGGTCGCAGTCACCTTCTCCGTTTTCCATCGTGCGATGGGCGGAGAGTTGTCGACCTATGCTGGGCCGAACATTCCTACGAGGGCACGCCCTGCTTGGACTACGATGTCGAACGCCGAGATGCTCGCTCTGGTCGAAGATCTGGACGAGTCGGTTAAAACAAGTAGCAAGTGGCCGACGCCAACATGTCCTGTGCCACGATCATTCAAACCACTCGCTACTGTGCCAGGACTGTCTTCTTCTGCAGCGGCGTCCACAGCTTCAGCATCGGCAGCAACTACAACAACGCCACCGATTCGGGCGCCAAGCGCGAGCACATCGATTCGGACATGCACACCCTCAGCTGCGTTCGGCGCTGAATTGCAAACGGATTTCGAGATTATTGCATCGCTGCTGACGAGTGGTTCCGAGATGGAGACGGGAACGAGTTCTGCATCATCTGCTCGTGCCACGACGACTCCAACTCCACCCTGGCGGAAACCGAAGGCCAACGACGAAGCGATGTTGCCTTCAGCTGCTACTGCTGAGCCAGCACAGACGCAGTCATCGGGCCATGGCGAAACGCTCGCCGAAACAACTGCTCCGTTGCCATCGGCATCTTCACCTCCAACACCTGCCACGATGCCTGCGCCCGAGCCAGCGAAGACGCCACAGCAACCGCCATACCCGCCGCCAACGAAGACGCCAAAGCAATCGCCATACCCGCCGCCAGCGAAGACGCCACAGCAACCGCCATACCCGCCGCCGCGACCGCTGCCACCGCCGCCAGAAAGACGCCCTGGCTCTCCTGGCAAGCCAGGCGACAGACGCCCACGCCCTCGTGGGGGTGCTGGACGAAGCCCACAGTGGCATGGAGCCCTTGCAGCGGCTATCGCTAAAGGCACAAAGACCAAGTGGATGTTCATATACCATCGGCCGAAACCCGGCGGCGAGCAGGAACATGAACACTGGTTAAAGTGGCTGAGCGAGTGCAACATCTGGCCAGCCGAATATGAACTCTCGAATGACGTGTACCAAATGTTTCTCCCACAGATATGGCGGCGCAACATGTACAAATACCTGGCGACGATGACAGCTTTTTGGGACATGCAGCAGACCGTCCGTCGTGTGCGCAATGCTCGCCCTCGTCACGATTTGGTGGCAGACGAGTCCTCTTCGACATGGTAGCAGGGGTGGTGGAACTCGTCGGGGTGGTGGGCTTCTTCGTGGTGGTGGAACGCAAGGTGGAACGCAAGGTGAGCCATGCTGCACGGCGAAAAAAAGCATGAACATCATCATCGCTGTTGTTGCTGGCCTGATCGAAAACATTGAGCGGCGCAGCCGCTAACACGTGCACGTGCAGCATCGAGATACGCCCAGCGAACCGTTTAGCGGTTCCGCCGCTGAATCACATTGCTATGCTTGCTCTGAACGAAAGGATTATGCTGCTCAGCCGTTCAGGCGTGTACATTACAACGCTTGCGCAGCCATTTTTGCTGGCGATCTTGCTTATCGATCTAGCTTGCCGTTTGTCGCGCAGGGCGCCATGACAACCAACTGGGTTGACGACGACTAGCGCTTGAAGGAGTACACAATCGAAGAAATCCAAGATATCGATTTCTCCATACTTCTCGAACACGACTACGCAATCCTGGGAAAGGAGGAGGACGCGGAACACGTTGGTGAAGGCGTTGTTCGACCGTGTTGGTTCGTTGCCCATTGCGGACCAGGCACGTGTGCCAAACAGCATGTTCCGTGGAACGTCGGATGCTGGAGCTACCAGAACGGCATGAGTTGCCGCTATCGCTATGCAGTTCACCTTTTTGAAGCACGGAGCCCACAAGATGACGAAGAGAGATGCGCTGGGCATCGCATTCGACGACTCCAAGACGAAGACGCAGTTGCAGTACGAGACGTGGGAAGATCGGTGCAATATTCGAGCATGGAAGCACAGGGTGGACGAGCAGCTTGCCCAGGAAGACCAGCAGCCTGCTCGTGAAACGGAGTCAGGCAGTTTTACGCGGACCGTGTTGAAATCTAGGTCAAGGAGCCCGAAACAAGGGGCAAGCATCGAAGCCGTCGCACCCATCGAACTCACAGCGATTCCGACAATGCTGGCGATATCGACGCCGAGATCCTCCAACAGCGTTTGGTCACATATTCCAAGCGAGGCAGCAGAGCCAAGGATATGTTGGGCGACATCACTGCATATCTCAAATCCGCGTTCAGGCGGGTCTTGGAGGAAGTCAAGCTGTTTCCCGAGCTGATCAAACAATTGGACGGCATCGTTGCGTCCATGGACGAGACTCGTTGAGATCGTGGGGACATGCACGGTCCATGAACGAGACTTGCATCGTTTAACTCGTTGCGGTCGTGCGCTTGCCTCAAGCAAAGCATAGCACCAAGCACGTAGGCTGGTGCTGTATTGGAAAGTATTTCAACGTATAACGCACAGCAGTACATGTTATTACATCGTTAGTACAAAGGGCTCCGCTGTACGACTGCATGTAATAACGTACAATCGGATGTAATACGGTGCAAAGTTGTCATTATGACGCCAGTAATACAACACTATTACACGTCATTACACGCACATTACAACCATATTGCATTGCAATCTCGATGTAACACGTTGTAACCCTGCTTTCGCTGCAAACAAAGAGCACCCGCGTTTGAGCGGCACCGCCGCTAACTCCAACTCGTGGTCCGCACACGATATCATCATACTTGCAACGCTTGCTTGGTGTGCGAGCAACCCCGCCTTTAGCTTGGAGCGGCCGAACCGCTAACTCCAACTCGTGACCAAGACACTCGCTTGCGTCTGCTTGTTCGAAACGTGCTGCAAACCTAATCGATTCGATGCGTTGCCACTCCAACCACCGTTTACTCGCGACCGATGCATGTGCACAGACTCTTGGCTCAAACAGCAATCGCTGCAGCCTGTTGCAGATGTGTTGGGTTCGCGGCAACGTTCACCGGATTATGTCCAGTGACACTTGTTTCATTTGTTTGGAGCCACCGGATTTGCTTGACGACAATGGCATGCAATATGAGACTCATTGGATGACATGTGCTCATTGGCTGCGCATGGTCTGCGCTGATGAGAATGTGGAGTTCATGAATCTGGCTTCGAAGGACAACATCAAATGCGGAGTGTACAATATGACTGGCGTTGCTTGCGAGGCAAACGGCTTTACACATGCTTCAGCACGGAGGAACGACAGGAATATTGATTCCAGAGGATGGGCCTGTCGATGTCGATGACGATTCATCGTTGATCCCGTCTGATGTCGAAGCTGCCTGCAGCGAGTTTGCCGCAAACCAGACCTAACCCTCCGTTTCAGCGGCTTCAATGCACGCTAACACATCGTCATCATCGGCTTCAGCGCATCCTGACGCATCCCACGAAGTATGGCGTGATCGCAGCCTTGAGGAAGCTGCACCGAAAGCAAAGGCGAAGAGCAAAGCCGCCGCGAGATCGGGAGCTGCGCATGCCATCGATGATGACGGCCAGCCCACTCGTGTGCGTGTAACACGCGCCAAGGGCAAGGCCAAGACGAAGGGCAAAAGCAAGGCCATGAGCAAAGCCAAAGCATCCATTCCACGAAGCGAGGAGGAGGCGCCACACTGCATATCCACAGCCCGTTGAGGATGTGCTTACAGATGCAGGCGCCGCAGACGAAGCGCCACGTGATGCATATCCACGACGCGATGAGGAGGTGCTGCCAGATGCTGGAGCTGGTGAAGAAGAGCCACCATATGCACATCCACGACGCGATGAGGCACAACACGCAGATCCACGACGCGATGAGGAGGTGCTTCCAGATGCAGCAGCTGTAGTACCTGTTGAGCAAGAGCCACGAGGCGAGGATGGCAACGAGGTGCCAGTAGCTGAGCCGCCTGCAGCAGCATCCCTTGGAACGAATACTTCGCGAACGAGCATCGTGTCTGACTTCCCAGTGCCTGCAGAAGCTGATGCGTCGTTTTGGTGCTGCAGGTGCAAAACGAAATGTGCCAGCAACAAAGCGCGACGTCTCATTAAAGAAGGCAGGGGTGACATCCGTTGTGACACCGGTGGCAGTAAGAACGTGACTTTGTGGATGGGGATTTGGCCAATGGCCTACGGGCGAATGCAAATCCATACCAGAAGAGGCGCAAGCTCAATTCTACAGCGACGTGCAGAAGAAACGTGGCGTGGAGGAAGTCGTGGCATTGGTCAATGACACGCTCGAAGCGTACGAGGACAAGCGGGTGGTGTGCGAACCATGGAGAATTCCGACCGAACGAATGCTGGGTGCGACTTGGATGGAATGGCGATCGCATAGAGCGTGAAGCGAAGCCCTCTGATATCCGAGAGAGTCGCATGGCAGGCGTCTGCTACAGGGTCCCAGTCGAGAGCTGTGGCAGGGAGACAATCGTGGGCAGGACTCGTCGTAATCAAGTCGCTGCGCCTGCAAAGAAGCGACAACAGTGGACAGCGCGGATGACTTCATGAAATTGTTGGCGGGCACTCTCGTTGCGAGTCCTCACGCTGCGGCGCAGCCTGAGCAAGCACCAGCTCCAGAGCCTGAGCAGGCACCGCCTCCGGAAATTGCTGGCGAATCGGATGACGATTCGACGACGACCAGTTCTTCAAGTTCGACATCTTCTTCTTCGTCAGCGAAGAAGACATCGAATAATGATAAGAAGAAGAAGAAGGCACGGCAGGACAATACTAAGGCGAAGAAGAAGGCGAAGAACGAGACGCAGGCAGCAAGTAAAGCGGCGAAGGAAGATAATAAACGGAAGTTGTGTGAGAGAGAGGAGACGAATAAACAGCAGGATAATGAGAATAACGAGAAGAAGGCCAACGCAGCTCGCCAGAATAGTAATCGCCTGGCCAAGAAGAACGCCACAACGTTGCGCACGAAAACAGAGAAAGCGATCTCGACGATGACATTGGCGTTGACACATCCGCGCTTCGCAAATATGCCGCCTATCATCGTGAACCCGTTCAAAACGGCGTTCGAGGATATCACGAAGATGAGGCAGGCGGCAGCTCAGTGTAAAGCTTCCGACGACATCGACTCGCTCAGCTATGACCTGAGAGATGTCGACAAATCCTGCAAGCAAGGGCTCCAAGCTGACGCGTTCTTGAGCACGCGCATGAAGGGCGTGCAGGCGCAGGCCAGTACAGCGTGAACGCGTTTAGTCTGGCCGCGTTGCATTTGGGGTTAGGGGCGAAACGCGATGGCTATCGTTTCTTTAACCATGCAACATAAGTTAGCGGCTTCGCCACTCATTCTGCCAATTGCGTTGCTCGTGCATACGTTGAGTTCGTGTGCATCGATAGTTGTCAGCCATGCAACTAATTTGTGTAGAGTTCAGCGGCGACGCCGCTCACTTACATACTCAAGTCAGAGAGAGCAACCGTATCAGCGGCGGCGCCGCTCGCTTACACACTCAACTCATAGAAGCAATCGTTTCAGCGGCGTTACCGCTCATTCACACTATCAATTCATACGCAGAAACAGGACATGTCAATATCGCACAGCCCATTATGTCTCGAACACTGCTTGTGAGCGCGACGTTTTGCTTACCCGAATTGCGTGCACATGGCACCGACGGGCAAGACACGTCCGCGTTCTGCTGCGTTTCAATCCCTCGACGGTACTTGCGCTGATGGGAAACTGTACCGAGTCGTCGAGACGCTGGCAGATTTATTGGCACGTGGTGAATCGCTGCCAACGACGAGCCGAACCGTCTCCTGGCACATGTAATCGAATCCTGCCCCGAGCTCGCCGATGCATATGGGCGGGCAGCAAATGAACGCATGCCAACTCGCGAACACCCATGGGACATCTTATAATGTTTTGACGAATTCGTCCCTGGCGATAAGCGCAAGACGCAGGCTTCCGGGAAGACAATGGTGCTTGGCTTCAATTTCCAGCAGCTAGGGGCAAAAAGTCCTGTCGAAAGACCATTCCTGGCTTATACCGATCGTGAAACGTGCGAACAGCAATTCCGAGATTCAAGGCGGCTGGCGTAGGATGCTAGCAAGATTTCTGGAAATCCAACTGTTCTGCCCTTTCGGGTTTGCAACTGCAGGGGCCACTGTCATGATCGGTGGAGAACCGCTGACCATGTTTGGAAAGCGGTTTGGAATTCTTGCAGATTCTGATGGAATTCGCATCGGCTGGGATTGGCGGGGCGCCAATTGCATCCGCCCGTGCCGTCGTTGCAGCAACGTCTTTAAGAAAGATGCAGACGTCGCCCGCCGCGTTGGAGGAAGTGTGGCGATCACGTGCACGAACGAGGCCTCGCTTGTTGAGAGGACAGATCCCGATGTTGAGAATGACGTGGCTATCGTGCTCGATGCTGCGCAGTCATACAGCGTAGGAAGGATTTCGAAGGCGACTTTTGAAGATATCTGCAAACGCGTTGGCCAACACTTCAACCCGTTCGGGCTGGGAACGAACAAGACTATTCGTTTACATGTGCGCCCCTTGCCAGTGATTAACCAAGATTGGGTGCACGGCATTTGTAGCGAAGGAATTCTGGTTCACGAAATGAGCCTGCTCATTGCATCGGGTACGGCAATGACAATGCACGATTACGAGGCTTTTATGAAATCCGATATCTGATTCCCAACGAGCTACGCTACGACGGGTTCATTCCTTCGGAGAGTGTTCGACGAGCATCGCAACAAATATGAATCGTCGAAAAAAGGCGACGCTTCTGAGCTCCTGGGTCTTGACAAGCTCATGCGGCACGACGTCGAGTTTAGATTCAAAGGGCGCCCCCATGAGCTTACTGCAAAGCGAAATTCGTTTTGCTTGTTGTAGCATTATAGACAGCATTCTTCATATGAAGACTGGCCTTGTGTATTGGAAAGACCCGAGTGGGCGCAGAGAGCCGAGCTATGCAATTTTCGAGCATTTGAGATTGCACATCGCGGCGTATGGCACAGATAACATTAAGCCAACACACCACCTCAACCACGCGCTGCCCAAGCAATACAGCGAAAAGGGCGTGTTCAATGCCTTCGTCGCAGAGCGTTTGCATCTCCGAGTGAAGGAAGTGGCAGCGCTTACCAAGAGTTTGCCACATTTTGAGCCAGGCGTATTAGGTCGGGTGATGTAGCGGCAGATACTGGCACTCAGCGACGATGGGTGTTTGAGGAGCGGGTTGCGTGGCAAGGTCGTGCGCTCACACGATGGTTTGTTGTTGGCCACCTCAATGCAGTGTGCCTCTCTGACAATCTCAACTGACGACAGCGTGAGTTTCGATCGTCCGGCGGGAATCGTGGCTGCCTGCGCTGCCGACGATGGCAACATGTTTCGTCATCGGCAGCGTGTGTGAATGGCGCAACGCAGAGACGACCCACAGTGAGCTTTGGAGACCGACACAGCGTTTAGCGGTCTGGCCTGCCAACGCTGTAGCCTCGCCACACGCCTGGTATTGTCGGGGTGCGGCGTTTGTCTTGATCCGGTGAGTTGGCTTGCAGGAATAGCGAATCCATCTGCGTGCCATTGCAAATGTGTGTGCGACCGAATTGATTCATCAGAAGCTAACTCTCACAAAGCAGTGCGCAACACTCAGGAATCGACGATCTAACAAGTGAACGTGCCAGGCATCAACCGCATGCGTACGCAGCAACATGCACATGCGGACGTAACTTAGCATCGAGCTTATGCGTGTGCATGAAGCGAGATCGTCGTTGCCGAACCACACATCGAAGTGGTTTGAGCGGCGTCGCCGCTGACCTCCGTAAACGTTTATTTAGTTTGCAATCATGGTGTTTAGAACGAGCATGCTCGAAACACGTGTGCGGGGATTTACATTCGCCGAAGCATGCACAATC
>JACLAC010014529.1_pt1 | contig 12014 bp, 3 predicted proteins | sample 8027881 | NCBI WGS metagenome assembly JACLAC01 (sample SAMN15725517, study PRJNA655200) | protist metagenome | isolation source: fluorescence activated cell sorting (FACS) single amplified genomes of... | place: Spain: Blaines Bay Microbial Observatory, Mediterranean Sea | collected 2016-01-19 | reverse complement strand
GATGAAGGAGAATGTAACAGATGCCCGACTGGTATTGTGTGCCCCATCGATGGAATGACTAGACCATGTGGACAGGCGGACTTTCCTATACCATATGTCCCAACAAACGCGGGAGAATCTCAGTTCCAGTGCATCAAGAAAGCATTGCATGTTTACGGCAAGTTAATGCCTCCAATTGACCAGTTGAAAAGAGGACCAAATTTTATATCTGCTAAAATTGGAGAAGCTGGTGAGTGTTACTTCAATGAACAGCCTCTAGGTTCTGTTATTTACCAACGTTTCAAGGATTACCATGGTCCGGTTTACCCGATACAAACAAAAGGAAACTTTCACCAAGGTTATGGAGACTTGACGTATGAAGGATATTTTGGCCGCGGTTCCCTTTACATTGATCTCCCAGTAGCAAGAGTATTCAATCCTGGTCGCAATTGTACCCCAGGGTATTTCGTGTATAATGCAACGAAGTCTGCAATTGCAGGTGTGCCAGTGGATGATTGGATCGTAGGAACATGCGAAGCCGATATCTTTTGTAATTATGCCGAAGGTGCTCAGGCACAACCGTGTTCTGAAGGTTACGTATGTGACGAAGGAACGACTGCTCTGACTGCTGTTAGCGTGTTGTGCCCAGAGGGGTTTGTGTGCGATTTTGGGACTACGCCCGATGTCGATCTGGAGGCCCCGCGGGGCAAATACACACAAATGTGCCCCTTAGGGTACCAATGTGCACCAGGTACAGGTGAAGGTCAAAAAACACGGTCCAAGTGCCCTACTGGATACTTCTGCCCATCTGGAATGGGTAGGGTAATGTATGGTCGCATGGCAAATGATGGAATCCTACGCGGGTTGTCGAGAGATGCTGTAGACCCATTCTTGGAACCTTGGATACATGCAGATATTCTCTTGCCGGGGGAGCTCCGACCACGTAATGTGAACCAACATGATGAAAATTGCAACGACGGGATAAACCCTGAGACGCACATTGATATTTCAAATGATAGATTAAAATTTGATTACAATCTTGTCAATAGACTAGAACACAAGACGACAAGTGGTAAAACGTATGTCACAGTAGTATTTGAAAATGAGCCGAAGTTTAGCAGCCCATATTCCTCCCGGCCTGGTCTATGGGGTGAATTCGAAAGCGGTGCAACCCCTTCGTCTTGGATTGGTATGAGATTCGAAGCTACAAGATTTTTTACTTGTATTGGCGTAAATTGTAAAGTTAACGATGGTAGACATGCGCTTGAGTTTACGATGGATTCGAGTATTCCTGGTACACCAGAAGGCGCCTTCCCCGGTATGCTGTTCAAGTCTGTTGAACATGGGTTGGACTGGAACAGATACCCATCCCAAATCAATCTGGCAATTGAAGTGAACAAAAAATGTGCGAGGGATCATAAATGGCGTTTGACAAAAGATGCCATCGACAGGTTAGAATGTGACTGCCACGCTCAAGTATTACGCGTTCTGGCCGTTTGGAGGCTGTGGAATTGCACCAAAGGATGGAGTCAGGAGCCGCCGTGGCCCACCGAAGTCGATCCAAACGATTGGCCACCGTGGCGGACGGGGGGAGGGCCCATGGTAGATTATGTTAAAGGGGCAACAAAGCAACAGAGATGCAGTGCAGAAATTAATTTTGATCGTTCTGACGGACTGAAGGGATATACAAATGAAGATTTTTATGATAGTAGCTTTAAGAATGCTCCAAAAGCTGACCCGACGAGCCTGAAAGGTCGTGGCCTTCGTGTTCGAATGACATGGCTAGATTTAGAGACTTCAGATCCAACGAAGTACTGTGAGGTCACTCGATCTTGTGGCATGTGGAAATTACAACCAGGTGAACTTCCAGGGACAAAGACTTACTACGATTACGATACTCTGCGTGCGGACATAGTCGAAGAATATAAGAAGCAAAACAGCGAACGTCTGTTTGGTCCCCGTAATACGAACGGGAATGACCGATTCGATCCCTTTACGTTTGATTTGCACTACGCGATAGAAATGATCGAAAATTATGGAGGATCGGTTCCTGAGATGATTGGGCTTCATCCTCAGAGAACGAGCGATTTATATCCTGATCAACATGAACCTTTCAGGCTGGATGCGTGCCTGTGTGAACTGCTGACCCGATGCCCAAACGGAACAACCAGCGTCCCCGGTGCAAAGTCAATTTACCAGTGTCAGAAGGCAAACAACGAGGTCCTGCGGAGAGTCGTTCCCGCTCCTCCTGGTAGTGTGAGCTACGATCGAGTGCTGAATGCTACTGACAGAATTGAGCTGTCTGGCACTCCTGGTGCCGGTGTGGGAACGATACCAATGCGAGGGTTCGAAGTAGCTACTTTCACTATGGATATGAGAGAATTGGCCGTTAATATGACATACGGAGAACATTACCAGTTTTCCGTCTATACCGATTGCATCCCGTGTCCAATTAGGTACCAGTGCCGTGCCGATCTGACAGGCTGTCTCTATCCTAACGAAGCGCGCCAAGAGGAAACCGGGCACATGTGCGTTGACTGTTGTATGTGCCAGCGCAAAAGAATGCCGTATTACTTTGAAGATAAAACAAATGGTCTGCCCTTTCCCTTTACTATTCCGCTCATGTACGACTTTCGATTTGACATGTACCCTGATAACAAGCACGATATTCAGCAAATAAGTATCGGTGCACTGAAGGACACTGAAATAGTATTTGCAGTCGAGCTTGTGCATGGTCTGTATTACGGTAGCTTCGCGAAAACTGTCTATGGCATTGGCTCTTTCAATATGTTTACCCCACATAGATCAATATTTTCTAAGGCGTGCATTGAACCATGCAAATATACAGGTAAAAGTCCTTGGGCACTTGACAACGTGGAATGGGGTGGAGAAAAGTTCTTAACAGGAGGCATGACACCGGAAGGACAAGAGAATTGCCCCAAGGCAACAGCAGAGGGTTGCATCACTCACTCGTTTCTTGCAATAATGGATTACGCCGATTTTGACGGGCAGTTGTTTGCCCCTTTGAATCTCCCTTTGGATGATGATAATGACGATAAATTCAACTTGGAACAAACTGTGCTAATTGATCGAATAGCTGATTGGTGGGTCGGCGATCCACTCTATGAACCCGCCATATTGAACGACTCGAATAGAACAAAATATAGCCCCATGTTGATTACTGGAGACGAAGGGGTAAATGAGACTCTTGACGGCAAGATTGTTCGCCCAGACGGGTTCCTCCAGCGGTTTGCAAAACGAGACTCGTTGCTTGTCCGGGCAGTAGATAGCACATGGTGGGTTAAAGCAGAAGGAGATAGGGGCGTGGCAGTTTTGGCCCTTCCATACCTACCATTCTTTTCAAATTGTAGAGGCTATGACAATCACATTTATATATCAAAATTGTTAGAGAACCATCCAAATTGTACGAGAAAGAGGCACAGTGATGTGCAGAAAGTAGATCCCATATTTTTCGATGGAGACCTCGGACCAATCGAAGTTCCCCAGGCTGACGAATGTTCGTTGAACAAGCCACAACACGGCGCCTTGCGGGAGCAATGGGGTCAAGGAGCCGACAACTTTCCTCCAGATAAAATTATGAACGAGGAGAATCCAGATTATATAGAGGGAAGGATAGGGCCAAACGATTTGGATCCATATGAAGTGTATTCTACTCGGAACAATATGGAAGGGCATGCAGAAAATAGCGGGATAAAGCTTTCATGTATGTATGAAGAAAATTCGTACGTACCTGCTGCGAATTTGCGATGGTTTGAATCCCCATCATCGAAAAACTTATTCTACTTAACAAAATATCCTGTGAGTAATGCAAATTTTGTTGAAGTGCCTGCTGAAAATCCAGAGGATCCGGACTCTGAGAACCAGCGATGGGGTCAAAATGAATTTATTGCGGGCCTACTGGACAGTGCTGGAGATGAGCTGATCAACGTAGAAGTCGATGGAGATACTCCTGGTATGTTGACCTTAATTCCAAGAACGGTGAGAATCGTCATTCCCTATTATCAAAAAAGTTGTCTTAGTGCAGACCCGTTAGATAATTGTAATGTGGATAGGGCGGGTGATGAGATTGACTCTGACTTCCCAATACACACAAAAAGTCTTGTTTCTGCCAAGCTAAGTCTATTTCATTTTTGCACGGTCTCAGAAGTTAAAGCTGAAAAACAGTTAATGATGGCACGAAGTCCTCCTGTCTATTCGTGTATCAATAAGCTTGATTCAGATGGATCTGGGCGAGACGGTCGTACAGCCTACGACTATGTTATCGAAGTTCATTATTTCCCAATGGTATGGTTTGACTTGCTGAACTCCTTTGAATTTGAATGGGAAATCTACCTCATTGTGTTTTTGCTGGTAGGAGTGTGTACTGTTCTCGCGGGAATACTTTTCTGGGGGCTGCATCGCTTGTTGACACGAATGAAACACCCTCCTCCGTTCCGTTTCAGAGCTATGTTTGCTTTGGTTGCCCCACCGCCTGCGATCGGGGTGTTCCTCGGCAGTGTGCCTGTTTGGATGGGATACGGCCTGATCTACCTTTGGCTTGTAAGTACGGCAAGTGAACAGCCTGTCGAAAAAGCGACCGCGATAAATTTTGAAGGCCACCCCGGTGACTGGCAAGACCAGGCAATCCTCGACCTTGATCGTATCGACACTTATCGCGTTGGTCGCATTGGAACATCGTTTCTGTTCATGGGAATGTACTTAACAATGATGGGCTGCAAAATGTTTGTTCCTGAAAGCGCCGATGACCATGCCGATGATGACACAATGGCCGAAGTAGGAGGCGACGCGGAAGCCCTCATGGACGACGATGATGAAGAGATGTTGCCGCCTTCTGAATTTTGGACCCCCTTATTATGGAAAAGAACACACATGCTGCTGTCTTGTTATATTACATGTGGCGGCTGTCTCTTAATCTGGGAGTTCTCGTACTCCGAATCGTTTTCCAAAAATGTGAACCAAGTAATTATTGCACTGAAATTTGTCCAAATGATGTTAGATCAAGCGTTAGCATCTTATTTGAGAGAAAATCTGTTGATTGCACCGATCCTTGTAACGATTGAAATAACAGAAATTATGATTACAATGGGTTCCGACTCGCTCGTAGATTTTATCCAATGCTATGGTATTGAACTGCTTGTTATGATTTTGGAGCGCCTGTATATGGATCCTGGCATGAAATACGCTGCAAAACTTATGCCAAAATGGCAAATGATGTTCAAGCGTCGTTTTGCAAAGAAAAGACACATGACGCGTGAACAGCGCGCCCGCGAAGAAGCGGAATGGAAGCGTATTAACGAAGAAATTGCGTTGGAAAGTGAAGGGATTGAACCCTTGCTTGACAGCTATGGGGTATATGCAAACGAAACTTCGGCTGCTTTCTTGACTCCGCTGGTAAATTTACATTTAATCGTCTTCGGTCAGTATACTGAAATACCATCTCTATATGGTATTAAGTCGAAAGATCTTCTCTTTTACCTTCTTTTTGCGTTTGTCAATATTCCATTTTCCCTTGCATGCGATATGTTTCTGCTAATGGCGCAGGAATTGATACATGGTTGGAAGGTTTACGATTACGTCGCTTACCAAAATTACCGCTTTCAAGTGCGAGAACAGCGATGGCAGATGGCAGCATGGGATACCCTGGATGAGTCTATTGCAGAACCTCTTCAAGCAATCGACATGATGTGTTTCTCGTCGCAATTTTATTTTATGACGACGGTGCTCGCTTGGGGCAATATCACAATCATGTTTGGTATCACGATTATTTTGAGGAATGAAACCAACTTTTTCGCAGATGTAGCTCTGCCAATGCTTATTGTAGGGACGTGGTCTCTGGGTACGTTCATTAACTGGTTCTGTCGCAAATGTGCAGACCAGACTGGGCTATGGTCTCGCCGCAGTCTGCAAGGTACAGTTGATGATGAAATCGCTGCAAAATTGGCAATTGGCGAAGGCCGGCAAGAGGATTTGGAAGCGGAACGTCTCGAGCTGCAAGCAATGAATTCAGAACGCTTTAGGCATCGATTTTTGGATCGCAGTCGCCCGTGGGTACTTCAACATCTTGTCGAGCTGCTTACCCCAAGAACTCTGCAAATGCCGGGGGCTGATGGACGGCCGGTAATTGAATATATTCGTGACGTGTACACAGACCTGATGAACATGGGAGAGGGCCGTCGTCGCCCAGGTGATAGGGCGGACATATCATCGGATGAAGGTGATGACGACTTGGAAAACATGCGCCGCCATTGGTCAAAAGCTCCATTGAGCAAACCATCGGCGGCTTTGTTGCGGTACTGGCTAGAGCGAGCTAGAATGCGTCGCAAACTGCACAAATTGGTTCAAGGCACGATTAAGAGGGCCGTTACTGATACTTGTGCTTTGTGTGGCCGAACCACTGCAAGTGGGGCGAGAATGCGCTGTGATTTAGCGATGGATGGTCGTGCAGACGATTATGCTTTGGACAAATTGATCAAAGGCTATGAAGAGACATACCCGGATCGAGAGTTTGATCCAAACTTGTGGCAATCGTATTTTAGACAACATGCTTCGTTTATTACAAGATGCGAGCAATGCATTAACTTGGCAGAACAGGCGAAGAAGAAGGCTCCGTCTCGCCGGCCAGGAAAAGGTCGTGGAACACGGGCGCAAGATATCTCAGATGACGACGATTCGGATGAAGAGCAAGCCGTTTTCGAGCCAATGGTGGTTACGCGAACTTCTGTAGAAGGTAAGGCGATGTCCAAATGGTTAAATGCTGCTCGGAGAAGGCTCGGTGGAAATTTTCCACGCCCAAATGCTAGGGCGGAAATGGAAGCCTATGCCCAAAAGATGCGAGATTACAAGTTGAAAAAGGCTAGAGAAGAAGCAAAAGCGAAAGGTCTCATCTCTGATGATGATGACTTTGATGAGAGCTCAAAGATGGAGGTCGGGTACTTGAATGCGGCAACCAAAGCTTTGTGCAAGCTATGGTTAATCAGAGCCCGGGCCTCATTAGTCAAAGAAAAAGAAAAGAGATTGGAAAATATCCGAAAGGAGTTGAAGCGTGTTTCTGGACTCGTTACCGAAGAAGATGATTGGTTCTATGGGTCTGAGCTACGTCTACAAGGAGTTGCGCTCAAACAAGAAGGGGCGGAATTAGATGAAACGAGGAGACAGTTGACTGCTGATGCTAATTCGAAATCTCGAGAGGTTCGTGACGAATTAGAAGAATTTGAAAACGAGAAGAATCGGCAAATGGAAGAAGAAATCGCAGAGATTCAAGAAAAAATGAATCTAGCTCGGCAAAAGGCGATGGAAAAGGCCGAAGAGCGCATTCAAGAAATTACTCGAAACAAGACACGGAAAGCGGCATTATATGAAAAGGAAGAAAAATTGGCGCCTCCGGAAGACCGTACAAAGCTTGTAGCACAACATAAGATCGAATTAAAGAAACTCGATGAAGCCGTTGCATCTGAGCGCGCCAAGCAGTCTGAAATTCTCGCAAAAGCGGAAATGGCTGGAAAAGATGATTTGTCTTCTAAACAAACAAAGCGTGATCAAGCTCTCAAAGATAAACGCGATATTGTTGAAAGGAAATGCAAGCAATTGCTGGAAACTGTTGAGGAATCAATGAAGGGTCGTGAACGCGATTGGCAAAATCGTGTTAATGGCTGGGTACTGAAAGCACAGCGTAAAATTAAGTCAAAAGAGGCCGATGATGCTGCAAAAGCGGCGAAAGAGGCAGACAGGAAGAAAAGAAGAAAGCTTCGTAAGTGATTTCGTATTGAAATACAACTTGGACACGCGTTTAAAATTGTCAAAAGAAAGAAGAAGAAAATAATGGCTGTTATTATTATCTAATTATGTTACCTAAATAACAGCCAATTTTCTTGTTTGTTTATTATTATATCTTATCATACCATAATAAAAAAAACATTATTTTTAAGTAAGATTCTTAATTAAAACCGAAAAATTGGCTGTTATTTAAGTAATTAAAATGTAACATACTGCGAACTGATCTCGACTGTTCTTTAAGATTGTTATAACCAAGTTAGGATTAGGGTACGACGAAGCTAAATTTAATTACTTAAATAACAGCCAATTTTCTTGTTTTAATTAAAATTTATCTTCTTCGTGTTACCGCGAATGCGAATCTGCTCCTTCCGTCCGTAAAGTGTAAAAATTACATTTGAATTTAATAATTATAGAGAAGCAGGTGTAGGAGACAATCTATACTTGGCAGTAGGCGTAGCATCTCCATTAAATGTAGGGAAGGGAACAAACAAAATGATTAGTAAAGAATATCCCTCATATGTAGCAAAAGCTTATAACGACGAAGTGATTATAGTAAAATTAGTAACCAAAGCAATTCCACCTGGAATAAAAGTATCGAATCAAAGTGAAACAAAAGCTTCGTAACAAAGAACAGGCAAAAATAACTTTAGAAGGTTATAAATTAGGCGATAATTTATTTAGGCCAACGTCACAAGATTACGTCACTATGATTTGGTCGTATGGTGAATACGGAAAGAAACATATTGAAAGAGGATTCTTTAATTTTAATTTTAGAACATTAAAAGGTAAGTGGTAGTGCTATTTTTATGTATTAAAAACAGACCAAAAGTTTTTAAAATATAGTTTGGTAGTGGGTGCTGTGTCGATGGAGTGGAAAAAGCATCGGCCATATTTTGGATTGCAAATTGATATAGTTTAAAAATTATATAATTTTGATGTAAATTAGAATCAAGTTTTATAATATACTAAGAAGTATAATAACCTATATAATAAAAATCTGTTTACAACACATTTTTAACTTTTTAACATCATTTGGTGTTTCATCATCTTGTACATAGGAATTTGGGTTAATAATATATATATACATTATTGTGTTTACACAGACGACATCATTTTTTCTATATATATAGTCTAGTATATTTATATTTCGCTGTACATGTTCTCTATGCTACATAGAACAACAATAAAACAAAGAAAGAACTTAATATTACTTTGTCGATTTCTTTTAATTAAAATTACTTTTGATTTAATTGTTGTCAGGATTGTCAAAACCAAATTCCACATTTTATTTTTGACATAATTATTAAATAAACTTGTTTCTTTTAGGATATTAAGTTATACCAAATCAAATATACTACATAACAACACCAATATATATACACATGGGTATTTCCGCTGGTATTTTATGTTATTATCTGTGGCCACCTTATGTCATTTATGCAGTGCTTAGTCTGAACACGCTTAAAAAGAGGATACAGAAGGCAACGAAGTATGATCAGTTACATTATGCAAGCAAAGAATTCCAGAAAACTAAAAAGCATTTATTTTGGCTTTTCATCCTATGTGTCATATTGCAAATGGGAAGTGGAGCTATAGTCAATTTTAGTGCAGAATGGAGTATTACATGGGCACCTTGCGCTGTGTTAGGCTTTTTACTTCCAATTATGGTCTGTGCAGATGGTGACAAACATATTAAGCAACGGGAACAAGAGCTCCGGGGTTCAACAAACAATTCAACAAAGAATCATTTGCTTGAGCAAATAGTAATAGACTTTGAGGAAGAAGAAAAAAAACGTTATTCTATTACGTTTTTACCAAAACATGAAATGATTGGAGAGTTTGAAGAAAAAGGTAAAATGACGAACTCACTTATCAAAATTTATTTGTCAGCTAATTCTATTTTCGTATCGGGGGCAGGCTACAGTCCTGTAAATGGTGAATATGTTCGCCACGGATCGTATTGTGGGGAGCCTATGTGGAAGCACAAAAGCACCTGCTGCTGCTGCAAAAGACTGGAGATCTGGTTCAACAATTTTGACGGCAAGTATCCAGGTGTAGGGCAGTGGCGAATTGGAAACGATTGCAGTTATATCTACGTTTGCAATATATGGAAACACGAATCTAACAATGGGCCTGTACATAGCGGTGAATGGACGTTGCAAGAGGCTAAGCATGGAAGCAAGAATAGTTCAGGTGTTGCACCTTACCCAGTAGTAAGCATTGCTCAACCAAAGTCAAATGTTAAAATGAACTATGTATGTATCAAGTCTATTCACGCATCAGTAAGGGAGTATACAGAATCATATGGAATGAAAGTTGGTGATGTTATAGAATCGATTCGTATAGACGGGCCAGATGGTTATGAACATGAAGTTGTTAAGTTAGATGACAAGACTATATCAATATTGGAAAATGAACGCCCAATTACGCTTACTTGTTATAGTGGAGATCCAATAAGCGCAATTGTTTCCATTGAACACGCCGGACGATTTAATGAGTCGTTTCTATGGGCAGGGGAAAACACAGCGGGACTAACTAGAAACCGGGTAGGAGGATATTGGCGTATTACTCCATTTGACGGTGATATTTGTACTATCACTTATATTGATAATTCCGGAGAACACTACCTCTATGCCGATGACAAATTGGAAGGGTGCGGAAAAAGGCGCTATGTTCGTTTGTCTAAGGATGGGCGACCACCGAAGGATGATCCACGTGCGTATTGGCAAATCGTACTACATAGTGATGGAGACAAATGCATGATTACTCATGCCGGCACTTTTAAGGGAGAGTATCTGTACAACAAATCTAACGGAATGGGTGGCAATTTGCGGACTTGGAAAGGTTTGTTACATGGAGATGAGCTTGTTGAGGATCAGGCTTTGTGGAGAATCATCAATGTGCCCATCCAGAAACGTTCACAGGGTATTGTTGAAGTAGAAGGCACAGAACATTGCTTGTGTCCACTTTCGCAGAACGAAAATATTGTAGTTGCACTGAACTTAAACAGAGCTTAAATCCAATGAAATCTACTAGGGAGGATGTAGGTGGCGAAATAATTGAAGATCCATGGGGTGCTAAAAATACAAATTCGTGGGCTGGTGGGCTTCACTAGGAAGGACGACATCCTGCAGTATTGACTGCAGGATTCTCTGGCCAGGGCTGGGCTTATCCGGTGGGGACTGGTACATCATGGGGATGTGGCATTCCAGCATCATGCCGTGGTGATAAAAATAAAGGATATGGAGGCCGAGTGAGTAATACGTATGAGCCACCTGGGTGTATTTATTATAGTGATATTAATAAAAATATTATTGGAATGACAACAAAAAAATCAAGATGTTTACGGTCCTTCATGTACTGCAAACTTAACTCTGCTCCTGTGATGGATTTGCGGCGATGGCAAATGACCCATAGTCAACTTCCTCATCCAATGTCTCACTCGTAAATGAATAAGTCCTCAATTTTTTAATGAACGAACTTCTTATTTTTTTTAATCTTTCTCGCATTCACGAGGGTGCAGGCTTTTTACCCCCCAGTGCATTCGAAACCTGCCTCTCCAGATTCTTAACGTACTCCAACTGCTTATCTACTTTGCTTGCATCCGTTTTCAGATATTCGCGAAGTGCGTGCACCCCCTCCGTTAATGCGCCAATATCATCCATTGCCTTCGGGACGGTCAATATCGAAACGGCTAGGTTTTTCCAGGTCGCTCCTTGAACTTGAAATGGGCCTTTGTCCTGATTTAAAAAGGATTTGATGTATTTTTTCGTCTTTTTTAAGATTTTAAGATTTGGCGGTTTTGATCTCTGCGCATACGCTATCAAATCGGCGGCAAGCTTCTGCTGCTTCTCGAATATTTTTTCGTAGAGTTTATACTCCCAGGCCTCGGGGCCAAACTTCTGCGTAACCTTTGTAAAATTCATTTTCGTAGGCAGCAATTTTTTAGCTTTTTTCCACCACGGTTTAAATGTTGGGTAATGGCTGGATGGAACTAAAATATCACACATTCCGTAGTAAAGACCAGTGTACGTGTTCTGGGGGTGAACCGTGACTAGGTGGGAGCATGCAGCCACAGGGCGGGTCACCGCGTTGGCGGTAATGAACTCTTCCAACGAGAACCCATAGAAATATTCGTTGTACCGCCGTTTTGGAAACGATACGTTCGGAAAATGACGTTCCTGCAAATGAAACCATTTTGCTTTTACAAGCTGGTCGCTCACTAAATCTAAATCGGGGCG
>JACLAC010001970.1_pt1 | contig 12014 bp, 11 predicted proteins | sample 8027881 | NCBI WGS metagenome assembly JACLAC01 (sample SAMN15725517, study PRJNA655200) | protist metagenome | isolation source: fluorescence activated cell sorting (FACS) single amplified genomes of... | place: Spain: Blaines Bay Microbial Observatory, Mediterranean Sea | collected 2016-01-19 | reverse complement strand
ACATCCATCATTGTTGCTAGTGACCTCCTACCAACATCACTCATCATCATTCCTCTTTTCGATCGTCCGTTCTTCCCCAAAATGATGGTACCAATACTCCTGAGCAATGAGGAATTGGTCAACAACATTCTCGAGAGTCTAAGCGAGAAGCAAAAATATGTAGGATTGCTTTTCGCAGAGGAGACTGAGGGAGAAGGAGAATCATTCAAAGTCCAGCGATTCGCCAAGATTGGTGTGGCTTGCAAAGTTATGCAGGTCAATAAAAAGCCAGACGCACCTGCCCAACTTCTTGTTCAGTGCATGGAGCGCTTTGAAGTGGTTGAGCTTTCAGAAACATCCCTACGAAGAGCCCGTGTTCGCTATTGGTATGATGATCCGACTAGCAATGATGAAGAGGTAAAAGCCTACTCCATTTCCATTATCAACTGCATCAAAGAACTGGTTCAGCTTAAGCCACTTTTCCGAGAAGAACTCTCTTTATTGATGGGTAATATCAACTTGAAGGAACCTGGCACACTTGCTGACTTTTCCTCTTCAATGACAACGTCGAGCGGCGAGGAATTACAAAAGATTTTAGGGACTCGTCCTTTGCTGGAGCGGGCTGAATTAGCGCTTATTCTTTTAAAGAAAGAGTTGGAGATTTCTAAAATCCAAGTGCAAATCAACAAGCGGATTGAAGATCGACTTTCCACACAACAGCGTCAATTTTTTCTCAAGGAACAACTGAAGGAAATCAAGAAAGAGTTGGGCTTAAGTAAGGATGACAAAGAGAGTGAAGAGGAAAAATTCCGTAACCGGATGGAGGCACTCACTTTTAGTGAAGAAGCATCCGAGCGGATTGAGGAGGAGTTGGAAAAACTTCGCCTACTAGAACCAAGCTCACCAGAATTTAATGTGACGAGAGCATATCTAGATTGGCTAACCATCCTTCCTTGGAGCAAAAGAACTGAGGATAATGAGGATATTGAACAGGCAGAGAAAATTCTTCAGGCAGACCATTACGGATTAGACGACGTCAAGGATAGAATTCTTGAATTGATTGCAGTTGGAATGATGAATGGAAATCTCTCGGGTACCATCATTCTATTGGTTGGCCCTCCTGGTGTCGGTAAAACTTCAATCGGCCAGTCCATTGCTCGTAGCCTGAATCGCAAATTTTACCGCTTCTCCGTTGGTGGCATGAGAGATGAGGCAGAAATCAAGGGACACCGTAGAACCTATATCGGAGCTCTGCCAGGGAAGTTTGTTCAAGCACTGAAAGTTTGTAAAACTTCCAACCCTGTATTGATGCTTGATGAGGTGGATAAGATCGGTAGTAGCTTTCGTGGGGACCCTGCCTCTGCCCTGTTGGAAGTCTTGGATCCTGAGCAGAATAAAGACTTTTTGGATCACTATTTAGATGTGCGTTTTGATCTTTCAAAAGTTCTTTTCATCTGCACTGCCAATCAATTAGACACGATACCTGGCCCCTTGCTAGATCGGATGGATGTGATTCGGCTCTCAGGTTACATCCTCGAGGAAAAACTGCAGATTGCCCGACAACATTTGATCAATCGTCAACTCTCATCTCATGGACTGAAGCCAGAGGAGTTCCAAATCGGTGATGACACTCTAAGAGAGGTGATTGACGGTTATGCACGCGAAGCTGGGGTTCGCAACCTGGAAAAGCAACTCAAGAAAATGATGCGCAAAGCAGCCCGTCAGATCATTACTTGGCGAGGCACGGAGCATCCGAAAACAGAAGTTCAGATCAACAAAGAAGATCTGAAAGAATACTTAGGCAAACGATCGTTCACAGAAGAGCAGGCGTTCACTGAGCCCAAAGTAGGAGTTGTGATGGGTCTCGCCTACACAGCTTTGGGTGGTGCGACTCTACATATTGAAGCACGTTCACTTTTTAACAAAAATGGAGGTCTCAAGCAGACTGGCCAACTTGGGGATGTAATGAAGGAATCAGCTGAGATTGCCTACAGTTACGTTCGATCACTGCTACAGAATGATCCAGATGCCAAAGAATTCTTCGAGGAGAGAATTATTCACTTGCATGTGCCAGCCGGGGCTACGCCCAAAGATGGGCCATCGGCTGGAATCACGATGGCCTGTGCTGTACTGTCTCTTATTTTCAACACACCTCTGCAAAAAGGCTTGGCCTTGACCGGAGAACTTACATTAACTGGAGTCGTGTTACCAATTGGAGGAGTTAAAGAAAAAACAATTGCTGCAAGGAGAGCAAAAATCAGAGAGTTGATTTTCCCAGCTGATAACCAGGAAGACTTTGAAGATCTTGATGAAAGTGTTCGCCAGGGGATCACTGCTCACTTCGTCAAAAAGTTGGAGGATGTTTTAGCAATTGGGTTTCCGAACCTAAAATGGAAGAAGCGAATTCAAAAATAAGAGGAATTTTCAAAGGTATCTGCTCAGCGTTGAAGTTGCTTCAAGGTGTCAATAATATGCTGAAATAGTTGGACCACCATTTCCATCTGCAATGGCCCTGAATTTTGCTCACATAATTTTGCTAACAGGGCCTGTTCTCGATCTGTATGGACCACCGCCAATTTATTGGATTTCTTGAGTTCTCCGACTTTGAGCACTAATTCAGCCCGCTGATTTAGCAATCGTAGCAACTGAGCATCAACTTCATCAATATCCTCCCGCAAAATATCTAGCTTACTCCGAACTTGTTCAGAATTACTCATCTTTCGAATGCTCCAGTAATTGAAATCGGTACCCTATCCCATAAACTGTCACGATGCTAGACTCCAAACCGTGTGTAGCCAGCTTCTTTCTTAGGTTTTTTACATGCGTATCAATTGTTCGGTCATATCCGTTGAATTGATACCCTTGAACTTGTTGAAGTAACGACTCTCGTGACCATACTTTTCCAGGCCTTTGTAACAAAACCTTCAATACTCCAAATTCATTGGGAGTCAGAACAACTTCCGACTCGTCTACCCAAACCTGATGGGTGGTTTGATCCAAGTGAAGTGGACCAACTGTTAGTTCAGTATGATCTTCATGCCGCGTTCGGCGCAGAACTGCCTTAACTCTAGCTACAACCTCTCTGGGGCTGAATGGCTTACAAATGTAATCATCAACTCCGGAATCCAGACCTTTAAGACGGTCAATTTCTTCCACTCGTGCTGTAATCATCAATATCGGCACAGTTGAGATGGTGCGCAGTTGTTGACAGACCTCAAGCCCACTCATCCCCGGCAACATCCAGTCCAATAGAATTAGGTTAATTTCTTCCTGCTCCACCCAGCTCCAAATCTGATCATAGTTTAGGGACTCTCTTGTTTCGTAACCAGCCTGTTGAAGATAATCCCCTAATAGTTGTGAAATCTTAGGTTCATCTTCTACAATTAAAATTGTCGAACGTGGCATGGTTTTTCAAGTGAATATTGTAATCAAAGACCTTGGGCATAATTTGCTGCCACAAGTTCAATTTGCAATTACAGTTGCAGTTTAGTAAAAAATTTAGTATTTTTAATTGACTAAAATTTGTTCGACTTTGGTAAGCAGTTTCAGGGTGTTTGAAACCAAAATGTTTGAACTCAGGTTGATTAAATCATTGCTTTTATTTCTTCGCTTCTCACTACTTATGCAGCAAGTCGAGCCCATCAGTGATAGTAACAACATTTTAGTAAGTGTATCGTAATATTGAAGATTGAGGCGATCATTTCGCAAGAAACTATGGATGTCAGGCAGACCTCGGTTAGCCCGTTTCCGAAACAAGTTGGACATATTTGCCCGCTTTGGAGAAAAGAAATTAATGAAAACTTCAAACACCAAAAAACTGAACACAAACTTAGTTCGCAAATTTTTAGAACTTATATGGTCTTGCCTGTCAAAAGCAGGAACCCCATGTCCTGCTCAATTTTAATCTGGTCAGTGTGTGAGGCTGCCTTCAGCCAATTTACTTTCTGAGTAAAAAATTGTAAGCCGTACAGCACCAACACCAACTGATCGAGGAGGAACACAATGATTTTTTCATTGTCCCTGACTTGCTTTATTGGCAGGAAAGTGGATTCCTGTAACATTTGAACAAACTCTGAGAGAATAGAAATGGATCTCGTCATTCCCATGGATTACCGAAACGAAGTCAGTTTCGATAGCACCACCCCAGCTGTACGAAATGACATCAGTCAACTACCACCAACTACCAATTCTAATAATGATACCTCTTACGCAAATAGTCTTGTCGAGGAAACCCGAAGAAGGGGTAGACCTCTGAAACTTGACAAGCCGCTCAGGACTCGCATGGGCTTTCGAATTTCTGATGAGATGCTTCAAGAAGTTGAAGCGCTTTGCGAACAGACCGGTCTAAGTAAAACTGACCTGATTCTTCAAGCAATACAAATCTACATCGACTCAAATCGTTCTTTAACAGGAATTGAGCAACATTCCTGAATCACAGCAGTCATTCGAACCACTCCGGTTTACATGGACGAACGCAGAGATTGATCGTCAGAGATTCTTCCAGCGTTTGTCCATCCTCATCTTCTAAGACCATACTCAATCGAATTGCTCTAGGCAGACAAAATGAGTTACTGTCTTCAGTATTCCGTTCACAAACTGACTCCTGAGTATCCCAAACTTTTACCCAATTTTCTTGGGTTCCTCCATCAGCTAGTTCAATTTCCTGCTCAAGTAATTCAACCAAAAATCCGGTCACACGGTCAGTCAGCATGTAATCTCTTCCGCCCTCAAACATATCGGGATCAACATAAAAATCTTCTCTGCGCCACAACTCCCAACGACCTGTTTCAGAACTTTCCTGCATCCGATAACCGATCTCATGCAGCCTAGGGTCTTGTTGCCGCCATTCTGGATAAAAGCGAGCACGCCGTGCAGCATGAAAGTCAATTGCTGAAGAAGATTCTGCTCCTTGAGGGCCTTCAACTAGCCTAGCAATTAAACCTGTCTCAAAACTATCAATCTGTACCCCAGGGCTCTCTGATTCATTCAATTCGACAAGTCGAGATAAATACTGCATTGCTTGCAGATCGTCTAGTACTACCTTCATAAGTAGACGTAATTCTTCACGACCCCGCAGGGACTTCTCTACGCTCAACGAGGTTCTGGATATTTGGGAGAAGCTGCTGTAGAGCAAAGTTACTAGCAGGCCAAGGATTGCCATTGAAACCAGCACTTCCAACAAGGAGAAGCCGCTGATTTTTTGAAAAAACGATTTATCTCGGATCGGTAGGTTTGACGTAGAGTTCCGCATCATAGCTGTATTCGGATCCTGCTTCATTCCATTTCAAACGATAGTAGACCCGTCGGATGATGATCCCAGGCAAGGGTTCAGTATCTTCAATTTCTCGTTCCCAGGCGAATCCAAAAAGAGGATTTTCTTGATCAGCAATTTCACCCTGCGCCAATGATACTGGAGCGCTCAAGCTACGTTCCCAGCGGAGCAGTTCATTCTGAGAACCTGTGATCGCTCGCCATAAATTCTGTGTAGAATTAAGAATGAACAGTGAAGTCGAAAAACTTTGGTAGATCGCGATCAATGTCACTACCAGGATAGACATCGCAACCAGTACTTCGAGAACCGTGAACCCTTTTGGAAGTTTCATGAATCCTCAGTATTGGGATGCAACATTTCTACTCGTCCCAACAATCCTTTAGTAGCAATCTCCCAAGTCTCTTCTGGCTGCTCACGCTCCCTAAACTGATAACGAAAGGGGGTAACAAATCCTGAATTATCCACCAAGATCTCAACTTCCTCTGGCTGAATCAAATCTCTTTCTTCCTGAGTCAGCAAGACTGCTGAAATCTCCCAAGTCTCTGGAATCAAATGAGGGCGCAATGTGTGCTCAGGATGATCATCTGCAAACGCTTCACGCTCACCGCCGTATTCCTCATCGATGCGAATTTTCTGATTTTGCAAATCGAACACCAGCCAGTATGTTCGGTTTTGGAGAATTGCATCATTTCGGAGCTGGCGGAGGGTTCTCGTCAAATAACTCAGTTCCTGCTGAGGAACCTGAGTCATTACAGACTGAAGTTGAGGGATTGTCAGCCCAAGGATTAGGGAGATAACAATGGTGGCAAAGGCTAGCTCAAGGAGAGTAAAACCTTGACGAGCTTTTTCAGCGCGCATCATTGGAAGAAATGTCAGCATCCAATTCAGTTCCACCTTCCATCCCATCAGCACCCAGTGACATGATTTCGTAGTCGTTACCATCACTGGTGTAGACAAACTCATTATCCCAGCCGTCGAGGGGGGGTTGTTTACTTCTCAGGTAAGGTCCATTCCAATTTTTTGGGATAATTCCAACTTCTGGACGCTCTAATAGTGCACTGAGTTTTTGGTCAGTTGTGGGATATCTCCCATTGTGCAATCTGTACAAGTCCAAAGCAGTCTCCAGACCACGAATCTGTGTCTTGGTAGCATCAACAGTAGCCTGCGAAGCAGAGTCGAACAGTGACACACCAACAATGCCCACCAGCAATCCGAGGATCATGATGACAACCATGACTTCGATGAAACTAAATCCTTTGCGACGACGTTTTGGGCGTGAAAGGGGAAAGATTACTTTAGACATGAAACACTGGAGTGCAGAGTTAATGGAAATTGAAAAATTTAAAGAAATGATAATGTAACTGTTGAACAGTCGCAATCAACTATGCGGGAAAGTTTGCACTTACTGTAAAGGGTAGGGGTTATAGGTTTTCAGGGTATTAGGAACAAGGACTCCTAGGTGTGACATCAATTGTAGCCGACTCAGATAAGCTGCTCCTCTCATCAGATGTTCAGCGACATCAACGGCGGATCTTTGTTGAGGATCGGCAAGATAAGAGTCCTTGGTCCAAGCATTGAACGCTCCCATCGCAGGGCCACACCAAATCTGGTAATCAGCTTCGCGGCCTCTTTCACCGATATTCGACCATCGCGACGACAAACCTAGATACCAGCGAAAAATCAGAGCCATTTTTCGTTTGGGATGATTTTGAGCTCGCTCTACTTGTTGAGGATCACGCTCCAGAAAGAAAGCTTCTGTCTGCTCCCAAATTTCAGTAAGAGGTTGACGAAATACCTGTTTCTCAATCTTATCACGTTCTTCGGTAGGGATTTCGTCAATAGAATTATATCGACGGTACAACTCATAAAGTTTTTGAGCCCGCATTGGAAACATGGTTCCTCGCCTGAGCACCTGTAATTGAACCCCCATCTCAAACATATCTGCAGCTGGAGCCATTGTAACATCTGCCATCTCAGCTTGTGCAAGTAATCGACGGGTATGCTCCGATGCACCAGCCTCATAGCAGGCCTGATTCACAGAACCTGTTACTACATAAGCAGCACCCATTGCAAACGCTCCCATCACAGCTTCTGGTGTACCCAAACCACCACCTACCCCAATTCTCGTTGAATAGGGTCGCGAGGACTGAATCTCATCCCGTAACTTAAGCATTGTTGGCAACAAAATTACGAGTGGGCGATTATCCGTGTGTCCTCCAGAGTCAGCTTCCACAGTCAGATCGTCTGCCATGGGGACATGAGCTGCCAAATTTGCTTGTTCCTGTGTTATCCACCCTTTTTCCAAACAATATTTCAAATATTTTTCTGGCGCTGGCTCCAAAAATCTGCGAGCCACCTCTGTTCTGGAGACTTTTGCAATCACCCGATTAGTAATCTTAACACCTCCGTTAGTTTGGTGAAGGCCTGCCACACGATACCTTACGATAGAGGCAGTCAGATCTAAGAATGCACTCGCTTCAACGCAACGCACCCCGCACTGAAGATACCGCTCGACAGCACCAATTTCTAAAGCTGGTTCACTAGGACTATGTATCAAATTGAAAGCATAGGAGCCATCAGGCAAAGCCTGCTGAACCTTTTGGATTGCGGACTCAATACGAGAAAGCACCAGGCCAGCTGCGCCAAATGAAGCTAAAATTCCTTGTTTTCCGAGAGCAATCACCAGTTCCTCAGAAGCAATCCCATTTGCCATTGCTCCTGCATGATAGGCATAGCGAGTACCATGAGACTGGCAGAATCTAGGGTCTCCCAAAAGCGATGGAGACTGTACCGGTAAGGCTCCGATCAGAGTTTGGGTCAATTGATCTTCACTCGTGGTTTGGGAAGGAATCCATGTACCTAACCCATTAGGACTGTTGAGTAAATAAACTGGTTGGTCAAAATGGAGAAGATGGGCGTGAAGTTCGTGGGGCTGATAGGCAATTTCAGAGCGGGGCACCTCAATTCTTCCTAGTTCGGGAAGTCTGGGATGGTATCGCAGCACGGATTCTTTCACTTATTTTTATCGTCACGAAAAGGGTTATCCATTGATTTTTGCGAACTTTTCATAGCATTTTGTACTGATCGCTGACGACTTGCAACCACTAATGATCTGGGTTTAAACGCAAGTGGGTTTGCTCGTAAACGCTCAGCCGTTCTTGCCGGAATCATAGGGATCAAAAGATACAGACTGCGAGGCAGAACCTCCACCTGCAAATGCTGGGTCTCAGACATCCACCCACCATTTGAGGAAGACATTTGCAAATAATTGCCGTGTAATTGAATAAACTCTCCCTTACCAAGCCAATTCTCACTCAGAGGCACATGCTGCAATTTAGCTACTCCATCTGTGGGAGATGACAAATTAGTTGCATAAACCTGAAGATCATTTGCCTTGAGCAAATTACTGTGATTGATCCGCCAAGAGTGTAGAGGTTCTTGATGTAAAGCTAATCGAAAACGTACCTTGCCCTTATGCGTCCATTCCTCTTCCCCAATGGTGACAATCGAGCTAGACGGTTGATCACTTGCCTCAACTATTATTTCGTTCCAAAAATACCAGGTCTCCAGTTGTGCATTTTGATCTGCATAATGAGCTTTGATAACGTTGACAGGAACCGCATGCCCGTTTCGAAAAGTATGTAAGAGGGGGCTGAAAGTCTCAGATGTCTGCAACATGTAGAAACATGCTTCTTTCTTCGTGACCTGCCAAAATCCAATCTCACAGGGAGGCTGTCCGCTCTCAAACTCCTTCATCAGCAGATGAAAGGTTTGTGACAACAGTTCTGGACTTCCAATTATAACTAAGCGATTACTTCCTCCATGCAGTGCCTTACGCAGTTCCTGCTCTAGCATCATGTGAGGAGTCAGGAAAGAAAGTCTGGCAGGAGTCAGACGTTCCATGATTCCCAACCCGTGTCTGAGCCAAAAAAACCGCATGTGTGGTTTTCTACAGTCAAGTACCAGATGTAGTAAAGTTTGCATCAGCTTTCCATGACTTCGAGTTGGGCTAAGGCTCGATCGACTTGTTTCAACAAATCAGCGAGCAAACCATGATTTTCAAGAACTACGTCAGCATAAGGTAACCGTTCTTCGTGACGCAGTTGGGAGTCGATTCTGGCTTGGGCTTGCTCAGCAGTAAGGCCATTTCGGAGTTGCAGACGTTGGAGGATTTGATCTGTTGGAGCAGTCACCACCCAGATTTTATCACAACGTGTTCTCCACTGGGATTCTATCAGCAGAGCTGCTTCCAAAAACACCGATTTCCCAGAATCTAAAAATCTAGAGAAATCTAGCAGCCGTTCTTCAATTAATTTGGCAATTGGTGGGTGGGAGATCTTGTTTAGATGCTCTCGGGCTTGTCTATCATTAAAAATGATGTTGCCAAGAGCCTTCCGATTGATCTCTTTCTTATCAGTCAGGATCCTTTCACCAAAAATTTCCAAAATCTGGTTATACGCTGGTTGGCCTGGTTTGAGGACCAAATGGCCAACCTTATCTGCATTAATGACAGGACAACCTTTTTTACGAAGATACGCTGCAACTGTACTCTTCCCACAAGCAATTCCACCCGTTAACCCAGCCAGTGGGTGACCGGCTTCCATCACCAGACCTGCTTAACGAACTTCATCGGACGCAATCGCTCTACAATTTTGTGAAAGGTCCGCCAAGATATGGGCTCCAGGCTTAGCTCAATCACTGCTTCTTGAGCATTTTTCCGAAAACTTCTCGAGTCCAGAATTGCTACCCCTGCATCTTTGATCACTTTCGTAATTTGAAACAAAATACCTCGATCATCGATGGTCAGCAGATTCAGTTTATAACCATTCAGACGAGATTCTGGTAAAGCCCAGTTGATCTGAACTGGAGGAAATCCTTTGCGGACAACTACTTTAGTACAGTTGCCCCGGTGAATCTCCATTTCTTTCTGATCATTCGGAAAGCCCAGAGCGCGATCACCTGGAATTGGATGACAGCATGCGCTCAAATGTACAATGCTGTCATTTTCATTTTCCACCTTAAAGACAGGCGTTTCTTTTGTTTGAAACCACGCTCTGAGGCGGGCAATGCCATGCAAAGCCTGATTTGGTAGCAGTTGATAGGTCTTCAGGAAGGTTTTTAATTCCCTTCGCTGTAATCCCAATTCCTCTAGGAACCGCTCCTTGGTCAAACGCTCCTTCACCAAGGCTTCTTGAACATTTTTTTGTTGGAACCATTGATCAACATTCTGCCGAAAATGGAATAACTCGCTCACCAAAAAATTATGTCCTACCTCCTGGGCTTTTCGAGAATTTTGCTGTCTCAGGCTACGGCGAATGTTGAGGTGGCTTCTCGCGGTGATTGATTGTTCCAACCAGTTACGGTCGGGGTTCTGATCTGGCCGCACCAGTATTCGAACTGATTCACCGTGACCCAGTTTACGGTCACGTGAAACCCAATTACGGCTACTCTGATCAGCATTTTGGGACCGTGGAGCATTCACCAGTGCGCCCACACAATGGGCCCCTAAATCAGTATGAATCTGAAAGGCGAAATCCAGAACCGTTGCTCCTGAAGGCAGGGTTACCATATCCCCTTTTGGAGTGAACACCTGGATTTGCTCCGACTGCAGATAGCCCATCACTTCGGCCATCCGAAGTTCCTTATTTCCACTAAAAAGATCTAGTTGCTCCAAGCAAGTGCGGTAGTAGTTGGAGAGTTCACTTACCGAACCCTTCCAGTGCGCCATGATTCCGTATTCATTTAGCTGGCTCATCTGCTTTGAAACAATTTTAAAGGAAATAGGCTCACCATCAAAAATCACTTGGGTATGCAGTCCTTGATGACCGTTCCAAAGAGGGTTACTAATGAAATCCCTAATTTTCAGTGGAACGGCGCTACGCTGAGTATGCAGGGCTCCCAGGACTTGATAACTTTCCAATGGCTCCTGAACCACCAAACGGTAGCCTTCCAAAACAGTTGCTGCATCTTCAGAACTATGGATGTAAGAAGCCGGATGTTTCCAAATTTCCTCTATCTTTGTATTTTCTAGACCACATTGCTGTAGAACTTCCTCAATTTGACGATGCATAGCTTGGATTGAAGGTCCTTGCTGTTCTCTCAGTCGCTTCAGATGTGCAAGAGTCCTCTCATATCGTTTGGGGTAAAGGTATCGGAAACAGAGTTCCGTTTGCTCCTGGCTGATTTCTTCAAGGCCAAAACGACGAGCCATGGGCACATAAACATTCAAGGTCTCTCGACTAATGCTGCGCTGCTTGTGCCGAGGCATCGCATCCATGTCCTTCATGTTATCAAGGCGGTCAAAGAGCTTGATGAATAAGGAACGAATATCCCGGACCATTGCAGCAAGCATTTTCTGATAGGTCGCTTCGAGGTCTGCTCCTTTTTTTCCAGAATCCGTGGTGTACTTAATCTTCGTTAGTCCATCCACAATATCTGCGTACCATTCCCCATAATTTGTGGAAAGGTAGTCCCAGGTGATAGAAGTGTCTTCGATAGCGTCATGAAGGAGGGAAGCAACAACAGTAGGAGCATCAAGGCCCATGTTACATATGGATAAGGCTACTCGCAGAGGATGAACAATGACCGGTTGTCCTGATCTGCGAATCTGGTTGGCATGGTAGGCTTCAATGTCATCGAAGGCTTTTTCAAGGAGGCTTTGCTCCAGTTCAGTGCCTCGCCGGCGTACATAGTCACGGATCTGTTGAGTCAGATCCTCCACTAACTGGGTGTACTCTTTTGCGGACTCCTGCACCACAAAAGC
>JACLAC010013239.1_pt1 | contig 12018 bp, 9 predicted proteins | sample 8027881 | NCBI WGS metagenome assembly JACLAC01 (sample SAMN15725517, study PRJNA655200) | protist metagenome | isolation source: fluorescence activated cell sorting (FACS) single amplified genomes of... | place: Spain: Blaines Bay Microbial Observatory, Mediterranean Sea | collected 2016-01-19 | reverse complement strand
AATTTCTGATAAAACTCACGTTGTTGGGCTGCTTGGGCTTGGAGCGCAAAGCCAAGCCGACCTGGTCGGGTCGGTGCTCGCCTTTTTTGCAATTGCACGCGACACAGGCGCAGACCAGATTTTCCCAGGTGCTTTTTCCGCCCTTAGTACGCGGTACGATATGGTCAATCGTCAGTTTGCCTTCTTTGCACCCACAATACTGGCACTGGTGATTGTCCCGCTTGAGGATATTGCGCTTCGAGAGCACTACTTTGCGGCGCGGCGCACGAATATAACGCCCTAACCGAACGACGCTGGGCACTGGATAATCCTGCGATACGGAGCGGACGACCTCGCCTATCTTTTCGACCGATTCGGCCTTGCCACGCAAAATGAGCAGCAGAGCCCGTCGCACGCTGCAAACGCTGAGTGGCTCGTAATTCTGGTTGAGAACAAGTACGGATTTATCCAGCACGGGTCACATCCACATTGGGCTACGAGTCTATGCGACCGAAAGATATATAAATAGACTACTTATACAATAAAGTCAAGGATATTGGGCGGGCGCGACTTAGTGATTGGCGAGCAATTCGGCGTATTCCTCGGGGCCGAGAAGGTGCTGCAAGTCATCGGGATCATCTATGCGGATCTTAATCATCCAACCGGCACCATAGGCGTCTTTGTTAACCTGTTCGGCCCCTTCCTCAAGGCTTTCATTGGTCTCAAGGACCTCGCCGGAGACTGGAGCAAGAAGGTCGGCGACGGTTTTTACGGCTTCGACTGTGCCGAAGGCTTCGCCTTTTTCTATGTGTTCGCCGATTTCGGGCAGTTCGACGAAAACGATATCACCCAACTCTGCCTGGGCAAAATCGGTGATTCCCAGCGTCGTGATGTCGCTGTCTTGTTGAAGCCATTCGTGACTTTCCGAGTAGACCAGGTGATCGGGGATTATTGTCTCGCTCATCGGTTCCTCCGGATGTGCCTCAAAGGGCCAGTTCCGTATTGGCCACGTAATTAGTATCGAATTTTCCGGCGATGAAATCAGCTTCTTGAAGCAGAGCTTTGTGGAAGGGGATAGTTGTAGCCACGCCTTCTATCGTAAATTCGCTTAAGATCCTGCGCATTCGGGCCATCGCATCCTCACGATTGTGGCCGTGGGCGATGACTTTGGCCAATAGGGAGTCGTAATAGGGCGGAATCTCGTAGTCCTGGTAAATATGGCTGTCGACCCGGACACCGGGGCCACCGGGCATATTGAGTGCGGTTATGGTGCCCGAAGAGGGCATAAAGTCGCGTACCGGATCCTCGGCGTTAATGCGGCACTCAATGGCGTGCCCTGTGATCCGTATATCGTCTTGCGCGACAGTGAGGCTTTCGCCTGCAGCGATGCGAATCTGCTCTTTGACCAGGTCGACCCCGGTGACCAATTCAGTGACGGGGTGTTCGACTTGTATGCGGGTGTTCATCTCCATGAAGTAGAAATCGAGGTTTTCGTCGACCAGATATTCGATGGTGCCGGCGCTGTAATAGCCGACCGATTCCGCGCCGGCGATGGTGGCTTCGCCCAAGCGGCGCCGCAAAGCCTCATCGACGACCGGTGAGGGGCTTTCTTCAAGCAGTTTCTGGTGGCGCCGTTGGATCGAGCATTCGCGCTCGCCGAGATAGACCAAGTTGCCCTGTTCGTCGCCGAGTACTTGAATTTCAATGTGGCGCGCTTCTTCAATGGAGCGCTCCATGTAGACGGCGTCGCTGGTGAAGGCGTTGCGCGCCTCGAGGCGGGACATCTGCCAGGCTTCTTCCAATTCATCAATAGCGTTCACGACTCGCATTCCGCGGCCGCCGCCGCCGGCTGAGGCCTTCAGCCGCAGCGGGAAACCAACTTTCTCGGCCCATTCTCGGGCTTCGTCCAAAGACTGCAGTTCGCCTTCGCTGCCGGGGACCACGGGCACACCGGCCTGCTGCATGGTTCGGCGTGCGACGGCCTTATCACCCATCTTGCGAATGGCTTCGGCGGGTGGCCCGATAAACTTTATGCCGCATTGCGCACATAACTCGGCGAATTCGGCGTTCTCGGCCAGCGGGCCGTAACCGGGATGAATGGCGTCCGAGTTGGTCAACTCGGCGGCGCTGATGATATTGGCGAAATTGCGGTAGCTATCTTTGCCGGCGGCCGGTCCGATGCAGACATCTTCGTCTGCGAACGACACGTGCAGCGAACGGGTGTCGGCGAGCGAATGGACGGCCACCGTCTCGATGTCCATCTCTTTACAGGCGCGTATGGCGCGCAAGGCGATTTCCCCGCGGTCGGCGATAAGTATTTTTTCGAACACGGCCGTTAACTGGGGCGGATTATGAAGAGGGGCTGGTTGTATTCGACCGGTTGTGCGTTGTCGACTAGGATCTCGACAATCTCGCCGCCGATATCGGCGGGAATCTCATTCATGATTTTCATGGCCTCGATTATGCAGACGGTTTGCCCGTTGTCGATGCGAACTCCTTCACGGACAAAGGGATCAACCTCGGGCGATGAGGCCCGATAAAAAGTGCCGACCATCGGCGAAAGGACCTCGTGTAGGCCGTCGTCAACTTTTTCTATTGGAACGGAGTCGGCCGGTGCCGTGGCCACTGGTGCCGCTGTTGACACTGGTGCCGCTGTTGGCACTGGACCAGCGGCTGGGGCCGCGGCATGTCCTCGGCTGAAGCGGATGCGAGTGCCGCGCCAGAAGCTGTGCTGGACTTCGAGTTCGTCTATGTCGCTGTCCTGGAATAGTTGGAGCAGTTTGCGGAGCTTGCCTTCGTTCACTGTTGCTATCGTCCTTTCTCAGGCCCGCTCGACGTAGTCGCCGGTGCGGGTGTCGATCTTTAGCTTATCGCCCTGGTTGACAAAGAGGGGTACTTGAACAACATAACCCGTCTCGAGGGTCGCCGGTTTGACGGCGCCGGTAGCGGTATCGCCTTTAACGCCTGGTTCGGTGTGTGTGACTTCGAGATAGACGAAATTGGGCAGGTCGACGCCGATGACCTCTTCGCGAGCGATGAGCAAGAAAGCATTTTCGCTCTCTTTGAGTAAGCCCGCTGCATTGCCTATAACTTCTCTGGCGACCGGACTTTGCTCATAGTTGTCCAGATCCATGAAATGAAAAAGGTCGCCCTCGGCATAGAGATACTGCATTTCGCGTTTTTCGAGCCGCACTTCGTCCACCTTGTCGCCGGAGCGGAAGGTGCGATCAAGAACTGCACCGGTCTTCATATTTTTCAATTTAGTACGGACAAAAGCGCTTCCTTTGCCCGGTTTGACATGCTGGAACTCGGCGATGGAGAAAATGGTGCCCTCTATCAGCATGGTAAAGCCATTCCTAAAATCAGTGGTGTCTGCCATATCGTCCTTTAATTATTACTTGCCGCTACTTTTTTCCAATGACTCTAACTTGTCGCGGATAATAGTGTTGTTCGGGTTTTGTTCGAGCAATTCGCGATAGGTTTCGATGGCCTTCTGTGTCAGACCTTGGATGGTGTAGATTTCTGCCAATGTCATAGTGGCTATGCGCTTGTCTTCGGGATGGCCGGGCTTCAGTGCCGGCGGGGGCGTGACTGGCTTCCGTTCGGCCCCTATTTCAAGTTCGGTCCCGATTTCAGGTTCGGACTCGATTTCACGAAAGAGTCGGAGCAATTCGGGATTGCTTTGGCCAACCGAAGGATCGTCCGCACTGGGTGCAGTATCGGTCAACTCGGTTGCCGGCGAATCCGACGGTGATTCTATGGGACCATCTGTCGCATCCGCTTCGGAAGAAGATAGAAAGAATATCGGCGTCCCGGTAGTCGAGTCGTCGGCATAAGCGGGATCGGCGAATGCCTCCGAGTTTTCTAGCGGCGCTGATTCTGTCTCAGATACCTTAGATGAGGCAGAATCCGGGATCTCTTCTATAGGCTTGGGATCAGGTAATTTTTCTTCCTTACCAGTGGATTTGGAGCCCGTGATAGCAGACCCCGGTAAAAACGAAGTGTGGGTATGTTCCCAGGGCTCGGGTTTGACGGGGTCCCCTTCAGGGTGCTGCACTGGGCCCAAAGGCTTATCCGTTGATAAGGAGTCTGGCGCCCGAGCATCATCATCTGGATTGGGTTGTTGTGGGCGTTCTTTCAAACCGGAAAAAGTCGTGCCCGAAAGAAACGTATGCCGATTCGAGGGGGTTTCGGCTCGGGAGGCCGGGGTAGGATCAATCGATTTATCCCGTTCGGTATCTTCTTCGGTATCCGCTGTGGGTTCGGATGAACCTGGGGAAAAGAAAACGGGTCTGTCCGATTCAGGGGTGACTTTGGGCAAATCATAGTCGTCGAGTGAGAGATCATCGGTTTCTGCGGGTGCAGTGGTGTCCGAAGGACTGCGAAAGCGAAAAGGAATCGGGGAATCGCCACTTTGCTCATCCGTGGCCGCAGGGATCTCTGTGGCCGCGGATACAGTATTCTGTTCTTCTACAGCATCGTGTTCGGTAGTGGATACGTCTGATGCCGGGAGATTAGATTCTCCCGAATCGGTCTCCTGTCTCGGTGCTGGGGTCGTTTCTTCTGATACTTTTGTCGTCAGGAAGAGTGTTTGGGTTTCGGTCCTGGCCTCAGCGGTTGGCGTCTCGGTGGCCTTCTGGGCTTCGGCTTTAGCCTCAGCGATGGGCGATTCCGCCCTCTGGTCTGCAGTCGGTGCGGATTCTACAGGATCTTCGTTTGCAGCGGTTATGGTTGTATTTTCCTCTGCAGTCGGAAGGGGGACAAAATCCGGCGACTGTTGCGATCTGAAGATATCCGAATCTTCGGGCAAAACATCCGGCGAAAAAATAGAAACCACGTTGGGAGTCTCTTCTGCGTCTGTTTCTTTCTTTTCGGTAAAATGTATCGGGCTATTGACCTGCGGCTCGGCTTCTTTGTCCTCGGCCGCGCTGATGGTCTCGGTCAGAGAAGGCTCGGGGACGAGGAATAGTGTGGAAGCTTTTTTGTCCCCGAGGATGCCTGTTTCCTCGCCGTCTGGTGAATCCTGGTCATCTGTTCGCGGGGGGACCGCTACGGTAGCGGTATCTAAATCGTCCTTCGAGTTCGTTGGCGACGTCTGTGAGGAGCCATCGGTCGAATTGCTTGCGGTTTCATCGGACCCAACCGGCATTGCCGATTCGGGCACATCTGGAGGAGCTTCGGTTGCTTCGGGCATCTTGCCGCCAAAGATCTCGAAGCCCAGCGCGGCGACCGCGTCGCTTCGGCCGTCCTTAGGGTTGGACGGTGTGCCCGAAACGGCTACTTCGTCGAGTTCCTCGATCTGGCCAGTTTCGGGTTGGGCCGTCGGCTCTGTGGCCTCGGCGCCAACGCCATCCTCGGTGAAGAGCGGATTGGGCCCTTGGTCGAATTCTTTGAGTGCGTCGCCGACGTTGGGCGACTCGGACCATTCGGGCAGGTTTTGGACTTGCGCGAAGGGCTCGGCGACTTCATTGACCGAGTCTTCTTCAGGAGCACCGGCGATAAGTGCTTCAACCGATGTTTCTATAGCAGGGCTTGTATCCAGATCTTCTGTTAAGGGGACGACTTCGGCGGCAGGAGCGTCTTGAGTCGCCTCTTTGCGGTTGGCGTAGTTGAGTCGGTCAATTTGCTCTGCTATTGATTCGTCGAAGGGGTCGAAGTGGGTGGCTTGTTGCAGGCTTTGCAGGGCCAGAGGAGCTACGCCCAGTTGTTGGAAAAGCCGGGAAAGGCGTTTATAACTGCCGGGATTTTCGGGGTCGAGGCGCAAGGCGTGGCCCATCGCCTCGCGGGCCTTTTCAACCTCGCCCTGTTTTTCATAGCACTTGCTGAGTACGACGAAGCCGGTGGAGTAGTCGGGGAAGTTTGCACAGCCTTCTTCGCAGAGCGATAGCGCGCGTTCGGTCCGACCTTTGTCGAGATAAAGGTCGGCTAGGCGAGCGAAGAGCGGTGCATCCGGTTCGCGCCGGAAAGCCTTTTCCAGTTTAGCTATCGGATTGGCCATGGCAATGGAGGTTGTTTCAAGTAGATGCTTTCGAGGGGCTATTCTACGCTCTAGATCGCGAAATGTCAAGGATTGAGGAGGATGCTAAGAGACGGGTAGAGAGCAAGATGCGGCAGGGGCAATAGGCTGTCTCTTGACAAGGCCTAATAGGGCTTCTATCTTTCCCGCCTTGTAAGAAATCTGATACAGGTGCGCCTATAGCTCAGTTGGTAGAGCAGCTGACTCTTAATCAGCGGGTCCGGGGTTCGAGCCCCTGTGGGCGCACCATATAGTGTCAAGGGGTTACGGATGGTTCATCCGTAACCCCTTTTTTGATGACCGTCAGGGCACTAAAAATGCATCGGTCTATTGCCAATTTAAATAGCTGTATTTAAATGATATAAGGCTTACCCAAAGACCATCTGGCTCTGCAGGTTTTACCAGAATGGTGTATATTGGTGAGTGGAGTATACGCCAACTGAAAGACTATGCGTACTCAGAGTGTCACCCGTGAGCCTGTAGATTTTGGTTGCCGTGGTTCTACTTGTTGCTGATAGTTGACTTAGGTGCCTTTGTTGTCTCAACGAACAAAGTAGACTTTCTCAATGCGGACCTCACGAAGAAAGCAAGCTGCAAATGGAAGAAACAATAGATCAAACAGCCATAAATGTCGAGGCGGGCAGCACAGGAAACGGAGGCAGTGAGGACGAATCAGTCGTGTCCGCAGAAAGCGAAGGCATTGAGGGTGAGGCAACCCAGTCAATAGATGAGGGGAGCAATGCCGAACCGGCGATGGGGGAAGAAGGCGAGCAACTCGATCAGAATGGCGCGGCGGGCAGCGCAGAAAATGGAACCAGTGAGAGCGAGGCAACCGAGTCCATAGATGCGGAGAACAGCGATATTGCCCAGGATGTCGATATTGATTCGATGCGCGAATGGTTTGACGAGGAACTGCATGGCAAAAATGAGAGTCGTGCTAAGCGTCGCTGGCGAAAAAACCCATCTCGTCAACTATCCGAGGATGACTTAACGCCAGACCCGAAAGATCCGTCCGGAGGGGGGGGGTTAGAAGATCTAGTAGAGGAAATGGGCGTCGAGTTCGAAGTGGCGGCGGAAATTAGTTCCGAAGAGGTCACTGAAGAAATGCAGACGGTTTTCGGGAAAGACGATTCGGCTTCCATATTCGCAAAGGTTTCGTCGAATGGGCTCGAGGCTGTGGTTACTTATTTTTCTGTGCGTAAGGATGCGCCAGTTCCAGAGCGGGAAGAGATAACCCAAGCTCTCGAATGGCACTTTGGAATAGTGCACGGGATTGAAGAAAGCTCTCTCGACGAATTGCTCGAACGCGTGAAAGATGGACCTATATCGAAAGAGGCTGTCGTCGTTGCGCTGGGGACCCCATGCGAAAAAGGAGAAGACGGTCGGGTTGACTTCCCCATCATGGACGGCGAAGACGGCGACGAGGTCTTGGACGGCTCAGCGCTGAAGAGTGCTCTGGAAGCGGAGGAAAGCTCAGAAGCGTTTGCACTCAAGTCCAATCATCGTCTGGTCTGGCCTGGTGCCGTGCTTGCTGAAGTAGTGGAACATACACCAGGCATAGCGGGGCGTACCGTGACCGGTGATGATATAGTGAAGCCAGGTATGGAACCAAATCTCCCCGAAGTAGGGGAGAATGTAGTTTGCGATGACGGCACTTTCCGTTCAGAGATCTTTGGGTATGTATGCCTGATTCAGGGTTCTCTGCATGTGATACCACCCTTGCGTATCTCGCAGGATAAAACCGAAGCATCATTTATTCTCTACACTCAGAAGCAGCCAATGCCTCAGCTAGATTCCGGCTGGGTTATGGATTTGCTGGAGAAAGCGGGGGTGCGACACGGGATCATCGAATCCACAATTGAGAAATTTTCTCAGAGTTTTGATCTGGCTAGGCGCACGGCTATTGTCTTGGCCAAAGGCAATCTGCCGAGACACGGGAAGGATGCTCACTTTGATGCCACTTTTGATTCAGAGGCGAGACCTGGTAAAATGAATGCCGATGGTAGCATCGAATTTCGCTACCGAAATACAATAGTCGGAGTCCGCGAAGGTGATTTTCTCGGCGAGCTCGTACCGGCGACGCGAGGCTACAACGGATTGGATGTTTTCGGCAATGAGTTGGAAGGACTCGATGGCGAACTTGATGATCTTGCAGTTGGTGAAGGGGTTCGAGTAGAAGAAGAAGGAGAAAAAGTAGAAGAAGGAGAAAAAGTAGAAGAAGGAGAAAAAGTAGAAGAAGGAGAAAAAGCAGAAGAGGGAGAAAAAGTAGAAGAGGGAGAAGGAGACAACTTGGGTGTCCGGCGACGCTTCTATGCTACGTGCGACGGATCGGTTAAATCTAAGGACAAAAAAATCGAAGTGTTGCCTATCGTAACCATCAGTGGCGATGTGGACTTTAGTGTGGGCCATGTTGATACGCGGGGAGATATAGTGATTGGTGGGTCGGTGCTATACGGCTTCCAAATCAAATGCGGCGGTAATCTCGTGGTCGAGGGACAAATAGAGAACGGCGTCGACATTCAGGCTCAGGGCAACGTACTCGTAAATCAGCGGATCGTCGGTGACGACACCCTGATTGTAGCCGGCGGCAGTGTCGAATGCAAGATAGTCCAAAATGCATCAATTGTTGCACAGGGTGATGTTGTCGTCGGCAACTGTGTAGTTAATGCCAACGTGCGCTCAGGGAAGAGCATCGTAGTCAATGCGTCTCAAGGCAAACGCGGAGGCAGCATCGTCGGCGGGGATACCTTTGCGGCGAAAAGTATAACGGCAAAGTTCATTGGATCACCCGGTATGGAAACAACCCGTGTAGGGTGTCGTATAACACCTGAGCAAGAAGCGCATTTGAGGCAACTGGAATCAGAAGCAAAGTCGTTGCAGAAAAATATTGAAAAGAACATGGCAGTGATGGGAGTCAGTAAGTTGAATCGCGATAACATAACCGCTGTATTAGCTTTACTAAGTAAAAGGGAACGACCCCGTTTCGTGGCTGCATTCAAAAATGCCTACGACGATTCGAATACCCTGGGCGAGGTCAAGCAAGAGATAAGCCGATTAAGTGAGATGTACAGCCGCCTGATCACAGCTGGCGAGATCAACGTTACGGACAAAGTCTTCCCTGAAGTCGTGATAGAATTTGGTAGAAGAGAGCTTCACGTGGAGACCGAACAGAGCGGGCGAGTTTACAAATTTGGTGAAGAAGGAATTGAGGAGCACGCATAGCCTGTTTCCCGTATGCGAAGTGCACGGCCTACTCAGATTGTGTATAAGATTTATACAGTCCCCCGGGTCAATAGGATCGTTCAATCACAATATTTAAGCGAATAAGGAGACGTGGATTGTTATGGGAAGAGCCATTCTATGCCTTGATGATGATGAAGACATCGTCAAATCCCTCAAACGCGAACTCCGCTACCTTCGCTGTGAGATCTTGACTGCCACCACTAGCGAGGAGGCGCTCAAGTTGATGATCGACCATGAGTGCGCGGTGGTGATCTCGGATATGCGGATGCCTGAAATGGACGGCGCTGAATTTTTCCGCCGGGTGCTTGAAATCGAATCGTATACCGTTCAGTCCCACACCTTTCGCATCCTGCTAACCGGCTTCTCGGATTTCAAGGCGGCCATAGCTGCGGTCAACACCGGTGAAATCCATCGCTATCTGCAGAAACCTTGGGCTGCCGACGAACTCAGACTTGCGGTCGAACAGGGGCTCGATCGCTTCGACATGGTGAAGGAAAATATCGCGCTTACGGATGAATTGGCCGAGCGCAACGAAGCTCTTGCGGAACTCAACGCTACACTGGAACAGAGAGTCGAAGACCGGACTCGGCAATTGCTGCACAGCGCAAAGCTTTCTGCGGTCGGGCAGTTGGCCGCAGGTTTAGTACATGAAGTGGCGACTCCGCTGACTGTTGCGATCGGTTGGGTGGAACTGATGCAGCAAGACGAGCGTACTTTGGCCGATCATCAGGAATCGCTCGAGATGGCGTCGGAAGGGCTATCCCGAACGACAGCAGTCCTTGATAAACTATTAGATCTGTCCAGAGTAAAACCGCATGCGAAACAAGCCGTAGACTTGAATTCCCTATTAAAGCATACTTTGGAACTGCTTTCGCATCGGTTCCGTTGGGAGCAGGTCGATTTGCGCAAAGATCTGGTCGATATAGGCAGAATATGGGCAGATCAGGGGCAACTCGAACAGGTCTTTCTCAATCTGGTCAATAATGCTCTGGACGCGATGCCTGCTGGCGGACTGCTGTCGGTACGCACGCGCAAACTACTTACGCAGGGGCGGGACAAAGTGGTGGAGGTTGATATTGTCGACACCGGACAGGGCATTCCCGAGGACCAACTCGCTCGGGTGTTTGAACCGTTTTTTTCCACCAAGGGCGATGGTGGAACCGGACTCGGTTTGCCGATAAGCCTTGGAGTTATCGAGGAGCATGGCGGCAATATTGCAATTGATAGCGAAGTGGGCGTTGGCACTACTTTCCGAGTTCGTATTCCGGTTGGTAACCCTTCAGTCTAGCCAAGAGCAATACGGAATATGGATGAAATATAGTTGCGGTAACATCTTAATCACCAACGACAATGTGATGGGCGCATCCGCACTTTACAAAAATCCGCTTGAGCACCTACTCAAAGCTACCCTCGCTGATGAGATTGCAAACCGGCTTAGCGAAAGTAATATCCGTAGGTCGGAATTGAACACGCGTTAAAAAGACCGCCTTGCCAATCCCCTATTGCCCTTCTAGTTTGCTCTCGCTTCACATGTCCTTCGACAATATCGTATCTACCATGCGGCGAAAATCGGCCATATCGAACGGCTTGTCGATAAAGTCATTGAAGTTATGCCCTTTTATATCCTCGGCATTTATCATGGCAGAAAATGCTACAACTGGTAAATCCGGAAACCTTAGGCCAATTTCTTCGGCCAGGCTAAAACCATCCATAGGCTGCATGCGGATATCAGTAACAACCATATCGACCTTATACTGCTGCAAAAGCTCGAGTGCCGTTTCCCCATTCTCGGCAAAGAGCGGGCGGCATGACTGATCTCGAAGAAGGCGACGAACTGAAGAGTGAATGTTTTCTTCATCGTCGACGAAAAGGATCGTTACCTCGCCGATGAGTTGCTCGCCAAACTGGCTCAGCACTTCTGATTTGGCTGCCTCGGCGGTATCGTCGATAACCGATAAAGCGAAATCGAGTTGTTTGTGCAATTTGTGAATAGCCAACTGCGAGGTCGTGCGGTTCTCTTGGGCATCAATTGTGCGCAGATTGTCGTTTATGATCTTGTTCGACAGTATATCTATGACATTGGCATAGATCCGGATTTTGAGCTGGAGGTCATGGTTGAGTAGTTGCTCGAATGGAAGGCGCCCGATTTGTAGGGTCGTAGAGGGCATGGTGGCGACAACCTCGGCCGAGCGTTTCTCGTGTCTGATCAATCCCATTTCGCCGACTGTCGTAATAGGGGTCAAATTGGCCAACCAAACCCCGTCTATGTCGATGACCTGCATTTCACCCGCGACCAACACATGCATGTTATTGCTCACTTCGTTTTTCTTGCAAACTACTTCACTGGCATCGAAGCTACGCGACTCACAGATTGATAGGATTGCCTGTATTTGCGACGGGGAACATAACGAAAAAAAGGGTATTTTCCTGAATATTTGGCTCAGTCGGCTGTGTTGTTGCTTGTTCATAAATAATTGCTCATGGTTTAGCGAGGCCGTCGACACCGTGGCTGCATCGTCAATCGAGTTGGACGGTCCGCAATAACAACGCCACCAGTCAAGTCGAGGTGGGCGCGTTGTTGGTGCCGGTTAGAGCACGATATGTTGGGTCCATCAGTTCCTTCCACTCCATCAGCTCCACCCAGTCTATCGAAATTCATCGAAATTAGTATAGAAAAAAGTAGATAGCGACACCGGTGACGGAGACATAAAGCCAAATCGGAAAAGCCCAGCGCACAATCCGCTTGTGTCTTGCCACCTGCATGTACCATCCGCGGTATA
>JACLAC010011376.1_pt1 | contig 12019 bp, 13 predicted proteins | sample 8027881 | NCBI WGS metagenome assembly JACLAC01 (sample SAMN15725517, study PRJNA655200) | protist metagenome | isolation source: fluorescence activated cell sorting (FACS) single amplified genomes of... | place: Spain: Blaines Bay Microbial Observatory, Mediterranean Sea | collected 2016-01-19 | reverse complement strand
GCATCACTGTCACAAATAGAAAGACATATAAGACATTTCGAATTTGAAAGTTTAAAAATAAACATGAAGATTAGCCAGCCTAATCCCTTGTTCAATGTCCTGTGCATCAACATCAGCTTACATGGCATGGTACGCAAACCCATCGTCGCCCACCTCGTCCTCTTCCACATCCACCTTTGCGCTTGCCTCACGGGGCAGCATCTGCACGTACGAAGCGCGTCTGCTCGTCATCCGTGTACCGCACGCCTGTTCGTACGAGTACCCGCATCGCTTGGCCACGTACATCGCCACCATGGCGCATGAACACGCGCACGCCATGAGCAAGACCATCGTGCCGCCGCGCAGCCGGCTCTCCGCAAACACGAAGGCCATCATGCCGTTCATCAGCAAGCCACCACACACCACGTACGCCAACGGCCCCACCTGCAACGGCGCGTCCGCACCTTCGATCACCAGGCCAGGCTGGGCGGCCAGGGTCTCGAGCGCATACTTGCTCGCGTATATGGCCAGCGCCAGCAGCGGAAGCAGCAGCGGGATGGCGTACCCCAAAAACACCGACAACTCGATCCATGTCATGAGCTGGGCGAGGTAGTCTGCGACGTGGACGGTCGTGCGCACCGCCGCCGTTTCTGCTCGGGTTCTGTGCGTCTCGTCGCTTTCATCATCGTCATGGTGGTGGTGGCCTGATCGGCGGCAGCAGGACCACCAGCGATAACCAGAAGCTTGTTGAAGAACGGATCGCTGCACAGTGATCTCGAGCCGAAGCCACACGAGAAAGAAGCCAGAGACTATCTTAAACAGGAGTAACGACGACAGCATGTCCACCATGCTCCGCGCGCATGCGCCTTGCGGGGAAAACGCCAGACCGCCGCCATGGGTGCTGCGACAGATCTCGTGCGTCGTGGTGTAGGTTGTGGAAGCTAAGGTCTGTGCGGCAACATCGTACGTGCCATCCCACCCTGTCACGTCAAATCGACCGCGGTTATCCACGCACGGCGTCCAGAAGCGCATCCACATGCCCCAACAGCTGTTGTCCAGCAGCAGGAAAACCACGCACGGCACAAGCCAAGTGATCACCATGCGCGAGACCAGCAGCATGCTTTGACGTGCAATGCGGCCGTCCTGTTCGCACCACTTGACCACTCGGGGCACCACCAGCGAGTTGATTAGGGCCAGCAGACCACTTGCCGAGTAGTGGGCAAGCTTGAGCAGCTCATCCGCAAACAGGGTGTTGTCTTCGGGAAGCGTCGCGGTGGCTGCATACAGCGCGCTTGGCACGCAAAGCACGGCGATCGCACAGGCAAACGCAGCCAGCCGCGCGGTGTACCAGGAGCACGAACACCTGCAGGGATGGCGTTGGCGTTGGGGTTGGCGGTCATAATCATCATCAAAATCCCGCGTTGCTTGCTGAGCTGACGAAGCATCTTCGAAACGAAGCGTGAAGCGGCACACAAGGACGCTGCCACATGCAACCATCAAGGTCGCTAGGATGGACGCACACCATTCCCCGGTCACGGCGTCAGACAAGTACGAGATGGTGGCGTACGCCAACGGCTTTCCACATTCGTAGTAATGTCCCCCCGAGATGTAGATGGGCAACAACACTGCCAGAGCAAACACGCTTCCTATGCCTAAGCACCTGCCGTACGTGTCATGCAGGTTCACCAAAGCAGCGATGTTCTTGGGGTGATGGTGGTCATGGTGGTCGAGATGGGCTTTCTCGCGCAGGCAGCGCAGTCGGAGGGTACACAGCACGGCCACCACAAACCCTAGCGCGATGTTTACCAGGTCTGCTTGCGATCGAAAGGCTCCGAGATCACCAAAGACACCGGCAAATAGGGGGACGCGCGCGTCGTAGAGAAACACGGCGTCGCGCGTGCTTTCCGCCATCATCCATGTGTTCGGCGGCGGTCCTTGAAACCAGTTTCCTAGGACAAAGAGAGAAATGGGCCGCGCCTGGCGGCTTGATGTTGGCGCCTGGCTTCCAGCAGGAAGAAAACTCGGCATGGCGCACGACAAACGATTATTTTGGAATTGAAACGAAGCATTGTAAGTCTTTGACCATATGATGGATGGGATCTCAGGAAACAGTTGCCGTGTGATGTTGTACGGATGTCGGAGCGACCGCGGCAGGGGCGGCACTTTCCCACGAATAAAGTTATCGTTGATGGCGAAAAAGAACAGCGTCGACATGTTGGCCATCCACGGGGATGGCAACGTGCCTGTCAGCCGGTTGTGTCCAAGATTGAGGAATCGAAGCTCCGAGAGGGTGCGCCATGCCAGCGGCAAGCCCCCTGAAAGGGCGTTATGCTCCAGGTGGAGGTATAGGAGCGTCGTGACTTGGCCGAGCGACGCAGGAAGGGACCCCGCGAAGCTGTTGTTTTGGAGGTAGAGGGAGGTAAGTTGGGTGAGCTTGCCTATACCCGCGGGGATCGAGCCCGTCAGGCGATTGTTGTGAAGGTAGAGCACAGTCAACTGGGGATTGTGTCCTCCCAACGTCGGGGGGATCGAGCCCGTCAGGCGCTTGTTGTGAAGGTAGAGCGCAGTCAACTGGGGGTTGTGTCCTCCCAACGTCTGTGGGATCGAGCCCGTCAGGCGATTGTATTGAAGGCCGAGCTGAGTCAACAGGGGATTGTGTTCTCCCAACGTCGGTGGGATCGAACCCGTCAGGGGATTGTTGTAAAGGGCGAGCACAGTCAACTGGGGATTGTGTCCTCCCAACGTCGGTGGGATCGAGCCCGTCAGGCGATTGTAGTAAAGGTAGAGCCGAGTCAACTGGGGATTGTGTTCTCCCAACGTCTGTGGGATCGAGCCCGTCAGGCGATTGTATTGAAGGATGAGCTCAGTCAACTGGGGTTTGTGTGCTCCCAACGTCGGTGGGATAGAGCCCGTCAGGCGATTGATGTAAAGGAAGAGCGCAGTCAACTGGGGTTTGTGTCCTCCCAACGTCGGTGGGATCGAGCCCGTCAGGTGATTGTTGGAAAGGTAGAGCACAGTCAACTGGGGATTGTGTCCTCCCAACGTCGGTGGGATCGAACCCGTCAGGTGATTGTTGTGAAGGTTGAGCTGTGTCAACTGGGGATTGTGTTCTCCCAACGTCTGTGGTATCGAGCCCGTCAGGCGATTGTTGTAAAGGAAGAGCGCAGTCAACTGGGGATTGTGTCCTCCCAACGTCGGAGGAATCGAGCCCGTCAGGCGATTGTCGTGAAGGGAGAGCTGAGTCAGCTTTGTCAATTTTTCCAACTCCTCAGGTATAGTCCCCGTAAGATCGTTCGTGTACATTCCCAAGTAGGTGAGCGCTGTCAGATCTCCGATCTCTGCCGGAAGTTGTCCTGTGGAAGATAATATCACAGGCAAAAAATAGACAACAACACAAGGCAACACAACACATTGGAAGTTCAAATATGAGTCTTTGCTAGTAATCTACAGCAGGAACACGTACAGTACAGATATTTGTTTTGTTTCTATTTTTCTTTCAGCGTCATTACATGTGCGTTTGGCGTACTGTAGCTACTTTTGTATGTTGTTGCTTACCTGTGACGTGGCATTGACCGATATCCAAATAGGTCAGCGCGGTTCCATCGTCGCTGCACCGGACATACCACAAGTCAGAGCACGAGCAGGGATCGTCGCGGCTAAGCCAGATTCCTTCGCAGCCACCACCACCATCACCGCCACCGTTTGCTGCTGCAGTGTCAACATGTCCTGCGGTGGAAGAAGAAGGCGTCGTTGTCCTCTTCATCTTCATCATGTCAAACAAGGCCTGCCAGGCCAGCAGCTGTTTGGGCTCCAGCGAAGGCGCTCTGTCGGCAGCAGCAACAACAGCAGCAGCAGGAGGAGGAGGAACAGGAACAAGCGTAGGCGCATGCACAGGAGCAGGAGGGGGTTGAAATAGATCCGCCGCCACGCATACCCCACCACTTGCAAGGCTTGCAGCAATCGCAACGGTCACATCAGCCATCGTCATCGCCATCGTGCCAGTCGTCAATGACGATATCGTGATCAGCGTCAATCTGTGCGATCCCATTCACTCCCTAGCGTTCGTCTCATCGGACTCCTGTGGCGTCATTTGTCAGTCGGAGTGTCGGAGTCCGAGTGCCGAGTGGCCTCAGTGCTCAGCCACTGAGACGAACGCTAGGGAGTGGATCCCATTCGCATTGCTCCCTAGCGTTCGTCTCAGTGGCTGAGCACTCGGACTCCGACCTTTTTACTTTTTACTCCGATGAGACGAACGCTAGGGAGTGCCGGCGTCCCGCCGCGGCCAAAATTGTAAAAATAAACGAGGACGCGCTTATACTGAACTCGTCGTTGACGCGTATTTGACTTATATTCTTGGTACAAAATAAAATAAATGTAAAAGATGTAAAAAAAGATGTAAACGTTACATCAAAAAAGATCTTACAGTACGGGATATTGCACTTTATTCACAACCCAATATATAACGAGTATGGTAGATACTTCATATACAATAAGGCCCTTAATTGTTACATCTACACTTTCTGCATAACCTTACAGTATAAACAGTATAACGAACGGGGTACGGTAAAAAATAGATGTAAACGTTACATCAAAAATAATCTTATCTTACAGTACTGCCAGTACAGTATTACACTTTCTGCACAACCCAATATATAACGGGTAAAGTAGGTACTTCATATACAATAAGGCCCTTACCTTCACCTTCACGCGACTCAGGATGGCGGGCAGCGGCGGCAGCAGCGGCATCAGTGCGTCGTCGAAGGCCGCCAGCCAGTTGGGGACGGACATGATGATGTCAATGGGCCGAAGCCCCGGCAGCGGTATGGTCGACAGTGACACACAGCCAATTTTACCGGAGCATCACTCGCAGTCGTCTGATTACGACATGGCGGCCACCACCGCCACCGCGCCGTTCGACTTCAAGCGGGACCGCCTGCCGTTTTGCATTGCATGGACGCCGCTGCCTCCCATCACGTGGTTCTGTCCGGTGATCGGGCACATGGGCATCTGCTGCTCGCGCGGGATCGTGCACGACTTCGCGGGACCCTACTACATCGGCAAGGATAGCATGGCATTTGGCCGGCCGGCGCGCTACATCGAGCTGGACCCCAAGCAAATCAAAGCACTGCCGATCGATCAGCGCACGAAGTCTGCGCTCGTCAGAGCATACAACGCGTCGGTAGAGAAAGGATGCGATATTTATTCTCGCAGGTTTGATGTTTTCTCCGCCCTTACCTCCCTCTTTCCCTTTCCCTTTCGCTGCCCTTGCTTCGCATTCCAACATCTTAATCGCTATTACATACCCTTTCCTTGCCTCACTTTTCTCATTGCGCCCGAAATCTTCTCCTCTCATCTACTCACTCTACGGGTTCTTGTCACACGACCGTCGGCTGTGCTGTGAAGAATGCATAACATTTGCTGCGACAATTGTCACTCGCACGTCGCGACGTGCCTGGATGATATGGAGTACATGGGGTTCTCGCAGTGGAACATGATCATATTGGCCTTTTGGGTCTTCTTCTGTGGCAAATTTACCCGCCCATCTGCAGTGTTGACGACCTTTGGCCCCTTCCTCATCATTCTTTGCATCATTCTCCTTTTCAAGTACTCGTAGTAAAGTACGGGGTATACTCTGATAATTTTAACAATGATAAGCCTCCCTAAACTATTTCAGTATACACAGTATATTTGTATCAAAATGATTATTTTTCATGAATGAAACTTGTGACGAAGAGAAAATCATTTTTTCCGTGCAAGAGTTCTCTGCTTTTCGGCTGAGACCACAACCTTCTTATCCGTCATGAGACCCTTCCGCTGGCGTACCTTGTCGACGTATTTCTTGGCGAGGTTCGCTTGCTGCCCGGAAAACACGACGTCGCCGAATTCCTCGATCTCCTCGTCGGTGGTCGGCTTGAAAGAAAGTGAGAAAGCAAGAATATAAAAGTACAAAAAAGTGGGAGGAGAACAACAAAAAGCATTAAACCACTCACCTTGAAGAAGGGATCGATGTCGATCATTTGCCAATGACTAAATACGAGTTGAGGGTTTGATGCTGATCCTGACGTCCGCTTGCGCAGATCGTCTACGGAGACAGCAACAGAAAAAGAACAGAAAGGAAGAAAGGATTTAGAAAGAAAGAAAAAGAAAAAAAGGAAGGAGCAACACACGGCTAGACATGACAAACCTGCAAGCCCAAAAGATTCAATCACAGGAAGGTACGCTTCAATGACAAAAATAACGGTGCCTTCCCAAATGGATTCATCAACTACGGTAGCCCTCCGCTGTGACAAGCAGGCGTACAGCTTTCCCAGCTGGTCAGACGAGCACTGAAGACTGCACAGGAACAAGGCTTCCACCAGCCGCATCATACCAGGAAGCCCTTTGTTGTCAAATGCTTTCCAGCACAGCGATTTGGTAAGTGAAATCAGCTGGCCACTTAAGGGTCCAAAATTAGGTGAATGCGCAGCCGGCTCTGAGATCGACATTGCCGCAAGTTCGGTATTTATTGCTAGTTCTTCTCCCTCTCCTTCTCCCTCTTCACCCTCTTCTTCTTTCTCCTCGTTAAATATGACTTTCTCCAGCATAAAACAGACGCCGTACATGGGCTCTCTACACATCGGCCCGGCAGCAGTGGCCAATTGAAAACCACTCTTCACACTGTTCTGAATCCCTTCAAATAAACTCTGATTCGTATTCTGATTTATACCAATAGATGCTGAATCCAGTAAAGTAGTAGTATTATTCTCAGTTTGCTGCTCATCTTTTCTCTTTCCTGCCTCTACAATTGAGTGTGTTCTAACATCATTTGTGTTATTGACAAGCGCATTTGGGCCTATATCTCGAGGGCCAAAACACATGATGCGACCCTCCTGCCACCACCGCCGCCATCGCTCGCCTGATCGATTCCATTTTCGTTTGAGGCGCGACAAAAATGAATTCTCATTCTCATTCTCATTCTCTTTACTGTGAGATCCACTCTGAGTGGCCTCTACAAGCGCCTTCACCTCGTCTGGGTGCTTGTCTAGCAGAGCGGTGATGGCTGTCGGCAGCGGAATAGCCCGTATTGCCAACGTCACCACCTTGCTGGGCACAGTCCCTTCGACAGAGGGGGGAAGGTATACTTTCACCATCTTCATCTCCCCTTCACCATCTGCCGTATCACCATCATTACTATTATCGCATATTTCAATCACCTCGTTTGCACAAATTGCTAACTTCGACTGAGATGATTTGGATTTGTTTTTGCTTGTTTGCTGGCTTGAAAAATCTTCTCCTGCACAGACCCACGTCAGTGTCTCTCGGAAGCCAACAATGGGCGAAGAGACCTCAATCTCCATGCGCGCAAATCGCTCTTTTAAGTCCTTCAGGCATCTGAGATAAAAATTGAAATGTTATGAAAATGAGAATTTTTTACAATTAAGTGTGCAGAACGAGCATGAAAAGGCACCTCTCCATGTGGAGTTCCCCCAGTGCACATACGCAGTACTCGCCGGTCTCCAGCACAGAGACCTCTACACAGCTGTCAGCCTGGTTCAGCAGCTGCAACCCGTGCTGCAGCTGCTCCCACAACCGCATGTCCTTCGGTTCTTTAAGATTATTTGTGAAAACAAATGTGATTTTGTTAGTCATAATTTATGAAAGCAAATGCTCATAAAATGCTTTAAACCGAGAATTGTACTCTAATCGTAGTACAAACATTTGACTGAGAAACAAAACTTACCCACAGCGACTTTTAAAATAGGCGTCGCTTGGAAGATCATCTTGGCCAGAGAAGCTGAGTGAAGAGTTGAGGTCACCGTGGCGGCCTTCAGTATGTGCGCGCCAAGGCCGAAGATGCCCACAACGTTGCCCGCCGGTACACTTCGTACCGGACTTAGATCCGCTCCCATCATAATGAAGGGGACGATCAGACCGGCGGGCACTTGTGAGCAGTGTGCTGGCAGGGAGCCACTCTCAGTCTCAGTCTCAACAGTATCCTTATGTGAGTATTTCGGTCCAAGGATGAAAAGCGGCTGACCGGCGGTGAGCGTTCCACTGTACACCCGCGCAAACGCGACGAAACAGTCATCGCTGCCATTGCTGTCACTGTCCGCCTCGATAGCTAAAGCGGAGCCGGTATTTGTTGTTGAGTTCGAGCTTCTATTTGAAGAAGAAGCAGAGGACATCTGGTGTCTCGTTTTGAAAAAGTGTTGTCGCTCTTTCTCCAGCAATTCTTTAGGCAATTGCAGTTCAGAGCGTTTGACAGCGCACATCTTTGACACGAAAATCACCACTGGCGCCTCATTCTCGCCACCATCACTTTGCTCGGCCATTGCTGTTGCTTGACAATCTGCAATAGCCTTTCTCGTGATCGCAACTTTCTTTTCAGACTCAGATTCTTGCCGGTTTGATTGCATTTGACTACCTGCCTCGTCACTACCTGCCTCGTCCATCGGCCACAGGTGATCGACTCGGTATTGCTGTGCCTTCGATGGCGGCGGGATGCGACGCACAACCATCTCCAACACCGCATCGGAAAGTGGAAGCCATTTACTAAAGACTGCCCGGAGCACGACCTGCGCGTCGTCGTGGGCGACCTCGCGGGCAGCAGGCGCACGTTCGCCGACCAGGTTGAGCGTCGCCAACATTCGCTGTAGCTTCTTACGCTTGGGCTTGCCGTTCGGCCCTCCCGTGCACGTGTTGTACATGTTCCATATGTTACCCAGCGCAAGCTGCGCAAAGAGAGAGCTCTTGCCCTTGCCTATGTTCTTTTTCTTCCGCCTGACCATCTGGTACACAGGCGGGGTCTCACCGTCCCCCCCTCCTTTCCTTCCCTTCCCTCCTTTCTTTCCTTTCTTTGCCTGCTCTCCCCCCTCTTGCACCTGTTGCATTGTGTAGGTTTCGCCCCACATCCCACACAACAGAGCCCGCTGCGGAATGCCCAGTTTGGGCGCCATGAGCGCGGCGAACGTGCTGCAGCTAAATGCCCAGCAGTCCTTGGCGCTGCAGAAGACGACATTGCCCTTGATTGGCGAGAACATGCGAGACTCTTCCTCGGCATCATCGAGTTCTACCCACACTTCCCCTTCAACTTCCCCTTCTTGTTCTAGGCTTGTGCGTCCTGTCTCCGTCGTTACTTCGTCCTTTGCTGTTGCCTCCGCGCCTGCACTACCGCTGTTTCCGTTGCTGCCAGCGTGCTTCGCAAAGGTCGCCGCTGAGTGGAATGAGCCGACAATACCGTTCAGGGTTTCGATAATCCTGAGTAAGTGTTCGTACGCCTCATCGGGCGACAGCTGAAGCTCTGAAATTAGTCGATCAATCTTATTCAACACCAGGCAAAGACGTAAGCCCTCTTTCCATGCTTGATGCAGCACCGCGTGTGTCTGCACGAGTGCATATTGAAAATATTACATTGTGAAAATGGAGGAATGAAAAAGACAGAAGTGAGCGTGTGAAAATGGCATACATACCTGCACACAGACGCCCTCGCCGACATCGACCACAAGAAGCCCACCGTCACAGAGCCGGACGGCAGTCGTAACGTCAGAAGAAAAGTCCACGTGGCCCGGAGAGTCAATCAAATTCACCAAATATGGCTGCGGTGCCGCCGCTGCCGCTGCTGCCGCTGCTGTCGCCGCAACATCGGCGCTACCGTGACTATCAGCTTTGCTTTGCTCTGTCTCTGTCTCTGTCTCTCTCCGTTTCTCTTCTGCTTTCGCGTTCGCTTTCTCCATTTTTCGTTGGTAACGACGCGCCTCTCTCTTATCGGTATATAGCAGAGAGATGGCGCTGGACTCCATCGTGATCCCGCGCAACTGCTCGTCGGGTCGACTGTCAAGATACCGGAGCTTTCCAGCCAAACGCTGCGAGATGATACCGTTTGAACACACGAGCGAGTCGCTCAGCGTGGTCTTCCCATGGTCGACGTGCGCGAGAATGCAAAGGTTCCGTATCTGACACGCATCACTCTGTATCCGCTGCAAGGCATCTATGCTCACCCGCTGATCTCTACGACTGTGGCCGCCACCACCCCCCCACCCGAGGAGGTTTGGGCGACGCCATCGCCTTCGACTTCGAATTGATGGCAGTACGAGTACCAGTAGTCGCCATCATTGCTATTTTTTATTGCCAAAAACCGAATCTTTTATTATTCGATCATCTACAGTACAGAAATGTACCGTAGCTCTACTGCAGGTACAAGTACCCGTAATCTAGGGGCAGCTTACAGGTAGGTCAATTATCTGCATGATGCCATGCAAATAAATCAATGTTCGACAATAGACTACTTTTATTCCCTGGCCCATACAGTGCGTTTAAAAATTTAATTTTTCAAAGATATCTTTCTACGCATAAATGAAATACATTTTATATGAAAGAGTTTTGAAAACCCAAATGGGATATGCCAAATTTTTAATTAATTTAATTTCCACAAAACGACATCACAATCTCCGAATACATCACTAATCACTACCGGTCTACCGGTACTGTAGACTACAGTTGGCCATTACGAGTACCGTACTCGTACTCTCATATGGCCAGTACAGTACTAGTACTCAGTATAATATACTCATGCCAGTACTGAGTACGTACGTACTGTACTCGTACAGTATTTATAGGAACTTCGGTGGATGGCTGGAATGGCCACAGTCGATATTACCTTTACGGAGGCCCTCCGTAGACTACATACTCAGTACGCGTACGTACGTACAGTACGTACGTACTGAGTACCGGTACGTACGTACGTACGAGTACTCAGTACTGAGTACTCAGTACTCGAGTACTGAGTTCTCGTACTGTAATAAGGGTAAAATAGGTAAGCCTTATTACGAAGGCCTTATTCGCTACGAGTACTGTACGAGTACTCAGTACTCGTAATAAGCCTTTTGATTGATCGAGAGTCGAGAAAAACGCGAAAGAAAACCATCAAGGCGTACTCGCAGTTACAGTACTCGCACGTACTCCGTACTCAAGTACTGAGTCGCCTACTAGTACTCAGACTGAGTACAGTACGTACTGTACTTGTACTGTACGCTGCCAGTACGAGTACTAGTACTGAGTACGTACGAGTACTCAGTATATACTAGTACCGTACGAGTACAGTAAGGTTACAGTACTTACTTACGTACTCAATACGAGTACGAAACTTACCGGTAATTATATTAACTTTACGTACTGAGTACTTTCTGTACGAGTACGTAACGGAGTACGAGTACATCAGTACAGTAGGCTAAGGGTGGGTAAGGACGGGAGTCGGCAGCGAAGGAAGGAAGGAAGTTAATTAAGTTTGCTTTGCTTTGCTTTGCTTACTGTGCAGGTACGGTAGGGTGTATACGAGTCGAGTGGGGTTATGGTACCTAGCGACGGTGCATTGGTGTATGCATTGTGGTTGTATCCGGTTGTATTGTGTTCGATATATGTCGAGACAAGCAAGCATGTCGCATCTTTATCTCTGCTGTTCTCTCTCTCTTTCTTTCTCTTTATTAGCCGGGTTCAGGCAGTCGGGCAGCGCATCGCTTCACTTAACGTCCTTTCTTTCTTTGCGTACTCGTACATGCAGCCATATTATATTGTGCACGTAGAAAGCTACACGATGGACGTACTGTATCACTCACTCATTTTTCACTTTTCAGTCCTCCACACTCGCACTTCTCGTGCCAAACTTCAGGGTAAGATTAGGTTACAGTAAGCATCAGTAAGAGTACACTCCTCGAAAGCCTTCGTGCATAGTTTTCTTGAAGCACTTCACATCCGCGCATCATGGCGGACGACATGGATGCCATTTTGGACTCTGCGCTTGACGACTTTGAAGAGGACGAAATGGCCTTCGGAAGCACCGGCGAAGAAAATGCCAATCTGATGCAGCTTGCTGCACAGGCCGCTGAGTCTGCAGAGCAAGTAGATCAAGCTGCAGCCACCGGGAAAGATTCCATTTCGGAGGTAATGTAATCTCACAAAAGTATGTCGTCTATTTCCCAGATATTTTTCTCATCATCAATTGTTTGGTGTGAAATGGTATTTGTTTATTTTAGGGTATTTCGAAATTAATGGACGATCTTCAGAA
>JACLAC010004161.1_pt1 | contig 12019 bp, 10 predicted proteins | sample 8027881 | NCBI WGS metagenome assembly JACLAC01 (sample SAMN15725517, study PRJNA655200) | protist metagenome | isolation source: fluorescence activated cell sorting (FACS) single amplified genomes of... | place: Spain: Blaines Bay Microbial Observatory, Mediterranean Sea | collected 2016-01-19 | reverse complement strand
TACCATTAATCAAGAGCTTGAGGATGCTCGGTTGGGAATCCAAGAGGCTGAAGCTGATAAGGAACAATTGAAGCTGGAATTTTCCCATAGTTCGGAAATAGCTGCACAGAATTTGGCGAGAGCAAGAGACGACGGCAAAAAAGATCGAATCGAACTTTCGGTTTTGCAGGAAAAGTTTGAGGAAAAGAACACGGAATGGCAACAAGCATTATATCAGATTGATGAATATGAGACACAGATCTACAAGTTCCGGCGTCAGCTGGCTCTTGCAGAATCAGTGACTGATGAAGCAAAGAAAACAGCTAGCCAGGCACGTACGAAAGCAATTTTGCAAGGTCAAGGCTACTCCCAGAAAATCGACAATTTGAAGCAAGAAAAGATGGTCGAGAATCATGCTGCCATGCTTAAGGAAAAAGCACATCAGGCACGCCAATATGTTGAGCGTCAAAAGGCTTGGAATAATTCTAAAACAGGAAAAAGTTCGCTAGATTCCCAAAAACAGTCGGCAGGTAAATCTGCAATTACTGATTGGTATTTGGCTTGGGTCGACAAAAACATAACCCGACATCTTCAAAGTTATACAGCCGATGTGGTTGTGGAAAAAATATTGGTTAGATCTAATGGCGAAAAACGGGATTTTATTGATCGAGGGAATTTAGCGGCTGAAATTAAGAATATGACACTGAGGAATTGGGTACTGAGTGATTCGGTATTTCAAGCTGAGCTTGACAGTATGATTGGTACTTACCGTTTTAACAAAGTTTCAAACCGTTCGAGCCAGCCAGTTACTTATGATGTCTGGGAACGAGAAGTTTGGATGCGTGAAGATGATAAGAATCAGTGGGAGGTTCATCGTGAAATTTGGCGCATTTACGAAGAAGTACCGCGATACTGATACAAGTTCTCAAGGAGATGGTCCGATGCAAGAGGAAACCAAATCGTGGAAGAGGCTAGAACAGCCGGCGACTTATAGCTATGCGATGGTGGGACTTGTTTCGGCAATCCTGATTTTAGGGGTGACCTTCTTGATTCTGGGTTTTCTTGATCCGGGAGAAGATGTCAAGGATTTTGTTGCTAGATGGAAACAGGCTGTTGAATCGAAACAACCGGAGAAGTACCGGCAGCTTTGGGATAAAGAGGCATTAAAACGCAATAAAGTCCAGTATGAACGGGCCGAAAATTTAGTTAGACGGCAAGGAAGAGTAGATGTGGATGTTCGTCTAGTCTCACCTAGAAAAGACTTTCGGCATTCAGATCGAAGGCGGATTAATCAAATTCCAGTCAAATTGTACCAAGCGGATGAGCTGAAGATGACCATCTATCGAGATTTGGTTATTCAGAAGAAAGGTCTACGAAAACAGTGGAAGTTGATTGCGGATCGGATTAACGAAGACGTTGAGCATCAAGAAACTGCGATAAATCCGGTCGAAGAAGAAGCTCAAGAAATCTTGTCAGCAGATGGTTCTGGAGCTATAGCGAACCAAAGTGAGGCCAAAGCCGTACCTGTTAATGCTCGGTTGGCATCGTCTGGTAAGACAATGTCGGGTTCAGCACCACTAGATACCAAGTTGAAATTGAGCCAAGTGCTTGGTGATTGGCAACGAGCATGGCAGCAGAAAGATCTAGAGCAATATATGGACAAGTATGCAGAAGAAGCGGCAATTACTCGAGTATCTGTCCGAAATGGTAGAGAATATCCAAAAATTCTTACCAAAGTGCAACTTCGTGAAAGTATGAAGCGTGTGAATAAAGCGTATAGCAAAATCGAGGTTTATATCTCTAACTTGCAAATAAATGGTGATCATGCTGTTGCCGATGTTGGTTTCCTGCAAGAATTTAAAGGGACCCCTGCTTCTGGGTCACGCCCTGCTTATCAGGATTTTGGTACTAAGACGTTAATATTTATGGTTGATCCGTCCGATGGGTTGTGGAAAATTTATTCTGAGAGCTGGAAACTTTATAAGGAAGTTCCTAACTATCCCAAGTCATAAGGATTAACTTTGAAAACCAAAGACGTTCGTAGCTCTCTTTATGATATTCCCCCTCAAGTACGACGTACAGATGCCATTCAGGCTTTTGATTCTATGGAGTTCCCGTTGGTTGAAATTGAGGATCAGGATGGATTGATTGGTGTTGGTTTTTCCTATACTATTGGAAAAGGTGGTCGTGCTATCAAGCAAATTATTGATCAATACTTGATTCCTATTGTTTTGCAAGAGGATCCCAACAACATTGACCGTATATGGCGCCGCATGTGGATGGAGACTCATTGGGTTGGTCGTGGAGGTATTGTAGGCTTAGGTATTGCTGCTATTGATATTGCTCTCTGGGATTTGAAAGCTAAGCGTGCTAACTTGCCTCTTTACCAATTGTTGGGAGGAGCTAAATCTGAAGTGCCAGTTTACAATACTGATGGTGGCTGGTTACATTTGACAGAGGATGAACTGGTTCGACAGTCGGTTGAATTTATTGAACAAAGTTTTAAAGGCATTAAAATCAAGGTTGGCAGAGATAGTTTGTATGAAGATATCTCGCGGCTTAGTGCTGTACGAGGAGCAATCGGTGAAGAACCATTTTTGATGATTGATGCTAATATGAAGTGGAATGCGCGTGAAGCGATTCAACTGGCATCACGGATTGAAGAGTATGATATCTTTTGGTTTGAAGAACCTATTGAAGCTGATGATGTCACTAGTCATGTTGAGTTGAGGTCTAAAACAACTATTCCTATTGCTATTGGGGAAACTATCTATAATAAATTTGTTTTTCAGGAATATATTGCGCAAGGTGCGGCTGATATCCTACAACCGGATGCTGTTAGGTGTGGTGGTATTACGGAATGGATTAAGGTAGCGCATATGGCTGAATGCTTTGGGTTATCCGTTTCTCCTCATTTTTTAATGGATCTTCATGTTCACCTTTCTGCAGCTGTTGAGCATTCTTTGTTTGTTGAATATATTCCCTCGCTGGATCTCGTTCTTTCCGACACTTTGATTCTCAGTGATGGTTATTTCTCTCCTCCAGATAGACCTGGGCATGGCATTGCTTTCGATCAAGAAAAACTGTCTCAGTTTCGTTTGACATAGTTTTAAACACGTATTATAATCACTTCCCGTGTAATCTAAATGCCCTAATTTCAGGGCGATTTTTTTTAGGAGGATAGGAGTGTTTTACTTATGTGTTTTGCAGTTTTGTCGAATTATATGAGATTGTTAGTATTGTTTTTAATTTTCAATTCTATGTTGCTTCTTCCGGTCTTGGGTGAGTTCAAGTTTACGGCTATTCCTGACCAAGATACTGCTCGTTTACAAAAGCGATTTGGAAAAATAGCCGATTATCTTTCAGGCAAACTGGGAGTTGAAGTGAAATATATTCCAGTGAAAGACTACGCAGGTTCCGTCCAGTCCTTCAAAAACAATGAGGTTCAGTTGGCTTGGTTTGGAGGCTTATCAGGTGTTAAAGCTCGGCTTGCTGTTCCTGGATCAGTGGCAATTGCCCAGGGGGCAGAAGATCCCGACTTTATGAGCTATTTTATTGCTAATGTTAGTACAGGACTTTCTTTTGCTGAGGAGTTTCCAAAAGGAATAAAAGGGAGGACTTTTACCTTTGGTTCCAAAGGTTCAACTTCTGGTCGTCTTATGCCTGAGCTCTTCATTCGCCAAAGTTTTAGCCAGACTCCGCGTGATGTTTTTTCACGAGTTGGCTTTAGCGGTGACCATTCTAAAACTTTAGCTTTGGTCCAATCTGGTAGTTATGAAGTGGGTGCTATGAACTTCAAGGTTTGGAAAAAGGAAGTTGATGCTGGACGAGTTGATCCTGCTAAGGTACAAGTTATTTGGAGGACACCGGCTTACCCAGATTACAACTGGACGATTCGTGGTGATGTGGACGAAACTTATGGTGAAGGATTCATAAAAAAAGTTCAACAAGCATTGATTGATCTTCAGGACCGAGCGATTTTGGATGCTTTCCCTAGGGCTCGGTTTATTCCAGCGGATAATTCTATGTTTAAACCGGTTTTAGATACGGCTATTGAGGTCGGAATTATCCGAAACTGATTTTTTAGCGGTGAGGTGCATGTCTCACCGCTATTTTTTAAAACAATTTAGATCTTGATGATGGAATGGATTCGGATACTCCCTCTTGTTTATTTAGTCTTGATAAGGAGAATATTTCTTATCAAGACACCACCATTCTTAAAAATGTTACCTTAGAAATCAATCAGGGAGAGAAAGTAGGGTTGATTGGCCCAAGTGGCGCAGGCAAAACCACTTTACTCCGGACGCTTTACCAGAGAGTTTCGGAGCAGTCGGCATTTGTCCATCAGCATTATGCCTTGGTTCCACAATTGTCCGTGTTTCACAATGTTTATGTCGGTCGCCTTGACCGGAACACTACCTCTCAAAATCTGATTAACTTGGTTTACCCTCGAGAGCAAGTACGGCAAGAGATTTTTCCTATTCTGGATTCGTTAGGAATAAAGGAAAAATCATTTGTTAGGGTGGGTGAACTTTCTGGTGGTGAGATGCAGCGTGTGGCAGTCGCCCGTGCGATTTATCGTCAAGAAAGCATCTTGTTGGCAGATGAGCCTGTATCCTCAATTGATCCGCATCAAGCTGGGGCTGTACTGGAATTAATAAATCAGGTAGCTGAAACGGTAGTGATGTCTTTGCATGCTGTAGAGTTAGCTCTGAAATATGCGGAACGTATTATTGGTTTGCATAATGGCGAAATTCAGTTTGATTTATCCGCAGAAGAAGTTACGCCGGTCATATTAAAGGAATTGTATCAACAGTCATAGGAATCTTAGATTTTATTACTTTTTAATCTGGATTCGCTTGGTTCATTATGCTGAAAACCAGTCTCACCTTCGTTGGCATTGCCTTTATTGCTGTTGTGTTAGCTGATTTAGAGGTGTCCACCCAGCATCCCTGGTTAGAGATGGGCCGAATGGTGGAAGGTGTTTTCACACCTGAATTGTCTGTCATCTGGGAATTCAAAGCTTCGTTGCTCAATACAGCGATCTTTGCTCTTTGTGGTACTTTTTTAGGCGTTATATTAGGAATTGGATTAGCTTTTTTCTTTCAGTTCTTGCCGGTTCGATTGTTTTGTGCCTTTATTCGCGCCATCCACGAAATTTTTTGGGCTTTTATCTTTCTTCCTGTCGTTGGCCTAAATTCCATTTGCGGCGTTTTAGCGATTGCTATTCCCTATGCAGGGATTTTCGCCAAAGTCTATGCCGAAATTATTCAAGAATCTGATCAGCAACCTTTAGAAGGTATTCCTAAAGATACCCATCGCCTGAGCCGTTTTTTCTATGGCGTTCTACCAGTTATTTATGCTGATACCAAACACTATACTGCCTATCGGTTTGAATGTGCTTTGCGTTCAAGCGCCATTCTTGGTTTTATCGGATTACCTACTTTAGGTTATCATCTCGAAACTTTTTTTAAGGAGGGGATGTATTCGGAAGTAGCAGCTCTTTTGATTGTTTTTTATTTCTTGATTGCTTCTCTTAAATATTGGTTAAAACCCCGCTTGGTACCGGTTTATGTCGTTTTGGCTTTTGCTTTACTATCAAGAGAGATCTCGCTTTCTTGGGAAAATGTTGCACGTTTTTTTACTTACGAGATTTTACCTTGGCCGATGCGTAGACAGGGTATTCATGATGGTACGTATACAGTCTCTTTTGTGTTAATTCCTGTTTTGGAATGGGTAAAGGCGATTTGGTTGGACGAAGCTTGGGAAGGTATATGGAAAACGATTGTCTTGACACAGATTGTTCTCGTAGGTACTGGGCTGTTCTCTTTGTTCGTGTTTCCGTTTGCTTGTCGTCACTTTGCAGGGAAAATTACCAACCGAATTTGGCATTATTTATTAATTATTGTTCGTACCACTCCTGAGTATATTCTTGCTTACATCTTTTTAACTTTGTGGGGGCCGTCCATGTTACCAGCAGTTTGGGCAATTCTGTTGCATAATGGTGCTATTTTAGCTTTTTTAAGTAGTAACAACGCTGACTTGGTTCAACTGAGAATCGATGCCCCTTTTAAACGTATTGATCGCTACTTCTATGAGATTTTGCCGCGTGTATACGGTCAGTTTCTTGCCTTTCTATTTTATCGATGGGAAGTTATGATGCGGGAATCGGCTATCTTAGGGATTTTGGGTATATATACCTTGGGTTTCTATATCCATAGCGCCATTTCAGATGATCAGATTGATAAGGCGATGCTTCTAATTTTGTTTACGGCGATATTGAATATGGGAATTGATTCTATTTCTCAGGTAGTACGTAGGCGTTTGAAAATATCCACTAAACTGTCGATTGCATCATAATGCATATACTTGGCGATATTAGGGGTGTGATCTTAAGTTCTTGACAATCATGCTCCTTGATTATAGCATAGTGTAATCTATTAATTTAGCCTCAAGATGGTTTCGGATGACTCAGTTTAATAATACTAATCCAACAGCTGAAGAATTAATCGAGTGGGTTATTGATGCTCGACAACGAACCTTTGACTTGATCGCTGATCTAAGTGACCAGCAGATTATGAGTCCCTATTTATCGATTGTAAATCCTTTGTTGTGGGAAATTGGTCATGTCGCTTGGTTTCAGGAAAAGTGGGCTTTGCGGGAGTCGTGTCGGCACAAACCAATTAGAGAGGATGCGGATGAACTTTGGGATTCAATAGCTATAGCGCATCAAACTCGTTGGCATTTACCGCTTCCTTCACGTGACCAAACGCTTGATTATTTGCGGCAGGTTCGAGATCGAGTAATTGAACAATTGGAAGGTGAGGATCCAAGTTCAGAACTATGCTATTTTGTTCGCTATACGGTTCACCATGAAGATATGCATAATGAGGCTTTTACCTATACTCGACAGACGTTGGCTTATTCTCCACCGCAGTTTTTAAATTCGGATGTTCACCATCAGATTCCTAATGAGGAAGAACCTTTATCAGGTGATGTTTTGGTTCCTGGCACCACGTTTACATTGGGGGCGAATAATGTAGATCAACCATTTGTTTTCGATAATGAAAAATGGGCGCATTCGGTTGCAGTTCGTCCTTTTTCTATTGCCCTCGCTGTGGTAACGCAGACCGAGTTTATGGCTTTTGTTGAGGAGGATGGTTACCATCGCCGAGAGTTTTGGTGTTCGGAAGGCTGGGAGTGGCGGGAGTTGGAAGATGCTGCTCATCCTGTTTATTGGAAGAAAAACGGAAATGGAGCTTGGTTGCGTCGTCATTTCGACCAATGGTATTCTCTGGAACCGCATCTGCCGGTTATTCATGTTAATTGGTATGAAGCAAATGCATACTGCCGCTGGGCGAAACGTCGGTTACCAACCGAAGCTGAATGGGAGATGGCAGCATCCACTGATCCAGCAGATTTAGATCAATCTAAACGGGTGTTCCCTTGGGGGAGTGAAGCACCTGATTTTAGCCGAGCCAACACGGATTGGCGGGCGATGGGTTGCATTGATGCTAGTGCGTTTCCTGATGGTGATAGTGCTTTCGGGTGTCGGCAAATGATAGGTAATGTCTGGGAATGGACCAGTAGTGTGTTTTTACCTTACCCTGGCTTTGAAATTGATTCCTACAAAGAATATTCAGAACCTTGGTTTGAAACACGAAAAGTTTTGCGGGGAGGGTGTTGGGTTACTCGGTCTCGAATGTTGCGGAATACATGGCGTAATTTTTATCCTCCTGATCGACGTGATGTTCTGGCTGGTTTTCGCACTTGTGCTTTGTGATGAGCTACGGTTGAATAATCTTCGTATTTCTCTGGACTGTTGAATCTAATAAAGAATAAAAAAATTGGAGTAATGTCTTATGGTTTCAAATGATACTAACCACTTAAATACCCTGACAAGTTTGGCTAAAACTTGTGGTTGAGCTGCTAAAGTCAGTCCGGTCGGACTGGGAGAACTTTTGGCTAAGCTTCCTCAGAAGTCTGATAACAATCTACTGGTTGGTTTTGAGACTAGTGACGATGCTGGGATCTATCGCCTCAGCGATGAAGTAGCGATAGTCACCACTGCTGATTTTATTACACCACCAGTTGATGATCCTTATGTATATGGGCAAATTGGAGCTGCTAATTCTATCAGTGATGTTTATGCTATGGGTGGGAAACCCTTGACCTGTTTGAATTTGGTTGGTTTTCCTTCGGATAAGCTGGAACCAGAAGTACTACATGGTATTGTCGAAGGGGCGCTGAGCAAAATCACTGAATCTGGAGCCGTTTTGGCTGGTGGACATACTACTGATGATGAAGAACCCAAGTTTGGGTTAGCTGTCACGGGGATTGTCGATCCAAACAAATATTGGCGTAACGTCGGTGCCAAGCCTGGAGACGTTTTGATTTTGACCAAGCCTATTGGTAGCGGTGTTATTTTTAATGCGAACCTGAAGAAGTGGGTATCGCCATCAGCTTTGGAGGAATGTATTAATATTATTACTACACTCAACAAAGATGCTGCCGAAGTTATAGGGGATTTTGAACCTCATGCAGTAACCGATATCACAGGATTTGGATTGGCAGGTCATGCCTTGGAAATGGCCAAAGGATCGGATGTAACACTTGAAATTCAAATGTCTGAAGTTCCCATTATGAATCAAGCTCTGGATATGTACCAGAAAGGAGTGAGTACGGGGGCAAACGCTGCCAATCGTGCCTTAATTCAGGATTTTACCCGTTTTGAAAAAACTTTACCTCCATGGCACCAAGAGATTTTTGTCGATCCCCAAACCAGTGGAGGTTTGTTGACTGCTGTTAGCGAATCTGTTGGTCAAGACCTTGTTAAAGCGTTACACTCCAGAGGTGTTGGAAACGCACGTCTTATTGGACAAGTTACCCCTTTGGTGGAATCAAAACATTTAATCTTTACCTGAAAATTGATTAAATTATGAAGTCTCATCCTACTGTAGATCAAAAACTGACACGAAGCCAAAAAATCTGTATGGTGACACCCGCCCCCACTTACTCTCGTAAAGGTAATCGTGTTACAGCGCTTCGATGGTCTCGTATTTTGCGGCAGCTTGGGCATCAGGTCATCGTCCAGCAAAGTTATCAAAGACTCAAGTGTGATTTGATGATTGCTCTACATGCACGTCGTAGCCATGAGTCCATGGCTCGTTTCCGCCAACGGCATGCTAATTTGCCGTTGATTCTTGCTTTGACTGGTACTGACCTGTATGGTGACATTCATTCGGATGAATCAGCACAATTATCTTTGGATATGGCGGATATGTTTGTGCTACTTCAGCCTGAAGGGGTCAACCAGTTGCCATTATCCATGCATCATAAAGTCGAGGTGATATATCAATCAGTTACACCGCCTCCAAGACAGTTTCAACCTAAAAGGGGCATTTTTGAGATATGAGTAATAGGGCACTTGCGTCCCGTGAAGGACCCCTTTCGAACTGCTAATGCAGTTCGGTTGCTCCCTGCTTCTTCCCGAATTAAAGTGTTGCATGCGGGGGGAGCTCTGAGTCCAGATATGGAATTAGAAGCCTTGGCTGAAACCAAATCAAACCCACGCTACAGTTGGTTGGGAGAATTGCCGCGTTGGAAAACGTTACGGTTATTAGCTAGCAGCCGTCTGTTAGTTTTGACTTCTCAGATGGAGGGAGGTGCTAACGTGGTTTCCGAAGCTTTAGCTTGTTCTATCCCTGTTATTTCATCACGCATATCTGGTTCAATTGGTCTCTTAGGTGAAGACTATCCTGGATACTTTCCAGTAGGTGATACACAAGCATTAGCTGATTTGCTTCATCGTGTAGAGACAGATCAGTCATTCTACTTGAGCCTTAAAGCATGGTGCCATCGACGGAAGGAAATTGTTAGCCCTGATAGGGAAAAACAGAGTTGGGAATGTTTACTGCAGAAGGTTTCAGCTCATGTGCACAATTGAATAAAGAGACCGTTTAAGTCATAATTCCCTGCTCTTCTTGTGTGTTACTATCACTTTGGCGTAGCCCCCTTGGGATAATTACTCTATCTAATAATTCGAAGAGCAAATGGATGAGTAGGGCTAGGAAAGCAACTGGTATAGCTCCCTGTAAGATGTAAATTTCGGGGGCGTTGAGGTCGATACCGCTTAAGATTGGTTCTCCCAAACCACCAACGCCAATGAAAGCTGCAATGGTTCCTAACGCAACAGTCATGATACCGCTGGTTTTAATGCCCGATAGTATAGTTCTAGATGCCATGGGCAGGAAGATCTTTGTCAGCTGAGCACTAGGTTTGAGTCCAATGGCTGCCGCAGATTCACGCAATTGAACCGAGATAGTCTGTAATCCTGTTGCGGTGTTGTGCACAATGGGCAATAGGGCATAAAGAACTAATGCTGTTATCGCATTTTTTTCTGAAGTGCCTAAAAATGGAATAAACAAAGCGAACAAGCAGAGTGAGGGTATGGTGTAGATGATTCCTGTTACCCCAAGAATTAATTGGCTGAATATTCCTGGTCGGCTGGCGACGATTCCCAATGGTACACCAATCAGCACAGCAAAAACCATGGTTAGTAGAACCAGTTTAAGATGCTGGAATGCGAATTTCGCGACTTTATTTGTAAAGCTTGCACTCGTGGGTGTTAGCATAGAGTTTGGATCTGACTTTTCTGTTAGAGTAGATTTTGTTTGGTTGAAATAGAGCGAAGCGGCGACAGTATAGTCTTTTTCTTTTTCGGCTGTCTGGTTCAGTTGCATCATCAGTTTTTCGTCGATTGTATTTTCCAGTGTCTTGATGATGGTGATGGATTTGGGGTTGATGTCATTTCGATAAAGAAAAACGGCATCGTATTTGGGAAAGAACTCCAAGTCATCAATTAATACTGTTAGCTCAAATTCCAGTAGTTTTGCATCGGTAGAATAGGCATCCATTAAATCAATGTCGTCATTTCTCAGAGCAACATAAGCCAATTCATGAGCCATACCCTTAACGTTTTCCATCTGTAAGTTGTAGTGTTTGGATAGGCTTTTCCAGCCATCTTGTCGGTTAAGGAACTCGTGAGTCAATCCAGCGGTTAAAGAAGGATGTTTTTTCAGGTCACTGATTCGTTGAATTCCTAAACTTGATGCTTTATCTTGTTTCATAGCGATGGCGTAGGTGTTATTGAATCCCAGTTTCCCGGTCATAGACACACCATATGTTGCTAATCTCTGTTGCATTTGCTCAAAGGTCAGATCAATTTCTGATTTTAGAATGGCTTGGCGGATAGTACCTGTGTAATCGGGGTAGAGATCGATATCCCCATTTTTAAGAGCTTCCCAAACGATGATAGTTCCACCCATACGCTGTTTATGTTCAACGTTAACTGTGTTCTGTCGGAGTAGATGTGCAGTGATTTCTCCCAGTACAACTGATTCTGAAAATTTTTTCGATCCAATAGTGATTTCTTGAGCTTTGATGGAACTGATTAACAGCACAATACTGACACAATATACGAATATGTACTTGAGACGTAGGAAAAGAATCATATTTCGATCAAGCTCCTTTGGCTAGTGATGAATTTGGTTACGAATGTATCAGCTGGTTGATTCTGCAGTTGGTCAAGTGTGCCTTGTTGCATAACCTGTCCCGATTTGAGTAACACAAGAACATCACCGAGATACGCTGCCTCATGAAGATCATGGGTAACTAAGATTACTGTTTTTCCCAGACTCTGAAAGATGTCCTTCAACTCTTGTTGGAGGCTAGAACGAACAATTGGGTCTAAAGCGCCTAGTGGTTCATCCAACAATAAAACATCTGGGTTGAGGATTAGCGCACGCATGAGACTGACTCGTTGTCGCTGTCCACCGGAAAGCTCTCCAGGAAAATTATTCAGTAAGTTGGGTGGGAAATCCGTTAGTTGGCATAATTCTTCCAAACGTTGCTGCGTTTCTGTTTGAGGTTGTTTTAATTCCTTTGGCATAAGCAACACATTCTGACTGGCAGTCAAGTGTGGAAATAGTCCTCCATCCTGAATGACATAGCCTGTACGTCTACGGATTTCCAAAATGTT
>JACLAC010005769.1_pt1 | contig 12020 bp, 3 predicted proteins | sample 8027881 | NCBI WGS metagenome assembly JACLAC01 (sample SAMN15725517, study PRJNA655200) | protist metagenome | isolation source: fluorescence activated cell sorting (FACS) single amplified genomes of... | place: Spain: Blaines Bay Microbial Observatory, Mediterranean Sea | collected 2016-01-19 | reverse complement strand
CTAAACCAATAACTCCAAGAGCCCATAAATTATCCGCCTGACTTTGTAGAATTTTCTTTCCCGCTTTTATACGTGTATCCATATCAACCGCCCGCCGTAAGATTTCCCATTGCATAAGGGCTTCCTTAATCACCGAGGGTGGTTCCCAACCTAGCTCCCCATCGGTAAAATACCACCGTGTCCATTCCCCCCATTGACTTTGTTCCCAGCCTCCGTTAGTAGGCACGTACCAATATGGTTCGATAGGAAAGAGAATATCGGAATTGCGATCCGCATGCCAAATGGTCATATCCATTAGTCCACCACGTGATCGTATACTTTGTAAACCACCATTGATCTGTTTAAGATTGACGTGGATTCCTACTTCACGCCAATAGGCAGTTACCAGATCCAGGGTGATTTGCTTAGGAGTCTCACCAATCATGTACTCAAGTGTAATTTCAAGGGGCTTACCATCAGACCGTTCACGACGCCCATCCATATCACGATCGATCAACCCCATTTGGTCCAAAAGCAGATTTGCCTTTGCAGGATCGAATTGCGCCCAAGCCTGAGCAAATGCTGGTTCAAAGTAGCGGCTAGAAGGAATCACAGTAAGTTGACGCGGAACGCCATAGCCGTAGTAGACAATTTCATTAATTTCGTCGCGATTTATTGCCAGCGACAAAGCACGACGAAAACGGACATCCTGAAAGATTTGGCGAAGCCCCACATCGGGATGATTCAAATTAACTTGTAACACCACGTCAGAACCGTAGGGACGAGGCCAAATATAGGTTGAATACCCCTTATCTTTTTCAAAACGTTTGAACAGTGGTATATCTGCCGTTTGAAATTGCCTGCCCGCAAAAGTCACCTGCCCGGTAGATGCCTTAGCCGTCATAATTTCGGGGCTATCTACCCGTTGTATTTCGATGGCATCAATATAAGGTAATTGGTTACCTTCTGGATCAACTTTGGGATAATAAGGATTGCGGCGTAAGCGAGTACGGGTCGAGGTTCTACTAACTACAACATAAGGCGTTACAACCGGGCGCTGAAAAATCATTAAATCTGTAGTGTTATTAACGCTTTGGAAATAGGTACGCCAATCCTGCAAACCAAGTTTTTTGGCTTCATCTTCTAGTTGATCTTCCTTGGTGAATGCAGGATGGTACCGACGCATAAAGTGAGCTGGTATGAATAGACGCCCTCCACTATGGGCCAAATGCTTGATAAATAATGGTTGCGGTTGGGGCCAATGATAAGCAAAACGATAGCTATCTAGTTTTTCAATACGAGCTCCTTTAAAGCGGGGCTCCACGACAGGCGTTAATTGTTTATTCATTTGAACATGGTTAAACCAAAAAACGTAGTCATCAGCGGTAACAGGATATCCATCGGACCATTTATGCCCCTTTCGCAACGTTATAGTAAGGCTTCGAGCGCTGTCACTATATTCTGCTTTTATGGCGAAATTGGGTAATGTTAATAATAACTGGGGGCCCACCCGATAAGCACCTTCGGGTAAATTTATCAAGCTTTCACCTGCATGAAATAACTTGGCCGTACCGCCATAGACCCCTATATCCCCCATCGGTTCAACAACAATCGGATCATCTGGTAGACGCTGTTCTACGGGTAATAATTCTCCCATTATAACAGCATCATTAAGTATAGGGGATTGATGGAAAGTCTTAAGTGCTAATTCGGATGCAGTGCGTGGTGCGCGGAACCAGCTTTGAGGCCAAGCCTGCTTGGGGATATCACCGGTAACGGTGTTGCTTTCAACCGCAAACGTACTCACCGGACCAGGTATAGCAAGAAGGCCTTGCTTAGCTCTACTATAAATGGGCAGCAACCATACACTTAACCCAAGTATGATGATACACCCCCAAGGACCCACAACACCCCTTCGGCATACGCTCTTTATCATAATATTTATAATTCAAAACAATGGGTAGCATACAGTATGAATCGCTAAACGTCCTAGTAAGAACAGCTTATATCTCCCTATTTAGTTGGGTACTAAGGTCTTTAACTGCTCTTCGTAAATGGTAATCTTATTTTCTCGTTGCCGGCGTAAATCAATCAGAAATTCATTGGCCAGACGACTTTCCTCCGCACGTCTTAATAAAGCGTTAGCTCGTTTTGCTACTTTTTGTAATGGCTCAGGCTCTAAACCAAAATTTGATTCTAAAACTTTGAACACAGAATAGTATTCCCCCCCCATATTCATGGCTTGAGAATCCATTACCTGAGCCGCCTGAACCGTTATCGCTAGGGGGCCATACAATCTATCAATTTCTGCTTCCCGCGCAGCATCAATTAATTCTTTATAATACGCTTGTTCATACGTGTGAATATGAAATTTACCTTCCATGCCCTTAGCCACCCCGCGTACGGTAAATTCATTGGCAAGTCTGCCCATATCTTCTCCTGCCTTAATTCTTGCTTTGATCGCCATGGCTTCTTCACGTGTTTTAACCATAATCTCCTGTAGTAAAACTTCTTCTGGAGGCGTGAATAAATCAGGTCGTTCATCATACAATCTTTTTATTTCTTCTTCACTTATATTAATCTGATCTTTCACTGCTGTTTGCCGCAGTGCCAACAAAAGTAACGCTTCTTTACGGCGTTTATGCCATCGAAGAATCCCCTTATCCTCATCAATATTTTGCTGGTAAGCCTTTTTCAAGATTAGCGTTCGTGGTACTAACACATCCGTAGCGAACCACTGCACACCATTAGGAAATCCATCAGAAAAACCTATATCAAGATCTTTTGCTAAATTTAAAAAATCTTCAATTTTAATTGCGCCATTACTAAATTGATAAAGCACTTTACTACGCTCTTCAGCAGTAAAATCTCGACGCCCTGAATCAATCCATTGTTGTAATTGATCTAAGTGCTCTGTATTAGCTTTCATCCCTAAGTCGGTGCCAATGTTATCTATATATCCCCCCATCATTTGCATCATTTTTTGCTCTTTTAATTGTGCCATTAATATACCTTGTACTGAAGCAAACCTTACCGTGCGCGAATCCATAACCTGGTAAATTCCATATTGTTCATTTGGCAAGCGAATCGGCTCAGAATATTCCCCTACTTCCAGGGGAATTATAAATTTATGCAAAAACAATGGGATACTTTTTTGCGTTAGATAACCTACTAATTCCCCTCCGTTGGGTGCCGTTTCCTGATGCAGAGACTGTGCCCGCGCCAACACCGAAAAATCTTCCCCATCTTGAATACGATTCAATATCTTTTGGGCTTCCTGCTGGGTATTAACAATAATTAAGCGCAATTTTATCTCTTGCTCTTTATCTGCATCATCATAGTAGTCCTGTAATTCCTGCGGATCTATAATGATCTTATCGCTAATATCCTGCTTCATCAAAGCACGCAACATGCGTTCTTCTTTTTCCAACAACAATTTATGGGTTAATTCAGAGTCCTTATCAAGCCCTCTATGTATAGCTTCCTGCAAGTAAATCTCTTTATCAATAAGGGTTTGTAAGTAATCAAGGTACCCGGCTAAACCAGGCTTTTTTGTGCGCAAATCCTGTGGTAAGCGTTTCTCAAAATCGATCAATTGAGTTGCTGTAATGTGTTGCTCTCCAACTATGGCTAAAACAGGATTTTCTAGGTTTTGCTCGTCTTTAGTACAAGCAACAATTTTTACTAATACAAACAAAAACAACAATTTGAAATAATATTTCATTTTACCAATGACTCACAGTCTGGTGCCGTGCTTTTTGATATTCGTAGTGCCCCTGGTAATGTAAGTGATAATTCCAACCAACAACGCGTAGTATTTGACTATGGATTGCCGTCAGCCAATATGGTCTTTGGGCTAACGATGGAAATGTTAAATCTAATGGGGTTTGATGCCTATGCTGAATTTGATATCAATCGCGCCTATACCCAATATCCCAATATTAGTTTGGCTGAAGCAGATCGTAGCCTGAAGACACATGCACGCGATGCGGAGGCCTGGATGATAAATGTTTCGAAAGAGGCATACCCATTCTATTTCTTCGGTGAGGCATTTAGTCTGGATCCTGATTATTCGACATCGGCTTTTATTGTCAATTCTGAAGGTCGTATTTACTATGACGATGTAAGAAGCTCTGTTTATGAATTTGTCGACGATAACGATGACCAGGACCGTACACCTGATTGGAATCGATGGGGCCAAGGTGGGCCAGATGCTATTGTTTTTCCAGGTTGGGATGAGAATAATGACTTCGTATCAGATTTTAATCAGAATGATAATCTGTCTCTTAGTAATCGAATTCCTGATTATGAAGAACCCTTTTTTAGGTATGGTGTAGATCGTCCTGAATTCCTGTTTGGTATAGACCTTAACAATAATAATTGGATCGATCGCTTTGAAAATGACGATTTACCGGATTATCCTTATCAGGTAGATCATCGTGGCTATAACGTCTATGTAGGTCAATATTTGAGTCCGGATGCACGGATTACAATTGGGCGGTTAAGAGAAGGTGAAATATCTTCTAAGCGGCATAATAAGGTAAGCTATGGTATTTTTACCTTTGATAAGGAATTTCCTCAATTTGGACGCTTACGAATTTTTAATTCTTTAAAAAGTGTTAAGGATAATATACCCAACGATCGGCGCGAACCAACGTGGAACTTAAGAACAGTCTCTCTTGCTAATGTAGAGGATATTTTGCCGGCCCGGGATACCTGGGTAAATTCAAGTTATCTGCAATTTAATTATACTTCAATCAATAAGCTCAATGTAATTAATAAGATCAAATACAATCTCTTTAAGCAACGAGGCCAAGCATTTAAGATTGGCAGTGCGCCCATTCTTAATGATAATACCCGTTTTTTCGGTTTAATAAATAAAGCAGATTTTACCTACAATCTGGCCAGTTTGGTCATACAACCCAAGATCAAGAGTGAATACTTGAATCAAACCTCTTTCTTACAGGGGGCTCCTGATCGTAAGGAATGGATGGGTATTGGAATAATTCAGACCCGTTTACCCGTTTTAAATAAGTCATTTATTGAAAGTGGTTTGGAATATTCTATTTTCAAAGATTTGGTATTAGATGAAACCGAACTACTAGGCGAGGGGCCAACTCAAGAAACGGGGGATTTTCGTAATCTTGTAGTAGCACTCCAATGGACAACGGTTGGGCATTATTTGGGGTATAAACTGACTACCCAATTTGGTTTTAGTTATACACGTCGGTGGGATGAAGCCATCGTTTTAGATGGACAAAATTTGGTAAAGCGTGATGAGAGTAAATCCTATGGGACTAGTTTTATATCGGTCTATGCTGGTATTGAATGATGGAATCGTCATTAAAAGGGCATAAATTGATGAAATGTCGCCCAATATTCTTATCAAGAATAATTGAGTTGGGGGGACTCTGTCTAAGTGCATTGTGCTTGGTTTTCGTGAGCGTTGTTGGGGCCCAGCAAGATTATGGGAATCGTCTAGGGATGAATGAGCAAGGAAGGGTTTCTTACTATGCTCTGGGACCCAGCATGCAACTTGAGTCTTTTGTGCCTGCTTTAAAACGATGGTACCTTCCTCAGGAGGTTGCCCAGGAATATCGGTGGCAGTGGGAATACACCAATTACGCTCGTTCATTATACCATCGCTATATCTCTCCTGGACAAGAAGGGGACAACTTCTATGACCTCTATGGACGCTACCTAACAAAAGGGTGGTTGGTGTATGACTGGCGCCAGCGCCAACCTACAACTTCTGGTGGGTCGGGAATTTTAAAACCTAGTGGCAGGTACAATTCCTGGTTTAGTAATCTACTAGTCTCTACAGATGCAAAAGGGCAACACTATTTAGGAGTAACGATTGGTGATTTAGTTAACACAACATTGACTCCTATGACATTACGTAAAACGCGTTTTAACGGGATTCAATTTGACTACGCTGCAGATCGTTTAGAAGCTACCGTCTTAATGTCAAGAATTAATTTGCCGGTAGATAAAATCGCTCCTGGGGTCCTGACGCCTTATTATACAGAAAATTTTACTAACTTACTTGGTTTTAGAGGTGTCTGGAAATTGCACGATGCGGTGCAGGTAGGGGCAACATTTGTCAATACCCATAATGATAGATCTGCTGCTGAACGAGGAGGCAATCCGTTTAAGGGAAAGTTAACTACGGGCCAGTTAGAAGATCGGATCAACTGGATCATGGTTAGAATATCGGATGATTCTCCCGCTGATGGCGGGGGAGGACCAACAGTTTTTGCCGCGGATATTGAAATCCGGACTAAGATTGGTGACCGAGATACGGTATTGGTTGGTAGTCAGATTGGGTTTAAACCACAGATAGAAGGGGGAACTACACGTAATGGTTTTCCCGTTGCCGAAGGAATTGGACCTGAAGGCGAAATTTTTTATAGGTATATCTTTTCTTCAGATGAATCTGAAGTAGCGGATTTAGAAGGGATAATCCAAGACACGGATTTAGTCAATAACATTAGCAAAGTATCATTTCGTTTCTTGTTAAATAATGATTATCGCGTTGATGTGACCTCTGATGTGCAGACGGATAACGAGCCACTAGGAGCCCAATCTCAGTTTCTCAATGTGACTCGCGCATCAGGTAATGTTAAAGATAATTCTAATCAACGCTGGGTTGTATTTGATTATGGTCTACCAACGGCTACCCAGGTTTTCGGTTTAAGCCTTGAAGTAACGGATTGGGCTGGGTTTCGTCTGTACGCCGAGTACAATATAAATCATCAATTCAAGCAATATCCTAATAGTCTGGAAGCGACTCATCGTAGTTCCTCTGGGGTATTAGGGAATCGGGCCTCAACAGGATGGATGGTTAATGTTGCTAAGGATTTTTATCCGTTTTTCTTGTTTGGTGAAGCTTTTGGAATGGATGCCAATTACAATACTACTGCTTTCCTTGTGGACCAAGGCGGCCGTACAAACTATGCTGATGATGAAGAGGCAAAATCGGAATTCATTTTCGACTTAGTAGATGATAATGACGATAATGATATATTGTTGGATCAGCGGCGGGACAAAGAAGGGGCTGCAGATAGTGCTGTTTTTCCTGGCTTGGATGAAAATAATGATTTTATTTCAGACTTCAATCAGAATAATAACCCCGTTCGTCCCAATTTCATGCCTGATTATGAAGAACAATTCTTACGTCATTATGTTGATCGACCAGAATATGTATTTGCGGTCGACTTAAATAATAATGGTTGGGGTGAACGATTTGAAAATGATGATGAACCTGATTTTCCTTATAAAAGAGATCGCCGTGGTTATAATGCCCATCTAGGGGCCTGGCTGACCCCCGAATTGAAATGGATGGCGGGCCAAGAAAATATAAAACGTTTATCAACCGGAGAACAGAACGTAACGCGCTATGCCTTACTGGCTTATGAACGCAATTTTGTTGGTGTGGGTAATGTCGCATTTTATAATATGTTCAAGTTGGTAAAAGACAATATTGCTGACGATTTGATCCAATGGATGCAGGCAAGGCCGGAATTAGGCCGACCTTTGGATTCTCCTGGACTAATGCAACCAATTCGGGATCCACTAGCGATGCAGGATGCACTAGTCAATAGATTTTGGGCTGGCTTTGAGAGTGAAAGCTATCATGGGATTAATACAGAAAGTAAATTCATCCATGAACTTATCCGGCAACAACAAAAAAATGCTGTTGATCGAGATGGACGTATGCTTTCACAGCAAACTCGGCGATTGGGATTGATCAATAGGATTGATTATCTCTTTCCATTAGGACGAACGATTATACAGCCTCGCTTTAAACAAGAATTATTTATGGATAATACTCCTTATACAATGGGACATTTCCTAGGTAGTTCTGTGGCTGAACGTCAAGATTGGAGCGGGATTTTCTCCATGTTAGTACGACGCCCATTTTTAAATAATGTGTTATTACAGATTGGAATTGAGCGGCTAGTATTTCAGGATTTTTCTCAAGATGAGGTTGGCTTGGAAGACAAAGCCAACGGTTTATTGCCGGGAGAACCTACCGGTGATTACAATGAGACATCGATTGCCGTACAACTCTCTATTAATTCTCCTTATCTAGGGTACGCATTAAAAACTCTGGTTGGTGTGAGAGTTGATCGAAGATATGTTGAGCGTTTTGAACAGAAACGTTCTAGAGAGACTAGTGCAATATCATTTGTGACCGTCTATGGGAGTGTGCGCTAATTTATAACCCAGGGCACACATTTTCCAATATAGTATACATTTATCTTTGTTCCCCTCTGAAAAAATGTTCGGAAGCTTCTAGCGTATTTAATCAACGAGACTGTGAGTCATTGGTAAAATGAAATATTATTTCAAATTGTTGTTTTTGTTTGTATTAGTAAAAATTGTTGCTTGTACTAAAGACGAGCAAAACCTAGAAAATCCTGTTTTAGCCATAGTTGGAGAGCAACACATTACAGCAACTCAATTGATCGATTTTGAGAAACGCTTACCACAGGATTTGCGCACAAAAAAGCCTGGTTTAGCCGGGTACCTTGATTACTTACAAACCCTTATTGATAAAGAGATTTACTTGCAGGAAGCTATACATAGAGGGCTTGATAAGGACTCTGAATTAACCCATAAATTGTTGTTGGAAAAAGAAGAACGCATGTTGCGTGCTTTGATGAAGCAGGATATTAGCGATAAGATCATTATAGATCCGCAGGAATTACAGGACTACTATGATGATGCAGATAAAGAGCAAGAGATAAAATTGCGCTTAATTATTGTTAATACCCAGCAGGAAGCCCAAAAGATATTGAATCGTATTCAAGATGGGGAAGATTTTTCGGTGTTGGCGCGGGCACAGTCTCTGCATCAGGAAACGGCACCCAACGGAGGGGAATTAGTAGGTTATCTAACGCAAAAAAGTATCCCATTGTTTTTGCATAAATTTATAATTCCCCTGGAAGTAGGGGAATATTCTGAGCCGATTCGCTTGCCAAATGAACAATATGGAATTTACCAGGTTATGGATTCGCGCACGGTAAGGTTTGCTTCAGTACAAGGTATATTAATGGCACAATTAAAAGAGCAAAAAATGATGCAAATGATGGGGGGATATATAGATAACATTGGCACCGACTTAGGGATGAAAGCTAATACAGAGCACTTAGATCAATTACAACAATGGATTGATTCAGGGCGTCGAGATTTTACTGCTGAAGAGCGTAGTAAAGTGCTTTATCAATTTAGTAATGGCGCAATTAAAATTGAAGATTTTTTAAATTTAGCAAAAGATCTTGATATAGGTTTTTCTGATGGATTTCCTAATGGTGTGCAGTGGTTCGCTACGGATGTGTTAGTACCACGAACGCTAATCTTGAAAAAGGCTTACCAGCAAAATATTGATGAGGATAAGGGGATTCTTCGATGGCATAAACGCCGTAAAGAAGCGTTACTTTTGTTGGCACTGCGGCAAACAGCAGTGAAAGATCAGATTAATATAAGTGAAGAAGAAATAAAAAGATTGTATGATGAACGACCTGATTTATTCACGCCTCCAGAAGAAGTTTTACTACAGGAGATTATGGTTAAAACACGTGAAGAAGCCATGGCGATCAAAGCAAGAATTAAGGCAGGAGAAGATATGGGCAGACTTGCCAATGAATTTACCGTACGCGGGGTGGCTAAGGGCATGGAAGGTAAATTTCATATTCACACGTATGAACAAGCGTATTATAAAGAATTAATTGATGCTGCGCGGGAAGCAGAAATTGATAGATTGTATGGCCCCCTAGCGATAACGGTTCAGGCGGCTCAGGTAATGGATTCTCAAGCCATGAATATGGGGGGGGAATACTATTCTGTGTTCAAAGTTTTAGAATCAAATTTTGGTTTAGAGCCTGAGCCATTACAAAAAGTAGCAAAACGAGCTAACGCTTTATTAAGACGTGCGGAGGAAAGTCGTCTGGCCAATGAATTTCTGATTGATTTACGCCGGCAACGAGAAAATAAGATTACCATTTACGAAGAGCAGTTAAAGACCTTAGTACCCAACTAAATAGGGAGATATAAGCTGTTCTTACTAGGACGTTTAGCGATTCATACTGTATGCTACCCATTGTTTTGAATTATAAATATTATGATAAAGAGCGTATGCCGAAGGGGTGTTGTGGGTCCTTGGGGGTGTATCATCATACTTGGGTTAAGTGTATGGTTGCTGCCCATTTATAGTAGAGCTAAGCAAGGCCTTCTTGCTATACCTGGTCCGGTGAGTACGTTTGCGGTTGAAAGCAACACCGTTACCGGTGATATCCCCAAGCAGGCTTGGCCTCAAAGCTGGTTCCGCGCACCACGCACTGCATCCGAATTAGCACTTAAGACTTTCCATCAATCCCCTATACTTAATGATGCTGTTATAATGGGAGAATTATTACCCGTAGAACAGCGTCTACCAGATGATCCGATTGTTGTTGAACCGATGGGGGATATAGGGGTCTATGGCGGTACGGCCAAGTTATTTCATGCAGGTGAAAGCTTGATAAATTTACCCGAAGGTGCTTATCGGGTGGGCCCCCAGTTATTATTAACATTACCCAATTTCGCCATAAAAGCAGAATATAGTGACAGCGCTCGAAGCCTTACTATAACGTTGCGAAAGGGGCATAAATGGTCCGATGGATATCCTGTTACCGCTGATGACTACGTTTTTTGGTTTAACCATGTTCAAATGAATAAACAATTAACGCCTGTCGTGGAGCCCCGCTTTAAAGGAGCTCGTATTGAAAAACTAGATAGCTATCGTTTTGCTTATCATTGGCCCCAACCGCAACCATTATTTATCAAGCATTTGGCCCATAGTGGAGGGCGTCTATTCATACCAGCTCACTTTATGCGTCGGTACCATCCTGCATTCACCAAGGAAGATCAACTAGAAGATGAAGCCAAAAAACTTGGTTTGCAGGATTGGCGTACCTATTTCCAAAGCGTTAATAACACTACAGATTTAATGATTTTTCAGCGCCCGGTTGTAACGCCTTATGTTGTAGTTAGTAGAACCTCGACCCGTACTCGCTTACGCCGCAATCCTTATTATCCCAAAGTTGATCCAGAAGGTAACCAATTACCTTATATTGATGCCATCGAAATACAACGGGTAGATAGCCCCGAAATTATGACGGCTAAGGCATCTACCGGGCAGGTGACTTTTGCGGGCAGGCAATTTCAAACGGCAGATATACCACTGTTCAAACGTTTTGAAAAAGATAAGGGGTATTCAACCTATATTTGGCCTCGTCCCTACGGTTCTGACGTGGTGTTACAAGTTAATTTGAATCATCCCGATGTGGGGCTTCGCCAAATCTTTCAGGATGTCCGTTTTCGTCGTGCTTTGTCGCTGGCAATAAATCGCGACGAAATTAATGAAATTGTCTACTACGGCTATGGCGTTCCGCGTCAACTTACTGTGATTCCTTCTAGCCGCTACTTTGAACCAGCATTTGCTCAGGCTTGGGCGCAATTCGATCCTGCAAAGGCAAATCTGCTTTTGGACCAAATGGGGTTGATCGATCGTGATATGGATGGGCGTCGTGAACGGTCTGATGGTAAGCCCCTTGAAATTACACTTGAGTACATGATTGGTGAGACTCCTAAGCAAATCACCCTGGATCTGGTAACTGCCTATTGGCGTGAAGTAGGAATCCACGTCAATCTTAAACAGATCAATGGTGGTTTACAAAGTATACGATCACGTGGTGGACTAATGGATATGACCATTTGGCATGCGGATCGCAATTCCGATATTCTCTTTCCTATCGAACCATATTGGTACGTGCCTACTAACGGAGGCTGGGAACAAAGTCAATGGGGGGAATGGACACGGTGGTATTTTACCGATGGGGAGCTAGGTTGGGAACCACCCTCGGTGATTAAGGAAGCCCTTATGCAATGGGAAATCTTACGGCGGGCGGTTGATATGGATACACGTATAAAAGCGGGAAAGAAAATTCTACAAAGTCAGGCGGATAATTTATGGGCTCTTGGAGTTATTGGTTTAG
>JACLAC010020633.1_pt1 | contig 12022 bp, 6 predicted proteins | sample 8027881 | NCBI WGS metagenome assembly JACLAC01 (sample SAMN15725517, study PRJNA655200) | protist metagenome | isolation source: fluorescence activated cell sorting (FACS) single amplified genomes of... | place: Spain: Blaines Bay Microbial Observatory, Mediterranean Sea | collected 2016-01-19 | reverse complement strand
AAATATATGGTTCAAGTCGTTTTAGGTGAAATGAGAGGACAAGGTGTACAAATGGGTCACCGTTGTTTTTGGGATAGTTCAACAGATAATTTTGTTAGTGAAAAGTTCATGAATGATAGTCTCTTTTGTGTAGCAACAGCATACGGTGTATATTTAAATTAAATGGTGGTAGAGTACATGAGGGGTAATATAAATGTATAAAATTTGAAATTTTTATATTCTGATGATGTGTAGCGTACATCTTTTTTACTTTTTTTTTATAATATCAATATTAATAAAATTAATAAAAAATGCAAATGGAACATTTAAATATTCCCCCCCCCCCCCCCCCCCCCCCCCCCCCCCCCCCCCCCCCCCCGAGAGATTATCATGAATGTTAAACAGTGTGTGTATATACGTATATCTGTAAAATATTTAAAAATATCATTTTACATTCAATTTTCAACAACATTCTCCTCATCTTCTTCTTCATCACTAGATTCATCATCATCATCACCACTCTTCTTTCTTCTTCTAACTCTTGTTTTATCATCAGCTTGTTGTTGCTCCAATATTTGATTTCTTGATCTACGTTGTGCTTCCATTCTTGTACGTGCTGCTTTACCACGTTGTAATTTCTGAATACGTACTGCAGCTTCTTTTTGTTTCCTTTCCTCAAGCTGTTTACGTTTTCTTGCAGCTTTTTTCCTACCTGATCTACCACGTGCAGCTGCTTGTATTTTACGCATTGCTGCCTCTTCTGCTGCTTTCTGTTCCATTTCTTCTAATGCTCTACGTTCAGCTGCTTCTTGTGCCAATTCCGCATTTCTTGCATCTCGTCGACTTTGCTCTGCTACTTCAGATTCCATTGTAAATGTATCATGTTCTTCCTTCTTTTGATTATAACGTTTGCGTCCCATTTTACCACGTTGTATCGATTGTATTTTCAATGCAGCGCGATTTTCATCTCTACTTTGCCGCCTTTTTTGAACTTCCGCTTTTGCTTTTCGTGAACGTGCTTTGTTTTGTATCGCTAAAGCAGCATTGTTTTCACGTTTTTTTTGTACTTTCATTTTATATTTTTGACGACCTTTTTTACCACGTTGTACAGATTGTATTTTCAATGCAGCAGCTTGCTCATGTTGCCTTTGTCTAATTTGTCGTTTATGATCAACTTTTTTACGTGCCATCTTGCCTCTCATTGCATTTTGCATTTTAATTGCTGCTTGTTCTTTCTCTCTTAATTCATCTTGTATTTTTTTTGCTTTCCTATTATATTCTGCACGGCCTTTACGGCCACGTGCTATTGCTTGTATTTTCAATGCTGCTAATTCTTTTTCTTTCCTATCTCGTATTTTATGTTCCATATTTGAACGCATTAAATTTTGTATTTTCAATGCCGCATCATCTTCTACTTGTATATTTCTTAATCGAATGCCATAGACTTTAGCAAATGTACGTCCAAACCATCCACGGACACGTCGTTGTATCGTAGTTGCCGCTGCCGTGCGTTTACGCAAAACACGTTTTAACACGAATGTTCTTGCTAAAAATCCACGAACTATTAATTGTATTTTAACTGCTGCCCAACGTTTTTCCTCCTCAATTTTTCGCCGAACCAACGTTCGATATGCTCTACGTCCTAAAAATCCTCTAGCAACACATTGCATTTTCTTTGCAGCGTTTCTTTCAACCATCTTTCTCCTCTTGCGTTGTTGCTTTCCTTCTGCTTTTTTAGACACGTGTTTACGCCATGCTGGACGTGATGAATCACCAATCAAATCCATATAAAAATTTGTTTCAGCAGTTATTCGTGCTAATTGTTCACGTAAGGTTTCTGGATCTAAATCAATTGATATATTTTCTTTATTTTTTGTCTTACTACTATTGCTATCTTTTAATTGTTTTACATCGCGTCTTTCTGGGTGTGCAGGCCTGCCTAAAAATCCACGTACCAATGCTTGTATCGTTGTTGCTGCCCATCGTTCTAATTCTGCTCTTTCTTGTCTTTCACGTGCTAAACGTTCCATAAATTCTTCACGCTCTTTTAATAATGCTTTGTTACGTTTTGCAGCAGGAATTTGTATAAGAGGTTCTAACGAACCACCATTAAATTTTGGTAAACTAATTTTGCGTGATAAACGATCTTCTTTCCCTAGTTTTATACGAGTTTGGTAGACAACCGTTGTTGTTGCTGTTGACATGACATCAGAATGCGTAGTTCTATTAACCCATAAATACCTTGGATATAATAAATCCATCGGTCCAGGTTGTGAAGATATATTCCTATTCCTATTACTACTACTATTGCTACTAACAATACTTGTTTGTGGATGATTTAATGATGGTGCTGACGATGACATATTTTTTGTAGAGTTGGAATTCATACCCCTACTTTTATTATTATTATTATTTTACAATATTTTGTTATTAATTATACTACTATCTTATAAAATGTATTAGATATATGTATATATATATATATGTATGTATACACTTATTTTCTATCTTTACGATCTTTCCTACCAAGCCTATCTCTTCTCTTTTTTTAACTTTTATTAAAATAACCAAACGGTAATTTTAATGTGTTGTAAAGTTGATATCAGCGACCCTCTACCACCACTTCGTACATATGATATACTAAATACTAAATTATATCTATCAAATATATATTCCCCAGAAAGATTATGGTGCGCACGTTGTAATATTTCAATTACATCAGTAAAACACCTTAAAAACCCATCTCAAAATCTCAAAATCAGTGGCGTCAAAAAACCAACAGGCACACATTCCAGGCATTCACACGCACGAACGAAAGAAAAAATAATTTTCAAAATTCAAACAAAATAATTTTATATAGTATAAAAACATAGGAATAGAAAAAAAAAGGACAACGAAAAGAAAAAATTAAGAAAGATCAACATATATAACATCAACATGGATGATCCTTCATTTTTACCAAAAGAAGATGCCTATGAAGTATTGTATTCGAAAGATAAAAGAAGAAAGAAAAAACGATGGACGGATGGAATAGCAAAAGTAAAAATCTCAAAAGAAAATTTAGACAAAAAAACAAAAAAAGTGATAATATACGATGAAAATGGTAAACGACAAATAACGCATTCATTTGTAGAATTGAACCCACCAGAATATCGAATTGAAAATGATCTTGAATTTGAAACCGAGAAATATATTATACAAATTTTGAACATTATGCAAAATGACAAAACAAATACGTCACAACACCAACAACAACAACAATATGAAAATTATAATAATAATCAAAATGTACAACAAAATCGTTTTCAAAGAAACAAAACTTCCTCTATCGTCGGGTTAAGAAAAACATCTAATAATTCTTTGTCAATACGTAACAAATCATTAACTAACAAAGTATCAGCAGGACCTTTTAAAAATGCATATACACAACAATATCGTCAACCATCAGTGATAACATCATCGTGGAGATCTGCCGGAATTGTATATACAAGAGATGAAGTCAGACTTATGCTTGAAAAAGCTTATTCTAAGAATAATCATGATGATACTGGTTTGATGATGAATATTATTAATAATGATAGTCCGATGATGAAAACAAATATGAATTATAATAATGAAAAAATTACTACTACAACGACGCATCTACATGAAAACAACATTAATGATAATGAAAGAAAACGGCTAAACACAAGACGTTCAATAATAGTTCGTTCAAATAATAATGATGATAATAACAGTAACAGTAGTAGTAGTAATAGTAATACTAATACAATGTATAATCGAAAAGTTATTTACAATAATATATCGAAAAAAAATATTAACAATGATGTAAATAGTTATCGAAATTTTTTATCTAATTTTTCATTTATGAAAGTATTAACCACTGCAAGCAAACGAGCAAATTGGAGAAATGAAAACAAGTCGCTGGAAACATTGGTAGTATCAAATACGATCAAACAAACACCGACTTCTTTTTCATCGATCGAAGAATATCTTTTTACAATGGAAGAATTAACACATCAGGAAATTATTATCGGTTTGCAAGATGCATCTAAACATTTTTGGGAAGCAACAAAACGTTTACAAAATATTGGTGATGAGGAGAACCCATTTTGTGAGTGCACAAAACCGAAAAAGGTCCGCTCTGTAGTAAAAATTGTGAAAAAAGAAGGTAGAAACAAAGGTAAGATGTTTTATACTTGTAGCAAATCGAAAAAGAAAGGTTGTGGTTTTTTCAAATGGTGCAATTCATCTTCAAGTAACAGCAGCAGCAATACACAGCAGCGTAAGAATAATAGTAACAATTATGGTAAAAAAAACAGCAACAACAATAAAAAATTCAATAGCCCATTGCAAAACGAAATGAACGAAATTACACAAATAACACGTTTATTATCAAGTAAATTGAAAGAAGATCCATATAAATTGTCAACGACGTTGCGTGCATCTGGAATATCATTTTATGCCAATTGTACATTAGTACGTAGACGACCGTCAGAAAAAATGAAAATAAATAATGAAAATATAAAATCATCTTATTATTTTAAATGTTCTAATCCATCATTATGTGAAAATACAAATCGTACAAAGCAAGGAGATTTGTGGATATTAACTCGAAGTATGAATTTCAGTTCGTGTTGTATTATGAGAGCAACGTTTCATGGCTTTACAAATCAAAATGTAATGCAATTGGCAGCTTTACCAGAATGCAAACCATTTTATGTTGGGATGAATGAGGAAGTAACTGTACATGCTGTGCGAGCATTTAACTGTACTAGTGAATTTGAAATGTTGGACAATATTAACAATTTAATGAAAAATCAGAATAAAATACCAATATTAAAATCATTGAGTATGGTTGGTGAAAATGATAGTCGTGGTAATACTAGTGAGGATAATTCTGATGAATTTAATTTATCATATACGTGCAAAGAATTGAAGTTACTTGCAACAGAAATAAAAGATAAGTTTACATTGAATGAAGACCAAAATAAAGTTTTACAAACTATTGTTTCAAAATGGTTTAAGCCTGTGGATTACGATATGAATAATGTTGAAAATGATTATTCTTCTTTAACATCATCATCATCATGTGATAATATTATTCTAGTGCATGGATGCTTTGGTACTGGTAAATCCTACATGATGGTTGCGTTGATTCATTTTATTATTAAAGTGATTGAAATGGAAGAAACTATTTCAAAAAAAAATTGCGATATACGTTTATTAATAGCATGTAGCACAAACGTTGCGGTAGATCGAGTGTTGAAAACATTACTTGAGACTGGTTATACTGATTTTGATCGCGTCGGTGTAAATCAAAATGTTGAGAAATCCTTGAGAAAATATGTTCAAAAAAGTTCAACCTCGCATATTGTAGTTGGAAGTACATTAGCAAGTTGTACATCACAAGCGATGCAAGGGGAAACGTTTCAAATTGTATTTTTAGATGAGTGCTCGCAGCAAATTGAGCCAAGTTCATTAATGGCGATGGGATTTGGATGTAAACGTGCATTGTTAGTTGGAGACCCTTTGCAATTACCGCCAGTGTGTAAATATTCAACAATTGTCGATAGCAATCATACCAACAATAACAATAATAATAATGGTAGTGGTGGTTTGAATAAAAATTCAAGCTTTAATTATATTGCTGGCATGGATCGTGCCCTATTTTTACGTTTGCAAGAGAGTGCAAAAATGAAAAAAATTATGTTGCGGATCCAATACCGTTTACATCCCGTTTTATCTCAAATTCCAAATGAATTATTTTATGAAAATATGTTGAAAAATGGTGTAACTCATGAAGACAGGAAACCTTTAGTGCCATTGAAAGCATTAGTTGCTTATGATTGTCGTAAAGGATATGATCAAAGGGATAGAGTATCGAATTCATATTCTAATGACTATGAGGCAAAGGTTATTGTAAAATTATTAAGACATTTGATTAATGATGGCGTATCAGAGGAAGACATCGGTATTATATGTTTATACAAAGCACAAGCGGAAAAAATTAAAGGAATGTTGGGTCAAAAGGATGGTAATAGTTACGCAAATAATCGCAATAATCGAAATGATTTTATTATAAATTCGACAACAATTGGTAAGAAAAAAATCAGTAAAAAAGAACAAGCAAAAGCAGAAAGAAGGATGAAAACGCTGATCAAAGTTAGTACCGTTGATGCATTTCAAGGTGCTGAGAGAGAAATTATTATTTTGAGTACTGTACGATCTACTGTACCGAAAACTAAAGATAAGGAATCGTTTATCTCATCAAAAACAAGAATGTGTGTTGCATTATCTCGCGGAAAAAGACATTTATTTGTCGTTGGTGATCTTCACATGTTGAAACGAACTAATATTTGGACAACGGTCATTCAACGTATTGATCAGCATGGTACGATTTTTTCAACTGAGCAAGTTGATAGGTTTCTAAATTCACCAATACCTCCTCAAAAAGAAAAAGAAAAAATTGAAGATACTTTGGAAGACACTAATGGCGTGAATAAAAAAAGAAAAAATGGAAGTAGTATTCATGGTAGTAATGATTCCCGCGAAGAAAGTCGTAAGAAAAAGAAAAAGAAAAGAAAGAAAGTTAATTCATTGATTGATGATGAAGCAGAAGAAGCAGACAGTGATGAAGAGGAAATTCTTGCTGAAGATGAAATTAATAGTACCTTTATAGTTGATGATGATGATGATGATGACGATAACGACGACGACGACGATGAAATAATGAGTATAAAGCAATTGAAATAAAATCTACTCCTCGTATTTTACACTCACAATGACTGTATTCTCTGGGGATGGTTCTTCGAAATTTCATATTTTTTTAACTATCACATTCGTTGAATTGTAAACCAATTTCTATTTGTGATGCAAATGGATTTGCAGATATGTTTACTCTAACCATTCCAGCTCTCATACCGTGTTCTTTCACCATAGGATCTAACTTGGTAGACCTCAAGACCGCTGCCAGTGCCCAACGAACTGCAGTGCTATTTTTGTCTTTGTTTTCACTTTCTGCTTTCAATCTCTCTAAGTCAATATTTTCACCCCGCGAAATATCTACTCCAACTGCAGGAAAACCAGCAGCATGCAAAATTAAGCTAGCATTATCAACATTTGAATCTAACGTCTGTAAAACTGCTTGTAAAGCTGCTAAATCTTTTAATATTCCTTGTATTAACTCGTTGGACTTTTCAGATGCTGAATTTGTCATCGAAGCAGTTTTTTCTTTACCTTTTTTCAACGCATCAGATGCGCGTGCTTTCATTTTTGCAAAGTTCATCGGAAGAAGAAAAACTGTTAACGTAATTTACATTGATCTATAATATTATTGTTATTTTATTTTATTTTAGTGTATGTTATATATTGAATAGCAATATATTTATAATATTATTATTATTTCTGATATATATCATCTCTATTATTGACATAGACATGAATATTCATCATGATATCGTATAATTTTATAAAATGCTGTGCAATGTTATTATTTTTTTATTAAAAAAATATTATAGGTTAGTATAGATATCGTCTATCCAACCCAAAAAAAAAGCAAAAAAGATACAGAAGTATACAGTGTTCATTTAACTTATATAAATGTACATATATCATATTCATTATTACTTATTATATACAGGCTATATATATGTATGTATGTATGAATTAGGGATATATGTTTTTAAGAAGACGACATATCAGATTATTATTGAATCAACAACGACGATATTTAGTAACAGCTACGAGTAAAAAGAAGATGCCAATTTGCAATAGACCAGATGGTGCAACCATTTATTACGAAAAGAAAGGACATGGATCCATCACTGTATTACTTGTTGCACCAGGGGGTATGAATAGCGCGATTCCAAAATGGGAAATGATGTCATACAATCCATGGACACAATTACCAGAGTCCGAATTTACAATCATCGGTATGGATCAAAGAAATGCGGATAGTAATAGATCTACAGGTCCAGTAGGTGAAGGATGGGATACATATGCTGAAGATATACTTGCTGTACTAGATGAATGCAAGGTCGAAAAAGTACTAGCTATGGGTAGCTGCATTGGACCTTCGTATATTTTTAAATGCATGGAATTGGCCCCAGAGCGCTTTTTAGGCGCGGTGTTAATGCAACCAATTGGCTTTGCGCATGCTACAGTTGAGAATGAAAAGTGGGAAGGGTCCAATGACAGATTTACTGCAGGGTGGTTTAATGGTTGGAGATATAATATGATTTCTGAAAAAAGAAGTGACGAAAATGAGATGAATAAATTATGGGGAAATATGTTCAAAGATAAAAAATTTGTATTTAGTGTAAGTCCTGAATTTGTTCAAAATTGTCAGGCTCCTTTGCTTGTATTGATGGGTTACGATCATTATCATCCTGCATTGACCTCGCAACAGATAGCATATTTGAGTCCAAATGCGCAAATTAATATGAATTGGTGGAATCGTAAGAATGTTCCATTCACTAAAAATCAAGTTGAAACCTTTTTCAACAATAATAGTGGGGGAATAACAAGTAGCAGAATGTAAAAAGATACGATAGCGTGATGTAATAGATATATTTGTTTTTATCAAAATAGAAATTTTTAAGTTTTCATGCAAGTATATGATTATTTAGAGGAGAAATGTTTTTGCGCGTTATTGTAATGGAGATATGATATGTGTGAGTGCACCTGAATACTAAAAGCGTTTAAAATTATCATATGACACACGGATCCGCTCTATATTATATATATATGATATCATATGATGTGTATTGGCAATATACCTATCATAAAGAATATTGTATAATCATATTGAGTGTAAAAAAAAATAGTTCCTTGGAAGTCATAAAAAATACACGAGAAGTTTCGTGGAAATCTATTTTATTTCTTTAAGATCTCTCTGCACTCTAAATATTATATATATATTAATATAAAAAATTCTCTTATTTATAAGTTATATATATGCTATATGATATATAATATATTTAAATATTGTATTTTTTTAAAATATAAAATATTTTTAACTCTCTCCAAGCTCCCCCTTTTTTTTATCTTCTTTTTCAAGATTTCTCTTATTTTTTTTATCGTCTCATATATCATATGCATAGCTCAATAATGGAGCTTTTATATTGGTGTACATGCCAACAAATTTAAAAATACATTAGTATTGTTAGAACATAAATACACATAAATATGATACACTCCGGAAATTACCGTAGAAAATGCAAATACATTGTAATGATAAAATTCTCCATTGCTTAATATTCTTCCATATCTTCATCTTCACCTTCACCTTCAGCGGTTTCTACGGCAACTTCATGGTAATCTTTTTCCAAAGCTGCTAAATCTTCACGAGCTTCGGAGAATTCACCTTCTTCCATACCTTCACCGACGTACCAATGTACAAATGCACGTTTGGAATACATCAAATCGAATTTATGGTCAAGACGTCCAGAAATTTCACCAATCGCAGTTGTATTGGAAATCATCAAAAGTGCACGTTGTACTTTTGCTAAATCACCACCTGGAACGACAGTTGGAGGCTGGTTATTGATGGAAACTTTGAATGCTGTTGGGCACCAATCAACGAATTGAATGGTACGCTTGGATTTTACAGCAGCAATGGAACTGTTAACATCTTTTGGTACTACATCACCACGGTACATCAAAACACATGCCATGTATTTGCCATGACGTGGGTCGCATTTAACCATCATGGTGGATGGTTCGAACACGGCACTTGTGATTTCGCTTACCGATAATTGTTCGTGATATGCTTTCTCTGCAGCGATAATTGGAGCATATGAACATAATGGGAAACTGATACGTGGGTATGGTACCAAGTTAGTTTGGAAAGCCGTCATATCAACATTAATTTGACCGTCGAAACGTAAAGAAGCTGTGATACTTGAAATAATTTGAGAAACCAAACGATTCAAGTTAGTGTATGTTGGACGCTCGATATCCAATGCACGACGGCAGATATCGTATAGTGCTTCATTATCAACCATGAAAGCAACATCGGAATGCTCAAGCATACTGTGGGATGTTAATACTGCATTGTATGGCTCAACAACAGCAGTGGAACATTGTGGCGATGGGTATACACTAAACAAAATTTTTGCTTTACGTCCGTAATCAACACTTAAACGTTCCAATAACAAGGAAGCGAAACCACCACCTGTGCCCCCACCGAATGCATGGAAAACCATGAATCCTTGTAAACCGGTACATTGGTCAGCGCCTTTACGCAATCTGTCTAAAACTAGATCAACAACTTCTTTACCTACGGTGTAATGTCCACGAGCATAGTTATTTGCTGCATCTTCTTTACCTGAAATCAACTGTTCTGGATGGAACAAGGATCTGTATGTACCTGAACGTACTTCATCAATTACAGTTGGCTCTAAATCAAGGAATACACAACGTGGTACAAATTTACCTGCGCCAGTTTCGGTGAAGAAGGTACCATAACTATCGTCATCACTGTAGTTATCGTCACCTCCGGTTGATGGCTTTTGACCATTAGGCTGGATACCGTGTTCTAAACAGAACAATTCCCAACAAGCATTACCTAATTGACAACCAGCTTGACCTAAGTGGATTAAGATACATTCACGCATATTTACTGTATTGTTTTTTTATTTTGTTTAATAATTATTATGGATTACTCAATGTAATAAAAAAGTATATTTTTTTTTTTGTTTTTCTCTTCTTACTTTTGTAATCAGATGTATTCGTGAGTATATCAGTATATCTGTGGAAAAGTGTTAAACATATTATACTTTTTGAATAATAAAGACGGGAAAACAGTGGTATTGCCGTACTACTATTCTGTTGTTTCTTTTCTTAACGTAAAGTGCTAAACAAATTATTAATAGTAGGCATTCAGCATCATTAAAACCAATAGTAAATTTTTTTTAAATTGTTTTTAAAGAAAATCAAATTTGATATAATTTACTATATAAATAGTATTGCATATGATCGTTTTATTTTTATAACAGCCATATTTTTAATTTATCTTCGTGGAACGCCTTTTAACGCTATTACTATGGTAAGTTCTGGCAAAGTGAGATTTTTAAAAAATAACAGAAAACTAAAAAAGACTAGAAAAGCAAAAAAAGTCTGTTATTCTCGAAACGAAACATAAATATATTTGTTAGTAGTGCTGTTATCATACTAACAAGTATAAGAAAGGCGGGAACAGTCGTCCGATGTTTCGAGAGTCTGTTACGCCGCGTATAGACAAAAACGTGGCTAGCATAGATACAGCAGGCAAAAAATTGTTGATAGGTACATTATTATGCTATTCTATTTTATACTTGTTTAAGATTTTTACTAGAAGCGACAAATCACTTCTCAAATGTCTCATGATAATAATTGAACAATTCTAAAATATCATTGTATTCTTTTGTTTTTGCAATGCTTAGTGCCGTGTCACCTTCTGCATGTGGTTGATTAATATCAATGCGTGGATGTTCCAAAAGTAACCCAACACATTCTACATGATTGAAATATGTTGCTATACTCAACGCATGGTTTCCATATTTATTACATGCATTTGGATCTATTTTTTCTTGTTCCAACAATATTTTCAAAATACTGACATGACCATTTTTTGCAGCAGAAATCAAGGGTGTTTGTTCATCCTTTTCACTTCGATAATTCACATTCAATTTATCTTTATGTTTTGCTAACAACATTCGTACACCATCAACTGCATTGTTAGTTGCAGCCTCTAATAATTCTTTATTTAATTCCTCTACGTTGTCGTTTCCCAAGTCTTCTTGTGAATCTTGTTGTTGTTCCATATGATTGTTGTTCGTATTGTTATTTGTATTAATATTATCATTTATGCCATAATTCATTTCTTCAGTTTCGTAATCTTCTTCATCTTCCAAATCTTCCTCCTCTTCTTCTTTTATCACATCATCAATCACACTACTTCCAGTACTCAAATTGGAAGCACTATTTGGCCTGATGTTATTATATGATGAAACTACTTCTATTACATCATTGTTTCCATCATCAACAACAATGTTTTCAT
>JACLAC010023188.1_pt1 | contig 12023 bp, 6 predicted proteins | sample 8027881 | NCBI WGS metagenome assembly JACLAC01 (sample SAMN15725517, study PRJNA655200) | protist metagenome | isolation source: fluorescence activated cell sorting (FACS) single amplified genomes of... | place: Spain: Blaines Bay Microbial Observatory, Mediterranean Sea | collected 2016-01-19 | reverse complement strand
CCACTAGAAGCTTATGAAATTGACTTTTCTGAATCAAATTTCGCGCTTCGTCTTCGCGAGTCTACAACTTCCTTGGGCCACAGACGTATTATTATTCCATCCGAGACGACCGTTAAGCTGAAGGTAGTTGATTCTATTGTCGATATGAGTATGGAAGGAAAATCTAAGTTGGAAATCAATTGGGACTTTCAGGGTTTAAGTCCCATTCTGCAGGTTACAGAGGTGGGTCTTGAGCCTGAAACAGTCAATCATGAAAAAAAGGAACAGGTATCATTACTGATCGCACCATTACGTCAAGGTCGTCTGAATGTCAACATTTCGGAAGTTGGTGGTGTATCAATCGAAAAGGCAGCAACTAGTCGTGAGGACAAGGAGGGCCTGTACGACTGGAAGTTTTTCAACGCTCTCGTTTCTTCCGATCCAGATCCAGAATCTGCAGAAAGACTTCTTGACATTATTCACGATAAACGTTCCATGAAAAAATTGTTAGAAGTTGTTCGCCTCATCAACAATGACATCTACAAGGCTGTTAATTTCGTTTTTGCGCGGGTTTGGAGACTGAAGGACATAATGGACCAAGAAGATATTTCTGAGGCCAAGCACATCATCCCTGGTCACAAAATGGCCAAGCTCTTCTCACTTATGCTATGTGGAGATTTGAGCGAAGTACCAGCCTGCCTACAGGTAATTCGTCGCGTTAGCGCAGGAAACGGTCTCGACGTTGTTGCTGTGAAAGAACTCCTCCGAAAACACGTAGAAATCTATGATAATTGGACACCCGAGATTGATAGAGGTCTTCGAATGCTCGAAGTGGTGTTCAATCCAACACCTGTAGAGCGATTCTACGTCGAGGATCACGTTACTCCCCTTTCACAGCTAGAAGAATACTCTTCGAGATTCAAGACTATACCTTCCGCTGCGGAGCTCTATGAGCAACTCCACGATCGTCCTGAGCTACCACTTGATCGACATTTCTCGAATCTAGTCGGGAGAATTGCTCCTTATCTGAGCTTCAGGCAAATTGAGTATATGCTGAAGGTGAGAGATTCAAAAGACTGGCAACCATCAGATTTGAAACGACTTCGGTATGTGTTTTCTATCAAACGAAAGGTAATGGAAATAGCCGAGTCGTACGGAGGGCTGTCGTTTCTACCGCAAAGCTTTTTAGTATCCGTGTTCCTTGGGGAGGCAACCAGATCTAGCCTAAAAGCTGTAAATCCCACTGCGAAGAAAAGATCTCGGCAAATCCATACGTCAAATAAACCATCAACTCTTGTATCGTTGAGACAACGGCGGGCGCGTTTGCAGGATCCAACGCTGAATACAATTGTTGAATCGAACAGAGAAGACGCGTTCGTTACTCCAGCTGAAAGGGTTGCTTCGGCCACAAACTTCTTATTGCTAAATGTGCCCAGGGAAGCGATGAACCGTAGCTATTCCGATGGAAATGGCGCGAGTCAAATGGATGATACTACCAAGGAGTATGAATTGGGTACTTGTTTACTTGGGCCAAGAGATGTTGCAACCTTATTGCAAGCTGGACTCACTTCAGTGATGAAAGGATCGTCAGTTGTTCAACTCAATCAGAGAATGCTCTTAGATTTAGTTGCAAGTCAACCGACATCCTTCGCAGCAGCAGTGCTGGCAGAAATTGGAACCCAGGGTGGCCAAGGATCACCAAGACAGTTAGCATCAGGTAAGATATGCGTCTACTCTAGTAGTGTGGATTGCTCGAGATTTCACAAATAGCTCTAACGACTTGAATTTTTGTTTTTTTAAAATAGCGTTGATGGCATTGCTAGAGCTGGACCAAAGCTCATTTAGGCCTCAACATCAATTGGACATGCGTCTCCTACTGGAATCTTGGTTGCCAGGGATGAGGGTCCCACGACGAGAAGAGTACATGGCTGGAGGTCGATGGGCTAGACAATCCTACTACCAAGCTATTTTTTCACTTGCAAAGAGCATCATAGATGATGCAGAATGTTACATGGCGATGAAATCCCATCTTCATCGATACCGACATGCACTTGAGGAGGACCCTATTCCGTTACCATGGGAAGAACAACAAAGGATTCAAACTGACTTCAGTGATGTGGATGAGGATCGTCTACAGTCTAAGTTAAAGGATGCGGTTCAGACTGCTCTTACAAAGGTTAGCCTCGCGGATAAGAAAGGAGAGGAACTACTTCCGAAATTATTATCCAACGAAAATGGATCAAAGCTGGATGAAGCACGCAAACAAGCTATCGACGCTTACCGCAGCGCTTTTGAGGCCTGCGCATACGTTCGAGAACTTGACAAGCAGGCATTTAGCAGTACTTGGTTTCGAATCTTTTATCAGCGCAACTACAATGCTCTACTGATCAAGTCGGTATACGACAATATCGTTGAGGATGTTGATGACGTTCGTTATTGGTAAGTTCATGCAGAATAGCGTGGATTGAATATTCGCACATTGTTTGTGTAGATTAACAACACCTTTGACTTCCCCCTCTACTGATTTTTGGTCATTGAAACAGGATGCATTGTATGCGACGCGGTGCTAACTATGGTGCTCCGAAGAGAAATGACGACGAACTCATTCGTGAAGAAACCAAAGAAGCTCCGGGTCTTCTTGGAAAATTGTTGAGTGACGTTGTAGGTGAAGCTGGAAAATATCTCACAGATAGCAGTTGTGTCTTTCTCAATCCACAACGAAGTAGCGAACAGGAGCTCATCGACGCAATTCTTGATGCTCTGATTTACGATAAGTATGATCGGGAGAAGTTAAGAAATGATCCACTTGTGCGGTTATTGATTCCAAACGAGGATGGAAAGTACGACTTCACTATCGTCACGGCAATGGGTGTCATTACTGAGGGAAAAGCTGGAACAGAATTGCAGACCGCCTTGGAAAGATTGGAAGCAAAGAGAGGAGTCAAATTCATTCGTTCAGATACAGCCACTGCCCGTTCTTTCGAATACAATGCAGAGCGAATTATTGAAGCCATCGAAGCGACAAAAGAGTACAAGGTTCCTTTTGGATTGATAGGTTATTCTCAGGGTTGTGCCAATTCACTCATGGCAGAATCTCTTCTATATTCTGGAACTCCAGCCCAGCAAGAGTATGTCAAAAACAATCTTGCTTGTCGTCAGCTACTTTTCTCTGCTGCTAACGGATCATCTCATGGTTCGGCCACTGATAAGAAGGCGACACGTCTAATCGTTATGCTGGAGGAGTTCGCAAAGTATCAACAAGGATATTTCAGTCGATCACTACAAACCTCGTTCCTGGAAACTGTAACATCTGCTCTCGACAGCGCTCAATTTCACAAGAGCATGGGCGGGGCAAATAGTTTTCTGTACGATGGTTGTCGTGCTTTTTGGCGAGAAGCTCAGCACCTACCCAACGTAAGTTTGATATGAGACAGATCTGAGACTATTTCCAACCTCTTTTTTCGTGCTCAACTCACCTTTTCATGGATTTTGCAAATTTCCAAAGGTTCCAACGTGCACACTGAGAGGGATTCTTGAGGAACACACAACCCCTGAAGCACTCGAGATGATATCGCAGATGTTAACAAAACAAAGTGGTTCAGCACTGCACGATTCCCAGGTCCATAGTTTTGATGCAGTAGGTTATCCTGTGTATCATCAGAATCGAAATGGTAGAATTTTGAAAAAATGCGAGATCGGGGCCGGGGCAATTCAAAGGTAAGTAGTATGAATTTTCTCTGATATGATTGTGAAGAAATCACGAATAATATGGACGGTCAGACTCATGTTTTCCTTTTTCTCTGAAATAGAACGCATCACTGGTCACCATTGAAGGAGGAAGTAGAATTCATCCGAACTTCTAGAGATCAAGATCTTGGAACTTTCGACTGTGCAAAGGATCGTCATATTTTCCCTTGGGTCGACGTTAACGCTCGTTTTGGTTTCATCAAGTATTCCAAAAAAAGCAAGTCGGGGCAAGAATGGATACCTTTAGCCTGATCGGAGATCAAATAATGATTTAATAAAATATGGATTTGTTATCGATTGAGTATTGGTAGTAACAAAGTAATGGGAACTCTACTAAACGTAGCAGATGCAAACTTTTCATGGGCTTCTAACGAGACTAATTTAGTGTTTATGGGCGTTGATGACGCAAAGCACGTCTGTCTGGAGATGCCGAACTCACCTGCTCCGACGAAAAAGGGCAGAATTCTTTTTTTCCCTTTGATCGGAATTCTGCAAGTTTGAAGTTGCTTGCTATTTGCAACATTCTCACTCCGCCTGTCCAGTGATCAAGGTTATCCCGAACCGAGGATCGGGCAACAATATAATCTTTCAAGGAGAAGGAACCTATCTCAAAGTGTAGAGTATCGCATTGAGCTGCACTTCACACACCTACAATCGGAATTGCATCCCCCATTTGAAGCTGCGCGGAGAGTTACCAGCAAAAACTTGCACCTTTGGTTCAGCGATAGAATCATGCCAAAACACGAGAGTCAGGATTTGTCTTGCTCCGGAAACTCTGGTCCTTTGCCTGAAATCGATATCGAACATCAGGACCAGCCATTGTGTGGCACTCTTTATTTGGACCGACGAGACAGCAGCGGAACTGCCGACACTTCTTCGACCGACGAGAGCTCTCCACTGATGAATCCTCTCAAGACAATGCCAAAACGAACAACGTACCGAATCTGGTTGAATCATGCACGCCGACAATACGAGAAAAATCTAAACGAAAGACCCGTGGTGACCAAAGCATTAACTTCGGCATGCCTAACGATGGTGGGAGACTTTGTTGGCCAGTCTATTGAGCAATATCGTCTCGAATACGATACAAGTGAAACCATACATTTTGATTTGGTTCGATTGGTGAAATTTTCATTCATGGGGCTGTGCTTGCAAGCTCCGCTCACTCATTACTTTTATGTGGTTCTGGATTACTACTTACCACCAACGCCATTGCCCTGGACACCGACTACCTTTCTGAAAATGGCTTGCGACCAACTGATTTATGCTCCCTTCTTTACGTTCGTGGTAATCTCATATCTAGGAATATTTGGAGGGTCCTCTTTGCTAAGCATTCGAGAACAGTTAGACGCTGAGTACTGGAGGACTCTTGTGGACAATTGGAAGTTGTGGGTGCCTGCTACGCTGATCAACATGGCATACGTACCACCTGCATATCGAGTACTTTATTGCAACGTAGTATTTTTCGTTTGGTCGATATATTTATCCCTATTCCTCAATGCTCCAGGATGATCTCAGTATCTTAAATTACGGTGCTGGTTCAAAAAAAGCGAAAACAAGAAGGAGGAAGGACGAAGACAAGGAGGAGGAAATCCAGCAGCACCACTCCTTTCACGCCGGGGAAAGAATCGAAATTCGAATGCTTCATTTCAACAAGCTGTCATCAACGACGAACGAAAGAGAAGGCTTTGAACCACTCTATCTTTAATCTAGCTAGACTACTGTATTTACAATTTTATATAAACCGGAATTTTTCCACGAGAGGAATTTTTGAGCAGTCCCGGAATCAAGTCATCAATACGTAAAATACACATCGTAGAATCCTACGAGCTCAGTACTACGGGGTACGTCTGAATCCAAAGGCTGACTCAAATTCAAAAAATCGAATCAGAGGAGAAACGAGAGAACAAAAGATAATCCTGCATCGACAAGCATTATCCAAAGGAACATTTTGGTACGATCACCTTCCATGAGCACCAGTGTTATTTGTATCTATGATCAACCGTGATCTTTTTTGGTTGAAGTACTCTGTTGGCTTTTGAACGACAAGACACAAAATGAGACAGAAAAAGAAGCCCGTTCGCCGTCGTCTGGAGAACAACGCTGAAGTAACAAGCGAAGTCCTAGGTCGCTTCCAACTACGAAATTCTCAGTCCCTAGACTTTATGCTGGCAAATGAGATTGCTGTTGATATCAAGGAAGGAGGCGAGGACAAGGTGGATGTTGGAGCTCATGGCGAAGAACGAACAGCATCGCGCCAACCACCACTCAGTGAGGAAGGTGGAATCGACGATTCAGTGGAGGTGCGGGGAATGCCACCCACACTGGCTGCCATCGAGCGCCAAATTGCAGCACAGCAACGCCAACGATCGAAAGACCAATCCAGGAAAAAGCAGGCGAAAAAGAGGAAACGTCCCACCAAGCAAGTGACCTTTGCTGACGAAGGCAAATCTGAGATCATACCACCTCCGGAGTTGATTATTGAGAATGGAGGTTTTGAAGAAGGGTCCAATAAAGTGCTGCGTTTTTCGCCTCGGAAAGTTGTTGATGAATCAATGGATGGAGATGATAGAGCTGTTTTGTGGTCATTTCGTCTCGAAAAAACGAAGATCGATGTAATCGATAACGAAACGATACCATCAGAAAAGTCAGCTCTGGCGCGCTATATCTTGGTTAGCGGAATTGCAATTCGAGATATATGGCAATATTATGCTTTCCCAAAGAAAATTTTGGATTCCTTGATATCTTGTGTGAAGGCTGGTTGGATTGAGCTACTTTTATGTACGTCATCAACTTCCCTACATCTTATTCTGACACATAGTGCGTTTGAAGGATGTAAGTATCTTCCTTTCATCCAACAACGCCGTCAGCACAAGAAATATGACATCGCCAATAGTCTACAGTGCATCATGAAATATCTTTTCAATGTATCAAAAGCAGCTCCGATCTTCGCCAAAGATAGATCAATCGACACGATTACCGCCAAAGATGTTTACAATCTCGTCGATAACAAGAACATTGAACGTTACGAAAACGACGAGAACAAGGAACGTCTAAAACAGAACATAGTGGGTCTATTACCAACACTTCGGCCGTATCAAGCTGCCGCAGTCCAATGGATGCTAAAACGAGAACATATGACTGATCATGGAGACGAATGGAAGGCGATTTGGAATGTACTCAACTCGACAACTAAAAGACTCTTACCGCTTGTTGATCTGAAGGAAAACGAAGGTAACAATATTTCCAACCTATATTATTGTCCTTTTAATGGCCGCATTGCACGTACAATTCAAGAGGCGAAAGAAATAAGTCTTGGGGGATATACACACCCAGTCAAGGGTGGAATATTGGCTGATCAAATGGGATTGGGGAAGACGATCGAAGTCCTTTCGTGCATTTTGGCTCACCCTTTTCCGAGAATAGAAAAGGAAGACAGTGATGGTCCCGAACGCCCACAACGCTTTTCTGGGGATGGTGTCACTGCACTGAAGGAGCGCGACGAAGTTGGCCAGACAAAAATTGATAGCGTAGCTACCAGCTGTCTCCCGGAAAAGGCCATTGACCAAATTGAGCAACGGTGGTTTGATAACATGGAAGTCGGAAGTTGCATATGCGGTGGAATAATTTCGTTCTCGAAACGCAAGCAAAAACGAAAGCTCGTTTTTTGTGAATATTGCGAAGAACCAATGCATATTGAATGCACTTGTTTCGAACCCGTCGATTTGAAGAAGATGCCACAACTCACCCTAAGACGAAGATTTGGACACGAGACGTTGGAATGCGTACGTTGTGAGAGTTGTCCATGCTGCGCAATGAAAAAAATGCCTTCTCGGATCCGAAGTCGAGCAACAATTATTATTTGTCCACCAGCCATTATGGGTCAATGGGCACAAGAAATCAAAAGGCACACCAATCACATGAAAGTTTTGGTTTATGGTGGAGTGGAGAAAGAATCCAAGCGAGGACGGCGACATCCAGATTCTATGAAGCTTTTGCACCCTGAATACTTGGCTGATGCTGACATTATTCTTGTGAGCTTTGTTGGACTAATGTCGGACCTTGCTCATTCTGAAGAAAATCGATTTATTTCCAAGAGTGGCGATGATGAATGGTCTTCTACAAATCTAAGGAGACGGAAAAAGTATCGGGTCGTACCTTCGCCGCTATTGTCTATTCATTTCTGGAGGGTTTGCATTGACGAGGCTCAGCGCGTGGAAACGACAACCACAAAGGCAGCAAAAATGGCATTGAAATTAAATGCAGACCATTTCTGGGCGGTCTCAGGAACACCGATTGGCCACGGAAACCTCCAGGATCTGTATGGCTTATTCCTTTTTCTTCGCTTAGCACCTTTTGATCACAAGGATTGGTTCAACTCCTGCCTGAATCCAACGATCGTAGGATTTGATGAGAGAATTCAGGCTCTCTTACGACATGTATTTTGGCGTTCAACAAAATCGTCCGAAGCAGTAAAGCGACAAATAGGGATACCGGAGATGAAGGAGGAACGTGTAGTTCTCAATTTCAGTTCGATTGAGAGGCATTTCTATAATCGTCAGCTCCAGAAAACTTTGCAGCTAGCCGATGATTGCAACGATACCCCCAATAGAAAAGGGAAGCGCAAATCTTCTCAGCTGAATTTTCTTTCGGAAAGTCTCCATCGCTTGAGAGCTGCTTGTTGTCATCCACAAGTTGGATCAAGCGGTCTCACAGGAGGGAGGCGGAAGAAATCACGCAAGCTAACACCCGGACAAAAGAAAGAAGCAAACAGTTTGGCATCGCGAGTGATGACAATGGAGCAAATCCTCGACCGTTTCATTACCGATGCTAGGCACAAATGTGAGGAAGCTCAACGAATAGCAATATTGCACACGAATGGAATGGCAGCAATAACACGGCTTAAGACAGAGGCAAAATTGCGTGGTGTGAAAATTGACCAGGACGACCGATCTCTTTTGGTGAAAAGTGGTGAGTTGTACCGCGAAGCACTTTCACTAGCACAGCAAAATGCCTCTCCTGTTAGAGCATCTGCAGAAGCGATATTGAGAGGAGATGCTGCATTTTGCTCACCTAATCTGACATTTCGAGACGGGAAATGCTCGCCAATGTGGAAGGTGCATCCAGATACAAGAGAGGTTTGGACGACAATCGAGTACGAAGACTCGTCAAGGAGAATATCGAAGGTCCTTGCAAGACCTATCTTGCATATTCCTACTGCAATAAAGGATGATGATTCCACCGATTTACAATGGAAGCTAGTCAGACCCACTTCCGTAAAGTTGCAAGTGGCAACCGCTGCAACTGGTGGAGAATTCGTTGACTGTGTTGAAGCATCTCTTCAGAACGATTGGGTTGAGATTGACAATACTGCTCGAGTAAAAAAGTCCAAGGCATGGAGATTGGTGGTCACTAATATTGACTACGGCGATCTGCAGTCCGAGACATCATCGGAGAAATATGGATGTTTCATAGGACTCGAAATTCAGTTGTATGAGCCTCAAATCAACAGCGATGATCTGCAATTACTTCACTCATTGCACAATGCTTGTCTATCCTACAAAGCCGCGATAGCACTACCTTCTGAAGAGTCGAACAGCGATATCCAAGCGATAGTGAGCTCTATGGAAAAGGAAATAATCCAGATTGAATCTCTACACAAAGAGCAGGCACAAATTCTTCATCGGGCTTGCAAGTTGAAGCTCGACGAACTTACAACCAAGCGAAATGAAAAGGAGCAGCAGCTTTACAACTTCACATGCCTATCGAAGAATCGAAAGGAGATAAACGATTGTTGGGACGATGGGTGGTATGACGACTTTCTTGGACTCGTTTGTTTGTCTGCTTCGGAGGCACAGAAGCATTCAATCTTTGAACGTATTATACAGGACGTCGAAGGTTTACACTTGCTTTCTAAACAGCCTCTTGCATCGGCAAAAATCAAGCGTGAAGATGCAATGAAATTTCCTGAGTTCAAAAGTCTTCATGGACTGCGGGCCGCTTTACGTATGAGGATTTCTAAAATTCGTTCTGATGGACTTGGAAAAAAGCAATTGACGTGCCCAGCAACTACAGCAGATAATGAATTCGTTCAGATTCGCAGTGCCCGTTTCAAGTGTGCCAGTGGGGAATATGGGTCTTGTGTCAAAAAGATCCACGGCTTGTCTCCGAATCCAGGACACCAGGAAATCGACGAAAACCGTCACTGTCGTTTATGCAAAGCTGATTGGAATCAGACTGGAAAAATTTGCGGACACTGCAATATCGCAGGAGTTTTACAGGATTTGAAACCGGACTCTGTTACGATTGCGGTTCTGACTGCAATTTATGCTTCGATTCGAACATCAGCCGGAATGGCATTGCTGAATTCGAGCCAGACACTCCATGTGAAAACGAGAGCCGAGTATTTTTTCGAAGTTATCGAAGCCGAAGATAGAGAAAAAAATGGGGCCTGGAGAATGTGGAAAGTGCATCTAGATCTTTTGAATGGACTTGACGAATTGGATTCGTGCAAAAGAGGCTTGCGTCTCTCGATGGAAAACGAGGACTTGACACTGTATACAGATGAACAACTGAATGCAATTGTTCAGCCAATAGATATCCACACCCAGTACCATGACCACGCTGCGAAGCAAGCTATGTCACTCGGTGATCTAAGGCAATCAAAGGGCACGCTGAGATACCTTCAGAATCAAAAACAATCACTTAATAACCAGGAGGAGTTCAAGACAGAAACATGTGTTGTCTGCTTGCAACCACTGCTTGACGAGGATTGTTGTGTTTTAAGATGCGGCCATCGCTTTCACCATAACCCTTGTTTTGACCAGATCTTGAAAAGCAGTAACGCAAGGACAGTTTGCTGTCCTATGAAATGTCGTGTTCATACTGCTAGAAATGAAGTGATGATTTCGACCAAGAAATCAAGCAACGACGGGAGCAATACAAAGAGAGCGGTGAAAGGAAGCTATGGTACAAAAATCACACGAATTGTTTCTGATATCCTTGGAATAAGGGATAAAGGTGAAAAGGGAATAATCTTTAGTCAATGGCATGATATGCTTGACATTCTAGAATCAGCTCTCCTAGAAAACGACATCGGGATTGCTCGACCATCTGGCGGCACTCGGTTCAACGAAAGCCTTCTTGCCTTCCACGCTCCAGAATGCACAGTTTTACTTTTAAACTTGAAGCAAGGAGCAGAGGGATTGACGCTAGTACACGCAAGCCATGTCTTCATGGTCGAGCCTGTGATGAACAACGGCCTTGATCAGCAAGCTATCAATCGAGTTCATCGGATCGGGCAAACGCGTAGAACAACTGTATGGAGGTATCTCATAAAGGATACCATAGAAACGAAAATAGATGAGATGCGTCGAAAGCAAGGTGATCATGAGACATTAGAAGACACAATGCATTCAAACAAGCTCAATTCTATGTTTTCTGCCGGAGGTATGGACGGCGGCTTCGCAACGCAAGCAGAATTATTAGAAATCTTGGATGGTGGGAACAGATGAATTGCTAGTTGTATTTTATTTTGAATAATAAAATAATAGTACTGGATTCGCCATCGCAAGATCTATCATCATTATGATTTGTTACAAGTACTGTATTTCTCGAAGTTGATTCTTCTCCCCAATCGTGCACTCCTTCAGTCGTATGTGTTTTGATCTGACTCACCGGGCAAATCTTCGACCGCTACGAGCAAACATCATGATCATCATCACGACGAAGTGTAGAAACTTCGACGAGCGCATTTCAAGTACGTTGAACACATTCTTGTGAAGCCAAGTCAATCGAAGATTAGCGCTGGTTTCGCAATTCTATCATCAACACCTTCAGTGAGCAGGAATCGAAAACAATATCTTTAACAGAATCACCAAAAGATTCTTCGAACAATGAGAAAATTCCTCTCGGGTTGCCGACTGTACCCGCTTCTCATTAGCCTTGTGTCAATTCTGGGCGCACGTGCATTCGTGTTCGTTGATAAAATGGCTCCAGTGGATTCCGCCTTGGCGGCATCGCGTCGAGATTTTGGGGCTCTTATCGTCGGGGAAGGACTTGCACTAACGAGTGCACCAGCATTTGCAGCTAGCGATATGGGAACCTCGAATCCGCTGCTTCCGCAGCTGTTCGAAGCCGAGTCTTCGAACCTTCCTGCTGGGTTACTAGAAAGTCGCCTGAGTAGTAACGTTATGGAACCTCCGCCATACGGAATGGAGGGCACCGATATCTTTTATCCTTCGTAAGTGAAATAGGCTCCTAGTTGATCTTCGTTTGTTGAAGTATTCGAACTTTGG
>JACLAC010003084.1_pt1 | contig 12025 bp, 8 predicted proteins | sample 8027881 | NCBI WGS metagenome assembly JACLAC01 (sample SAMN15725517, study PRJNA655200) | protist metagenome | isolation source: fluorescence activated cell sorting (FACS) single amplified genomes of... | place: Spain: Blaines Bay Microbial Observatory, Mediterranean Sea | collected 2016-01-19 | reverse complement strand
GGCAAACGCATCGACCGCCGCCAAACGATCCACCCATTGAGCTTCAGTGAGGGTTCATATCAATGAGGCAAAGCGCCTTCTTCGGGGAGTGCTGCACACGCCGCTATAATTTCGGTATACGATGACATGGTTATTTTTACAAAATTAAACTAGGAATTAAAACTAAGAATTGAAGTTAAAAAATGAAACTAAAAAGGAATATACAAAATAAATAATGGGACGTGCTATCCCAGAAATAATACCATGACAAAAAAAAGGGGCAATATACTGAGGTAATCCATCGGTTAATAATTTTGGCGTCATAAATAACTAGATGTATAAGGGGACAAGTTTCGGTTAAATACCTTGCTTTCGTTGATTAAGCGATTGAGTGTGGCATAATGGCGTCATTATTCTCATGCTGTAATATTTATCCCCCTATCTGAGGTTTTAAGAAGTACCCTATGAAAAAAGTATTTTCCTATATTGGCATTAACTTTATGGTGCTAAGCGCCTTGCTGGTGGCAATAGAAATTGTGATCCAATTCGTTTACTTTTCAAAAAATGGTTATTTTATTGCTTTTAAACCCATAAGCCAACACAGTGAGCTTTTTGAAACGCACCCTTTTCTGGTCGTGCGGCCAAAAGCATCTGTTAAAGCCGAAATGCATGAATCCGTGGTCACCGCGATCACCACGACCAAAGAGCACACTCGTTGGACAGGGGCACCCGAGGAGGACGATGAGTTAATTCGAGTCGCCATTTTAGGCGGTTCTACCACCTTTGGTACCGGCGTTACCGACGAAGACAGCTGGCCTGCCCAACTTCAGGCAAGGCTGGGCGATCGTTACGCGGTAATAAATTACGGGCTACCCGGTTTTTCCACGGCAGAAAACATTATTCAAATGGCTCTGGTAGTACCGGAAAAACAACCTCATATCGTCATTTTTTACGAAGGCTGGAACGATATCCATAACTATCACGTGAACGACTTAGGGGCCGACTACTACAGCCATGGCATGCAGCAGGCGGGGCATTTGGGCCTGGATGTCCACGAGAAAAGGTATCAGCTTGCCACTACCTGGATGGCCGATAAACTAAAAACGAAGTTAACCGGCGCAGGTCAGCCCACCCTCCAGGTGAAGGATGTGCCCGACCCTTTTGTCGACAAAGTGTATGCACGTAACCTTAGTTCGCTAAAAGCCTTAGCCGAAAACTCGGGGGCTTTTGCGGTGTTTATTCCACAGGTGCTCAATTACCCCGAATTCTACGGGAAGGAGGGATCACGCCATTGGTCTAAGCATATTAAAGATAACGCCATGCCTGCACTTATGGATCGCTTTAATACCTTTGTGAAAGGGGTGTGTTCTCCCAATGAAAAGGGGTGTACCGTGCTTAGCGAAGTATTGGATGAACCCTGGGTCGAGCAGGACTTTGTAGATGAAGGGCACTTTTCCAAGGCCGGTGGGGTGAAGATGTCGGCTATAGTGGCCGAGCAAATACGGGCTCGTACCGCTTTATTAGAATAGAGGGTAAGTTTAAAACTTTACCCCTACCACTTAGCCGCCGCCAAGCGTTTAGAAAACTCGAGCAAAGCCTTGCCTTTACTAGCGATTTTCCAGGCCACGAACACCTCCGGTGGCGGAGTATCGAGTTTTAATTCCACCAATTGGCCACTGTCCAAATGGTGTTGAATACGACAGCGCGGCAAGTGTCCGACCCCTACGCCAGCCAATTGAGCTTGGATTTTTTGATCAATCGTTTGAACATAAAGAATCTGGTTGCCACTGAATAAACCCTCACTACGTACCACCTCTTTGGCGGCGGTATCGTGAGTGACGATTTTGCGAATCTTTGGCATGGAGGCTTTCACCACATCGGGTTTATTCGCCACTTTTGCCAATGGATGATGGCTGGCGACCACGGCGACCATATCCACCGTCCCTAATGACAAGGCGCGATACCCTTTTTGCACAGGCACGGGCCCCGGTGCCCCGACGACCAAATCTATCTCGTTGTTCTCCAGTTTCTCCCAGCCACCATTTAAGGCTACCTCGCATATGTCCACTTCCAGGCTTTCGTGCTCATTTAAAAACGCTTCGAGCTGTTGGAAAAATTTGGGCGCATCATGGGAAAACTCCAAGCCAATACGCAGGCGCGGCTCCCATCCGGTGGCGACTTCTTTGGCTTTGTCGGCAAGGCGATCGGTGGCGTAGAGAATCTTTCGCCCTTCCTCCAGCACAAGCTTACCTGCGGGGGTTAACACAGAACGGCGCCCTTGGCGTTGAAACAGCGCGATGTCTAACTGTTCTTCCAGCTTTTGCACCCCATAGGAAAGCGCCGAGGTGGCCTTGTTTAACTCTTCGGAGGCTTTGGCGAAGCTACCACGGCGGTCAATGGCATCTAGCATTTCTAAAGCTTCGATAGTAATAGGGTTTGCCCGCATATGGCGCCTCGTTTAAGCGTTCGGATATTTAGCGAATTTTAAACTAAAAGTGGCGTTTCTTCTTCACCATTGGCATGTTTGGCAAAGCGTTGGTGAGATTTACCGTGTGTGGGGCCATCTCCTTCCCAGGGCCACCCACCAAATTGTGTGGCTCGGTAATCTGCAAAGGTTTGTTGAATCTCTTCGGGAGTATTCATTACAAAGGGGCCGTACTGTGCCACCGGTTCTGCGATGGGCTTGCCTTGTAAGAGCAACAGCCGGGCTTTTTCTGGGCCATTTTCAAGCCGAATGTCCTGCTCAGCGGCCAGTTGGGCGCCATGATACGGTGCCATCTCTACGCCCTCGGCTTTAAGTGATGCGCCTTTAAAGAAGTATAAGGTTCGATTAACATCCGCTGTGGCGGCGGGCATCGTCCAGGTCGCGTTGGGGGCGATATCGATCACCCAGATAGCCACAGCATTGGCCGGATCGGCTGCCCAGGAATCGGGCGGGGGGGCGCAGGCTTTAGTATTATCCAGTTCTCCCGCCACCACCAACGCTTTGACTTGTTTGTCTTGCGAGGTGTATATCGGGGTGTCGGCTTGCCACAACATTTTAAAATGAGGGGGCACCTTTTTGTTTTTCGCTGGTAGGTTCAGCCAGATTTGGAACAGCTCCAGTGTATTGTCCTCGTCCTCATTCACCAGAGGGAACATCTCGGAGTGTTGTACGCCAGCGCCTGCGGTCATCCATTGAGTATCCCCACTGCCATAACGCCCGGATGCCCCTAAGGAGTCGGCATGATCGACCAAACCTTGTAACACAACCGTGACCGTTTCAAACCCCCGGTGGGGGTGGCCAGGAAAGCCCGGTACGGTGTCGCCGTGATACATGCTAAATCCGTCTTGCCCAGAAAAGTCCTGGCCCATATTGCGCCCCTGCAACAAGGGGGCGGCTGGCCCAAGTGCCCCGTTGCCTTTCGGGTAAAAGTCTTCGTGGTGCGCACAAAACAAAAAGGGGTCGGCGGTTTGCCATTGCTTGTCGAGGCGAAACACCCGATTAACGGTGGTGGAAGATACTGGTTGCTTTTTCATGATAAGAGCCCTTTTTCGTCATAGTCCTATGTTTAGTTCTGTAGTTTTTGCTGTACAAAAAGATCGGCACTTAAACTGCCCGCTCCGCGAGCGACCAGACCCGCACTTACCGCTAACAGAGCCAAACCAAATTCGTAGCCGTTGTTAGTTAAGAACAGACCGTTCTGTAAGTGTACCGAGACGATGGCCACCAGCATAGTAAAAGCTAAGACCAATGCCGCAGGGCGAACCAAGAAGCCTACAATAAGCGCCAAACCGCCAAAGAATTCGGCGCTGCCCGCCAAGGTGGCCAGTAATAAGCCCGGCTCCAGGCCAATGGAGGCCATCCAGCCAGCGGTGCCTTCCAGGCCATAACCGCCAAACCAACCGAACAATTTCTGTGCACCGTGCGCCGCGAAGATAACCCCCGCGCCTATGCGCAGAGGGAGTGTGTCCAAGCCACTGTGGGTGGCGGTGATTGTGTGGATGAGAGTTTTCATTAGCTTGCCCTGTGTTGTGTTTGCTTTAGGAATGAGTCCATTGTAGCGAGCGGAAAACTTTGAATAAGGGGGGGATATCGATTGAAACGTTCTAAATTTTAGAACAATGGCTGGGTTAGACGGAAACTGGCGACTGTTTGCTTTTTAAGCTATATTGATAGCCAATAGTTATTACGGGAGGCTTTCATGCGAATAGAGAATATACGCTTCGATGGCTTTAAGTGCCCCAAAAGACATGCCAGTGTGCAGTTGTCTGAGAAGAATATTACGGTCATTTATGGAGCTAACGGTGGCGGTAAAACCACGCTGCTTAAAGCGATTAACGCCTTTTTATCCCAAGACGACGCCTCCCTCTTGTCGCTTGGTATTCACTCCATTACTTGTCGGGCCTCTAAAGACTTTGAAGTGAAGGATATTGTTGTTAATGCCACCGATGAAGGCTACGACTGGACGGCCTTTGAAAAGAGTTTCCTGCATCAATCGCGCTCGCTCATGTTAGGGGTAGAGCGAGGGGTGAGTACAGAGCATTGGAAAATTCAACCCGAAGCTCTGTTCCAGTTTGTTATGACGGCAGAGAGTTTTAGGGAAATATTTGATGCAAGAGTGAAAGTACGTCCGACCAAAAAAAACCTGATCGACATGGTTGATGAGCTGTCCAGTATCACACAGAAAAGAAACACCGCTGAGTTTATAGAACGAAAATCGGAGATGAGTTTAGATAAAGACCACTTATATTTGAAAAACATTAAAATCGAGAACATAGAAGGCTTGCTCCTTCAAAAGTATAAAGCGGCCAGATTAACCGCCACGCGGAAAATTCAAAGCGCTTTGTTTGATACCTTATCGGCGGCGATTGATATCGAGCAAAGTGATCCGACGGATGAGGGCCTTCACGACAACAGCGACTATACCGCTCGATTAGTGGAGAACAAAGCCCTTATTATCGATGCTTTGGAAGATGGCGAGGAAAATACTTTTAAAACTAAAATAGTGAATACCCTAAGAACGATTGATCAACCGGGGGTGATTGAAAAAGCGCTGGAAAATAAGATTTTGCGTCAACTCTTTAGGCATATGCTGGAGGGCTTAGAAGCCGAGAACCTAGTACTAAGTGCTATTAATCAATTAGTGGATCGATTTAATGCTTATCTGGTGGAAGGGAAAAAACTGATCGTCAGCGAATCCGACATCTATATGGATATTCAAGGGGATCGCCATGGCGTTAATGACTTGTCCTGTGGCGAGAGAAACCTTCTTACCTTTTTGGTATTGGTGTTATTTGAGGGAGACAAACGGGATTTTCTGATAGTCGACGAACCGGAAACCTCCCTTCACGTGAAATGGCAAAGGGAGCTGATGTCGATCTTTGCCACCTTAATGCCCAATACGCAGGTCATTGTGGGGTCTCATTCTCCGGCGTTGGCACAACGAACGCCGGATTTTCATGCGGAATTGAATGTTTGGCGAGAGTAAACTTCTAGGCCGCCAACCCGACTTTAGTGACCGTCATGGGCACAAACCCTGGCAGTGCTTCAAAACGATTCAACCAAGCCCGCACATTGGGGTAGGCGTCTAAGCTCACCCCGCCTTCTGGCGCGTGGGCAATATAGGTATAGTTCGCCACATCGGCAATAGTGGCCTCTTCACCGACCAACCAATCGCGCCCTTGCAGATGCTGCTCGAACACTTCGAGTAAGTCATGCGCGGCGCTAATGACCGCTTCGTGATCTTTTTGTGCACCAAACACCGTGACCAAGCGTGCAGCGGCCGGGCCATTAGCAAGGGGGCCAGCCGCCACGGCCAGAAAGCGTTGAATATTCGCGCTGGCGGCAGGGTTGTTGGGGTACCAGCGGTCGGTGGTGTCGTAGCGTTGTGCCAGGTAAACCAAAATCGCGTTGGAATCGGCAATGGTGGTATCGCCATCTTCTAGTACAGGGACTTGGCCGAATCGATTTTTAGCTAAAAATGGTGCTTGTTTGTGTTCGCCTTCGGCTAGGTTAATCTGAACAATATCCGCCTCCAGCCCTAAAAGTGACAGCATCACTTTTGCGCGGTGAGAGTGGCCAGAAAGTTCGAATCCGTTAAGCGTTAATGTAGTCATGAGAGCATCTCCAGTGGTGTTACTATTACTAAGTCGGTGTTGTTAGGTGGCCGCTGTTAATAGTGTGCAGCCGCCCGATGTGGTTACTATGCCAAATTTCCTTTTGGACAAGAATAGGGTATATTTGAAAAAGACTATTGCAAAAAGTGGAATAATTAATGGATCGTTATTTACAGATGCAGGTATTTGTTGCTGTGGCCGAAGAGCAGGGTTTTGCTGCCGCTGCGCGACGCTTGCATATGTCGGCCCCAGCCGTCACGCGGGCGGTGGCCGCTTTGGAGGAGCGCTTGGGGGTGAAGCTGCTCACCCGAACCACCCGCCATGTACGCACCACGGAGGCAGGCTTACGTTACTTGGAGGATTCCCGGCGCATACTGAGCGATGTGACCCAAGCAGACGAAGCTGCCGTGGGCATTAACGCTACCCCTCGTGGGCATCTGGCCGTGACTGCGCCGGTGCTGTTCGGGCGCCTGTACGTGTTGCCGGGGGTGGTTAAGTACTTACAGGCCTACCCAGACATGGAGGTGGAAGCGGTGTTTTTAGACCGGGTGGTGAACTTACTGGAAGAAGGCTTCGATATTGCCGTGCGTATTGGTGAGCTGCCCGACTCTAGCATGCGAGCGGTGCGGGTAGGTGAGGTGCAACGGGTCACGGTTGCATCGCCCGAGTATATTGCCCGTTATGGCGTGCCAGAAAAACCGCAGGATTTGCAAGCCCATACGTTAATAGCCTTTAGTGGGGGTAGCTATGGGGCTGGGTGGCAATATGACGATGGGCCTTCGGTGCGCGTGCGCTCGCGCTTAATGGTAAGTGCCAACGACAGCGTTATCGAGGCGGCCAAACTGGGGTATGGCATTAGCCGGGCTTTGTCGTATCAAGTCGTGCAGGCTATAGCCGATGGGCAGTTGGTTCGGGTACTAACGTCGTACGAGCAAACGGTGCTTCCGGTTCACCTAGTGCACCGCGAAGGCAGACATGCTTCGGTGAAGGTGCGTACATTTATTGACCTATTGGCGGAGCATTTACGGGTGTCGCTGGGAGAGGCGGCATTTGATGTATAATAGGGCTTTCTGGGTCAAAATGGTCGTGTGGTCGCTGCTTGGCTGCTTGCACTAAGGTAAGAAGCTAAGGTAAGAAGCTAAGGTTTATATGAGTAAGAAACGCATAATAATAGGAATCAGCGGGGCATCGGGCGTCATCTATGGCATTCGTTTGTTAGAAGTGTTGCAACATACCGATATCGAAACCCATTTGGTGATGACTCCCTCCGCCAGAGTCACCCTAAAACATGAAACCGATCTTAGCGTCAAACAGGTGAAAGCCTTGGCCGATTATAGCTACGCGGAAGGGGATATTGGAGGATCGATTTCCAGTGGTTCTTTTAAAACCATGGGGATGATCGTCGCCCCGTGTTCTGTGCGCAGCATGAGTGATATCGCCAATAGCTCGACGGGTAACTTGTTAACGCGCGCGGCAGACGTGATTTTAAAAGAGCGTAAGCGCTTAGTCCTAATGCTACGTGAGACGCCTTTACACCATGGGCATATTAAAAATATGCTAGCCGTATCCGAGTGCGGGGCCATTATTGCCCCCCCGGTACCGGCGTTTTATATTCGCCCGCAATCGATAGACGATATTATTAATCAGTCGGTAGGGCGAGTGTTGGATTTGTTTGATATCGATGCCGGGGTCGTAAAACGTTGGACAGAAGACGTGTAATGAATACTCTTGTGGTTATAAGCAGGCGCCGCTATATTTTGAAAAGCGATATCGTTAGGGAGATAAGTTGAGTGATTAAGCGGTAAAAAAGTGTGATGCACTAGGGACTAGACACTACACTTACAAGTGATAGTTACATACTTAGTACCAATGTGTCCGTTTACTTTACTTTTGTGAAGGGAGTTAAGCATAGAAGGATTTAGGGGTTAAAGGGTTAATCGAATACATTTACTATATCCGGTAAATAGAGATATTTTTCATGACCCAAACGCTTATACTGCCAAATTCGACTTGTCTTGACCACCTACAACGAGTAAGAAAATACTGGGTGTTTATTACCTGTTTATTGCTATTTGTAAGTGCATTAGCCCCAGAAGTTTCGGCGAAAGCCGTTCCTACCCGAATTAGCTTTCAAAACATCTTAGAAAACAAAGATATCGCCATGGGCGAAGGTGGCGCCATATTCCAAGACAGCGAAGGGTTTATGTGGTTTGGCGGGTCTAACGCGCTTATTCGATACGACGGCTACGAGTTTCGTCAAATCTACATGATCAAAAAGGGGGACGATGGCAAAGAAGAGAAAGTCGACGTCAAGTTCATTCAGTATATCTATGAAGACAAAGATCATATTCTGTGGATCGCTACCAGAACCGGACTTTTCCATTATGATCCCAGCCAAGATAAGCTCACCGCCATCAAAGACGACCCCAGCCAAGCCGTCAAAATAAGCACGACCGATATTATGCACGTTTTGGAGATGCCCTCTGGCGAGCTGGTATTAAGTACGGTGTTTGGGTTGTTTGTGCTAGACCCAAACACGGGTAAATACACGGTGATAGTACCGGATGAGAATAACCCCAAGAGTTTGCATGGCAAGCGGGTCAATACGGCTCACTTGAGTACTCAGGGAGAATTGTGGTTAGGCAGTGAAGAAGGCCTGGAAAAAGTCGATTGGGAGACTAAGACGTTCACGCTTTATAAACCTTACCCCGAAAAACCTGATCTTGTCCCGGCTAATTATGTCAAAGCGATCGTGTCGGATAACCGAGGCAAGTTTTGGGTGGGCACCTCCAATGGTTTAGTGCATTTTGATCCTAAAACGCAGAAAACCAAACGGTTTATTAATGACCCCAAAGATAAATATAGCCTTAGTGGTAATGACATCTGGAAGCTATTACTCGATTCCGAAGGGGCATTGTGGGTAGCCTCCGATGGCGGTGGCGCCTCAGTTTACAGTAAGGCCAATGGACGCTTTATCAACCATATGGCTGAAGCGGGTCGCCCTGGCGCACTTAACTCTAACCAAGTGAGAACCGTTTTTGAGGATAAAAGCGGGGATATTTGGGTGGGGAACTACCCGGTCGGCATTAACTTTTTTGATCGCTCCAGCGCTGCGATCAGCTCCTATACTCGGGTGGCCTCCAACCCGAACAGCCTTAGCCATAGCTCGATACTGTCGATGCAGGAAGACAGCAAAGGGAACCTGTGGTTAGGCTCCGACGGTGGCGGTTTGAACTACTTTAATCGTGATACGGGCGACTTTACCCACTTTAAGCACGACCCCAACGACCCTAACAGTATTAGTAGCAATGCGGTGTTGACCACCTATCTGGATGCTGATGGGATCGTATGGCTAGGTACCTGGGGGGGCGGGGTGTCCAGCTACAACCCCGTTGATAAAACCTTTACGCGCTACCCCTATGATGACCAAAGGCCGATTACCTCCAGTACTAGCACCTCCAAGACATTAAACAGCCCCCATGTGTGGTCTATTAAGGATGACAAAAATGGGGATTTATGGATGACAACGCATACCGGTGCGATTAGCAAATACGATAGAAAAACCAAAATATTTACCCATTATACTCCGCTCGAGAGCGATCCAAACTCCATTACTATTTTGCAAACCTGGACTACCTTTGAAGACTCCGAAGGTAATTTCTGGGTAGGCACAAGTGCGGGTTTAGAATTAATGGATCGGGAAACCGGAGTGTTCACTCACTTTGTGGCCGACCCCAACGATCCCACCAGCTTGAGCAACCCTTCGGTATTGGTGGTGTATGAAGACACTAAAAATCGACTTTGGTTTGGGACAGACTCTGGGCTTAATCGCTTAAATACCGATGGAAAATCCTTTACGTCCTATACAAAATCGGAAGGATTCAATGATGATACTATTCGCAATATACTCGAAGACCGCGACGGAAACCTGTGGTTAAGTACTAACAATGGTGTGTCTATGTTTAACCCCGAGACAAAAGAGGTTAAAAACTATAATCGCGAAAGTGGTCGCTTAATGGGAGGCTTTCATACGGAATCGGGTATCGTAAGTTACAAGGGGGAGATTATCTTTGGTGGTGTGACAGGCTTGCGTATATTTAAACCTAAAAAGCTGACCGCTAACCCTAACAGACCCCCTGTGGTATTAACGGATTTTAAAATTTTTGCAGACTCTATTAAGGTAGGAGGGCCAGAGGGGATTCTATCGCGTTCGATTAACCATACCAAGGAGATTAATCTCGATTATACCAAATCGATGTTTGTCTTTGGTTTTTCGGCGCTTAACTTTAGGGACTCCGGTAAAAACCAATATGCCTACAAACTCGAAGGGTTCGATAATGATTGGTTACATGTCGGCGAGCAACGGCTTGCAAAATACACCAACCTAAACGCGGGGACGTATGTGTTCCGGGTTAGGGGCAGCAATAATGACGGTATATGGAACGAGGAAGGGAAATCTATCACGATAATTCAGGCCCCCCCGCCTTGGAAAACATGGTGGGCTTATACTTTATATGTCCTGACTGTTCTGGCGATTATTGTATGGTTTATCCAACATCAACGCGAAAAACGCCGTTTGGTCGAAGAGCAAAATCGACTGCTAGAAATCAAGGTGGGCGAGCGAACCTCGGAACTGGCGCAGAAAAATCACGATATTCAAGCCATGTTGAGCAATATGCCTCAAGGTTTGTTTACGGTGGAGATAGGGGGTAAGATCCACCCGGAATATTCGACTTTCTTGGAGTCTATTTTCGACACCAAAGACATTAGTGGGCGTAAAGCAGAAGAGTTATTGTTTGATGGTGCCAATATAGGTAGTGATGCTCTAAGCTCGGTGAGCGCCGCTATTTTTGCCATTTTGGGTGAAGACGAGATGAATTTTGCGTTTAATGAGTCTCTGTTGATTAGCGAATACGATATGACCATTGGTAATAAAACCAAATACCTGAACTTGGATTGGAACCCCATTGTGGTCGAGGATGTGATTAATAAACTCATGGTCTCGGTTCGAGATGTGACTTTGTTAAAAGAGATGGAGGGTGAATCGCTCGAACAAAAACGTCAGTTGGATATTATTGGGCAATTGTTAAGTTTGTCCTCGGAAAAATACCTGGGCTTTGAAGACTCCTCTGCAAGATACATACAAAGCAACCGCGAAGCCATTGAATTGTGTGATGAGCATGACGACGAAGTCGTCTCTTTGCTGTTTAGAAATATGCACACCATTAAGGGGAACTGCCGCACCTACGGACTGAGCTATTTAAGTGACGTGGTGCATGAGGTGGAGTCGACTTATACGGCGCTTAAATCTAAAAGCGAAATGGAATGGGATGCCTCTAAGCTGTTAGATGACTTGGTACTTGTGGAAAAAGGCATCGCGGAGTATTCACATGTTTACCGAAATGTATTAGGGAAAAGCGATGGCACTGGGGGCGATAGGCATCATGATGGTTTCTGGATGAAAAACCAAATTATGGATCAAATGGTGGGGTTCTCAGACAATAACGACTTTGCGAAACTCCAGAGCTTTATTAATCACTTACATACCAGCACACTAGAGCAAGCGTTGGTAGATGTGATCGCCTCTTTGTCTTCTATTGCAGAACAATTAGGTAAGAAAACACCGGTAGTAACGGTGACCGCGCCAGATATTAGAATTAAAAATACCTCTTTGGAGTTAATTAATGATATCTTTTCTCACATTCTTCGTAACTGCGTAGATCATGGCCTAGAAACCGCCGAAGAGCGCCTTGATGCCGATAAACAAGAGCAAGGTTCCATACAAATTAAAGCCAGACTTTTGGAAGGGCGCTTAGAAATTTCGGTGATGGATGATGGGCGTGGTTTAGACCTAGAAGGGTTGTACGCTAAATGTTTGCAATTGGGTAAATGGGAAGATATGGAGCGACCCAGCCAATTAGAGATTGCGCAAGCCATCTTCTGCTCT
>JACLAC010018745.1_pt1 | contig 12027 bp, 4 predicted proteins | sample 8027881 | NCBI WGS metagenome assembly JACLAC01 (sample SAMN15725517, study PRJNA655200) | protist metagenome | isolation source: fluorescence activated cell sorting (FACS) single amplified genomes of... | place: Spain: Blaines Bay Microbial Observatory, Mediterranean Sea | collected 2016-01-19 | reverse complement strand
ACGTTTCACTCCCCTCTAGCCCAGATATCACGAAAAAATTATCTGCGGAGGTTCCCGCAGTGAGCCTGGTCGATCGGGGCAGATCTTGAGAAAATCGGTAGGTGCGTTGAGATGGATGCCAGCGCCCCATTGCCGCCAGCATACTATGCATAGTACTGGGTCACCAAAGGCGGTCTCGGCTCGCTCCAGGTCTAAAGAGTCTTAGAAAACTTTGATACAAAATAAGATGTGGAAATATTTTACTTAGAGAATTGCGGGGAAGAAGTATGTTTCAAAATTGGACTAGCATAATACTATGCATACTAGCTAGTAGTACCAGATGGTAGTCTCTTGCTAGTAGGAGTACGAGTCTCGTACTACTACCATGCCATGCAAGTCTCCCAGTAGTAAACCATGGGTAAACAGTTGAACCTGGAAATTTCGATTTCGAGATTTGTGATTTCTCGTCGTCATCGATATTCAGTGAGAGGCACTGGAAATGACGGCCGAACCTGCACCTTGCTGCTCCTTTGGGTGCTCCAACCCGTCCACTCTGGTTTGTCCAGAGTGCCGCAAGCTCGGCCTGCCGCCGTCACACTTTTGCTCGAAAATGTGCTTCAAGGCCGCCTGGAAGATTCACAAGAAAATCCACAAAGCAATTGCAACAGCGCGGGTAGTCAAATCCGCCGCGGGCTACAATTCCCAGGCCATGCAGGGCGACGGCAACGAGCAGATGTCGGCGGCAACGGAGCTCGCGTACGCCTTTGATCCGAGCACAATCGCTGCTCTGCCGCCACCAGTGCCCGTCGTCTCGATCGAGCAGCATGTAGACGGCGTGGCGAGCGCGATGCGCGAGGGCGCGGGCGCTTGGAACTTTAAGCTGTGGCCGGCCGCGCGCGTCCTGGCCAAGTTCATTGAGCTCCGCGTGCCTCGAGAGGAGCTGGCGGTGGCGACTGTCCTGGAACTCGGCGCCGGGACGGGGCTGACTTCCATCGTGGCAGGCCACCTCGGTGCCCGGCACGTTTGCGTCACGGACTTGCCATGTGCGATGCCGCTCTTGCGGCGCAATCTCTCGAGCAACTTCGGCGCTCCCACCTCATTGACTCCACTTTCCTCCTCTTCGCTGCCGGCTCCTGCCCTCACTGCCTCTGCCACGAGCAATGATAGCAGTGATGTCAGTGGTATGTGCCGCCCCACGTGTGGCGACGGGCACGGCCTTCTTCGCGAGCCGGCCGAGTGCGAGGACTACATGTGCGAAACCTGCGGTTCTGAGATCGAGGAGGGCGCCGACAAGCTGGGTTGCAGGGTTTGCGATTTCGATATCTGCGGGTTGTGCGGGGACAAGGCGGAGCAAGGTCAGTGGAGCAGCTTGCCAGGGTGGTATCAGCTACAGTGCGAAGCCGCCCGTGACGCAGCCGCGGCGACAGGCACAGGCGGCAGTCATACCCGGCTCCAACAATGGCAGTTGCCGCCTCCCGCTGCTACCGCCACCGCTGCCGCTGCTGACAATAATTATGACAACAATAGTGGCACTGCTCGATCGGCGCTGTTGCTACCTCTGGACTTTCTCGACTCGTGCTCGGTGCCATGCTTGCTCAGCGTCATGCCGACGACGGCGCCAGACTTCGTTGTCATCGCTGATTGCACCTTCACGTTTGAAGTCTGCAGCGGGCTCGTGGCGCGGCTGCAGCAGCTGCGGGCCGCGGCGCGGGAGGCCGGGAAAGCCCAGAGATTGCTGCTGGTGCACGAGAACCGGACCGAAGCCGTCACTGCGCATTTGCTGAAGGAGCTGCAGGCGGGGGGTATCTCGTATCGAATGGTAAACACGGGGGATCTGAATGTCCACAGGGCGGAGCAGGTGATGATGCTGGAAGCTGACCTTGGCGTCACGCAGGATGCAGGCGAGTAAAAGTGAAGAGATAATTATCGATGGTAAAGCTTCATGGTCAAAGCACGGACAGAATTCCATACGCTATGCATACCATACTTGCTTCTGCCAGGTTCTAAGAATTCTGCGCTGGCACCCAGCTGCAGCAAGCGCTTAATGCTACGGCATAAACCACGTGCCATCGGCATCCATTTTCAACCCCATTCGGCGACGCCGCCTCCTCTGATCCTTGAACCACTGCGTGTCGCCGAGCGCGCGCGGCCAGAGTTGCGTCCTGTTCCTCGCAAGGTCGAGAGTCGCGTTCCGTGCCAGCCAGAGCATGCGAGAGACGGAATCGCCAACCCTCCTAGCATGATTCCCAGGAAAACGAGCCGCTGACGAAGCAAAGGACGACACTCCGCCGACGAATTGAGCGGCAAGCTTAGCACCAGGAATAATACGCTGCACGAAGGAAATGGCAGCCTTTGCCCACGAGCTTTCCTCTTCCGCCAACACAGCCTCTTCTTCCTCGAGAAGGCGGAGATACTCTCGATGCGACTTCAGCCAGTCCACGATTGCGTTTGCATTAATTGCACCTTCGTAGAGGGTGCCATTCTTGGGCCAGTGCGTTCGATCGAGCCTTTGGACTGATTTGCTGGTGTAGAGAACAATCCGCGGTTCGATGTGCATGTTCTCCCCCTTGTGCGTGTACCCGTACAGGAGCGCTTCCTCTTCGGCCACACTCAGATGCACGTCATCCGCACTGTCGTCAATACCGAGCTCAGCCTTCATGAGGGCGATCAATTTGGCCCGATTTTTGTTTCTCCAGCGCCTGAGGTTTCGTTCCCCCAACTTCGCGACCTTTCTTTCCTTGTCTTTGATCGACTTGATGAAGAGCCGAGCCTTCTCGTCAAGTTCTCGTCGGACGCCCTCCAGAAGCATGCGGAAGAGGGCCGCATCCGCCTCACGACGTGCATCCTCGGCACCCGCTTCGGTCACACCAATATCCACCCCCCTCCCCTCCTCCTCCTCCTCGACGTCATCTTCCCCTACCTCATAATCACCCACCTCCTCATCATCCTCTTCCTCCTTCTCCTCTTCAACCACTTTCCCCCTCTTCCACCTCGATGACCCTTCACCCATCAATCGTCCAGCCTCTTCGAGAGGCGGCGCCGAAATGGCTAGCTGTTGCTTCCAGCGGCCCATCCGCGGCTGCTGCGTGCCAGCACCAAGATCAGCGTAGGAAATAAGGAAGTCGCGCAAGTACACAGGGTCAAGCTCGCGGCCGTCCTTTTCCAGGGTGTCCAGGATGTGCTTTGCGGTATCCTGCACGACGCAAGTGAAGCATGTAGTGATTTTCTTGGCTGCGCCCCACCAGCTCCACATCACCGACATCCCCGCTCTCTCTTTTTCTTCACGGAGATCCAGCCTTCCCAGGGCTGTCTCGTTGAGGCCAGTCGGGTTCACAAGCCGGCGCTCCAGCTCTATCAAGCGGGCTGCCTTGTGTATCTGCTTGCGGATGGCGTGGGTCGCATAAGAGCCGCGGGGATCCGAGTCGTCCAGAAAGGCCACGAGCGAAAACAGGTGCATGTTACGCGCGATCGAAAAGTTGCCCGACCTCAGCCGCACAGCGCCGCCGCTCATGTCTACCGTGCTGTTACCCACGTGCAGGCCGTGGAGAAAGTGGGCACCCGCATTCGTGCTGGATTTGCTTGCCTCACTCACGAGGTCGGTGTCGTCACCCACCTCCGACACGATGTCGCGGCCAATGTAGACGTAAGTGGAAGGCTCGTCACCAAGGGTGAAGATTTCGTGACTCTCATCGATGGGTAGGGTGTAGTTCCCGCCAGGCAGCAGACTGTAGCGAGCGCCACCTTCTAACGCAACCTCGACCTCGCCGGAGAGAACCTGTATCACCACGTTGGTGTAATCGGTACCGTTGAGGTAGTTGACGAGCGATTGGCCCGGGAAATCCGCCACAAAGACGGCGCTGGACTTCTCCTGTTCGGCCAGCCTGTCGCCAAATTCTTCAAGATCGTTCCGGTAGTCATCAAAGTTGAAAATGCACGGCCGTATCCACGGGGTATCTTCCCACGGAGACCAGGTCAGGGTCTTGTTTCCACCGAAATTGAAGTTGGGATCGACGAAGCGCTGTTGGAAGCGATTATTCATCGAGTTCCAGAGGTCGAGGTAAATGCCGAAGCCTTCGCCAAACAGAGGCGTAAGTTCGCGCTTCAGGCAGCCGACGTACTGGTAGATCATATCAGGGTGGGTTTTGTACCTCGTGCGGCCGTACACGAACTTGTGCGGGTCGAGAAAGATGCTGCTGTCCTTCACTCCCCGCGTCGCGTTCACAGGGACGATTTCGATGCGAGTGTGCTGCTCGTGCCAGCTGTGTATCATCATGTCCCAACTGTAGCCGTAGAGCCCCTGAGTCCAGCCGTTGTACCCGCGGGTGATAAAGTGCGAGTAGGGAAGAAATGCCTCAAAGGCGATGAAGGCGACGAGAACGCCGATGACTATGCGATGCCTTCGCTGCACCCCAGGGCGCACTGTGGCCATGCGCTGCACGAGACGCCTGGCGTTCCAGTCTTCCTCCGCCTCTGTAGTGTGCATCGGATTCCCGGCAGCGTCGGTGCTGGTAGTAGCAGTGGCGGTGGCAACAGCAACATCAGCAACACGAGATGGAGCAGGTGCCGTTGAGCCGATGAGGCTTTTGCTCTTCTGCGCTCCCCCCGTATCACGCACTCCCTTCAAATTCGTCGCGGCGTTTCTGCTCCTGTTCGAAGAGGAAGACTTCGTTTTTTCCTTCGTCGTCGCTGACAGCATGGCGCGAAGCCGATCTCGCCTCCTCTCCGGTGGCTCGGCAGCAGCACTACCGTCGCACATACTATGGCTTTCCGTGCACTCCTTTTCTTCGAAATTTCCAGGTGCAGCCGCTAGGCCTGCCTCTCCTTTCGCGGGAAGAGGTCCGGGTAGGGAGCTGGGAGGAGCAGCAGTAGCGGACGCTGCTTTCGAACTTGAATCATTCGTGGTCTCACCGAGAGCAAGAGCGGCGGCGGATGCTGAAGTGGGTTTTAGGATCAGGGCGTAGGGGACAGGCAGGGTGGCAGGCAGCCACGGAAAGCGTTCCGGCTGCGCTACGGACGGATAGACGCATCCTCGCCCGGGGTTCGCTGGGAGCGCGCCGACATGCGGGGGCGTCCACAGGGAAGGATCTTCCTTTCCGGAGAGAAGAAGGGTGTCGATGAAATGTGCCCAGAGATAATCGAAGAAAGCGGCACCACATGCTTTGAGGGACCCCCTGAATCCATGCCGCGGGGCACGGCCTCTTTGTCCCACGCTGCCACCACCACCACTGCGTCCACTGCCTCGGTCCTGTCCAGTTCCTGGAGTCTTTCCCGGCTTCCCTGGCTGAGGCCCCCGCCGAGCTGACCAGAGAGCCTGAGCCCAGCATCGGCACTGGGTCACGGAGGCGCCAAGCCACGCTGCCAAATGGCGGGGCCAGCTCGGGTGCCACCAAATGGTGAGCAGTGCCATGCACATGTACGGGAACATGCCGATGCTGAAGAGCTGCGTGTTCATGCCGTGAAAGAACAAGCAGACTGCGCAGCTGATCGGGCGAGCCCTCGGGTGCGCAAGCCCCCACCCGATGAATAGGTCGAAGATCAGCCCGCCGCCGTTGATAAAAACGGGACAAAAATGTTTCTCAAACGTGAGGTTGAGACTGTCGAGCACGGGCACGAGCATAGGCTTTACATAGCGGGCCATGAAGGGCTTGCGCGAAATGCCTGTCATCGACTGGCCGAAGACCCAGTCGGGTTCTAACGCCTTCTTGAGGCCGGCGATGAAGTAAACCACAAAGTTGAGGATGCGTAGCAAGAATAAATTCCACAACGGGACGTGCGTTCCAGCATGCCACGCGCGAGAGCAGCTGGCCCGCGACCCGCCGCCAGCGGCGGCGGCGGCGCAGGCGGCAGCCCGTCCGCCCTTGACCTTGACACCATTATGGTTATTGCACCGTCGGAAGAGCACGGCATCCAGCGACCAGCAGGCGTTGCAATCCAGTGCAATCATGACTACCGACAGAGTGCCAAAGAGGTAAGAGTGATTATTCCACCACCGCTTATCTAGAAAGAACACGTACCAGTATATGATGGCGAAGATGGCCAGGGAGGTCCGGTAAAAGAATCCGAGGATGACCCCGAAACAGGCAAGCACCATGAGACCACCCATGACGTAGAATGCATCCACCGAGAGCGGGGCTAAGAAGTGAAACAGCGGGAAGAAGCACGCGTCGGGGGCTTGGCCATACTTTTCCTCTGGATTCATGAACCCTCGTTCATGGAGCGCATCTAACAGCATCAAGTAGCCGAACATGACGCGCCACACGGCTAACGAGGCGCCGTCTATTGGGGCACACAAGAGCGAGACCAGTCTGCTCCACTGGGAGCTGTCCCGCGTGTCGAGGCTGGATCGGGTCTTGGCCCCGGCGCTGGCCCCGTTGCGGCAACCGTGCGGGGAGGTAGTGTCTTGACCTGACAACATGACAAACACCTTGCCCTGTCTGCCCTCGATGCTTTGGGGGATTATTTATTTTTATTATTTATTATCAACCCTTTGCGTTTGAGGGGAAGTACCACGGTGGTACTAGTACCAGTGATGCACTCTGATAGAAAATTAAGTATTTTATTAAATTTTTTTTTTTAAATTAAAAATTAATTGTAAAAGCACGTGTCGTCGATCTCCCAAGTCTCTTCAAGAAATGGCCCTTCTACGCCGGCTGGCTCGCAGCGGGCACAAGGCCCTCCTGCCCCCGCACGCTTCCGCCGCGTTCCAACCCACCGCTACCGCTGGACTTGCTCGCAATGCCACCACCGGTGCGGGTGGATCTGGGGGCGGTCCGCCTGCTCCTACGACCTTCTCTCGGAAGAGTCGTGGCCCAGCCAAGTCCAGGGCGTCGCGCGGCGGTAGCGGGAAGCCGGCCGTCGGCCAACCGGGTGGCGGCGCGCCACGCCGCAACTTCTGGGAGCCGGAACCCGAGGGTGGTGCTGCCAAATCGAAGAAGTATGTGGCCAAGGTAGAGACGGGTCAGCACGGCGCCCAGTACACGGAGATCTCGCAGCTGCTTGCGAAGATTAAAGCTGGCGACACCGACAACCTCGCTGCCTCCATTGATGACCCCCTCTTGCGCCAGGCTGTGGAAAATCGGGCCTGGGCGTCGGACATGTCCGACCTGTATGCATGGCTAGTGGAGGAGCAGCAACACCTGCGCGCGGTGGACAAGCTGGGCGATCGCTACAGCGCTGACGATGCGCGGCGGCAGATCCTCGAGGCCCGGCGGCCGGCCGGATTCGACGAGCGGCTCAAGGCCGAGCTGTGGTTCGACAAGACGGACGGCACGGAGCGCGACCGCACGTTCGCCCAGGAGGGCGCCTTGCGTGCATCTGCGGGAATTAACCAGATTGAGTCGCGTCGAGAAGAGTACCAGCACTTGCCGGGCGCAGGCTTCCCGCGGTTCCCCGGCGAAGAGTCTGGCGCGTTAAAGAGCGAAGAGGAAGAGATTGTGGAGATGGAGCGCGAGGCGAAGCACCTCGCGCGCACGCAGATGCGCCACTCGCTCCGGCCGGAAGACTTCGATGCGACGCACGTGGCTGAGAAGAAGCAGCCGACGGTGTCGAAACAGCACATCAAGTACGATGGGCGCACTCGCCCCGCCCCCAACCACAACCGCGGCATCCTCGCTCTCACACCCGACGACGAGCACCTCATGTACGCTCTCTCTCTCGCCGACCCGAAGAAGTGGACGGTCGCCGCGCTGGCGGACAAGTTTGGACTGGACCGCGAGCGCACCCGCGCCATCCTCCGCCTTAAGCGCCATGCTGCGCAGCAGCCGTTTCGCGGGCTCAGCCTCGATCCGAACGCCACCAAGCACCGCGAGCAGCTTGCCGACGAGCACGAGCGGGCCACTGGCGCCGCCGCTGGCACTGGCCAGTCTCACGAAGAAATTGCGGCAGGAATGCGCATGCCGTCCGACATGGCTGGCCTCGACCAGGAGCTGGCGCGCATGGAGAAGGAGCTCGCCGATTTGGGGTACGCCTCGAACCCGAAGAAGTTTAGCTCTCCCTCTGACCTGCCGACCTCCGTTACGTTGAGCGCGAAGAAGGGGGACACGGACTTCATGAACGGCATGGCCGAGATGACCGAGGTGCTCGACAAGCTCAACGCGGACAACGACAAGTTCTACGACCTACTTAAGCCGACCGAAGAGTTCACGCACCTGAATAACTCCATTGAGGGCGGCGTCGCGGCGCTCCTCGGCGCGACTAGCGGGCTCAACGGTGGGCAGAACATCATGGATGCGAGCAGCTGGGATCCCGCCCTGCTGAAGGACGAGCCCTGGCTCAAGGTCGCCCTCGACTTCGGTGCCTCAGCCAGCGCGGCGGGCTCTGGCACGAACGAGCGGCACGCCGAGGAAGTTGAAGAGTACACGAGCGTAGAGGAATTCTTGGGCAGCTGCGGCCTGAGCCAGTTCACTTCCCTCTTGGAGCAGCGGCAAGTGCGCGGCGCCACGCAGCTCGCCGTCATGGACGCCGCGGGCGTTCACGCGCTTGCCCGCGACCTGCAAATGGACGCGGGCGAAGCCGCAACCTTTTCTAAGGCAGTGGCCGAGCTCCGCGCACAGGTGGACGAAGCCGTCGAGACCGCCGCCGGAGCCTCCAGCGAGGGCGAGGGCGAGGACGCCGGCGGCAGCAATACAGCGCAGCTCGAGGCCGTCCTTGCCTCTCTCTCGGAGGAAATCGAGGCCGGTGACGCGGAGATTTCGGCAGACGACCTCTTCAAAGAAATGGGGCTAACAACCAGCGGAGACTTTGCCGAGATGGAGGCAGGCGTGATGAAGGCCGCCCTCAAGCCGCTTGGAGGCATCGACGGACACGCGTACAAGGGCCAGTTCGGCCTCAACTTCCACGATAACCAGTACGAGGACAAGTGGTACGGGCAGGAGGATGCCGGGCTGGACGTCGACCCGGCCGCGGACGACTTCGAATCGATGAAGGAGAAGCTGCTCAAGGCCGCCGATAAGGATCAGACCGATTTTGAGAATAGCTCCAAGGACGACGACTTCTACAAGTACTTTCGCCCAGCTCGCGAGGACTTTGCTTCGGAGGACAATTACGAAGCGTACTTGGCTGCGGAATCGGCCATCGAGAGCGCAAGCAGCACGGGCGGCGGCAGCCGTCGTTTCGGAGGGCCGGGCCAAGATGGCGGCGGAGCGAACGCAGAGGAGGTAGCTTTCCACCAGGATGTGCAGCGGCAGCTCCTCGACCGCGAGCTCCATGCTATGCAGCACGGCGGTGACGATACGGGAATGAGCGAAGGCTTTGAGAAAGAGATGGTACGCTACTCCCGGAAGGAGCGCGATATCGCCGCAGGAAAGCGGCCCAACTCGTTCGAGGAGCTCGTTTGCAAGCAGGGCAAGCTCGGCCTCTCCGACCACGACGCTGCCAATGACATGGACTTCGACCCGGCGTGGCGCGGCAAGAATCCTGACCACGTGCACTTCCACAACCAGGACGAGGACGGCAATACTGCTGACTTCATGACGGCTGGTCTGGAAGACTACTGGAATCGCGGTACGAGCATCGGCAAGGAAGGTCAGTCAGTCAACTTTTTCACTTTTTTTTTCAATTTTGTGTTGTTGTACTTGTATCTGTACTTAAAAAGGCACTCATCCATGAATCCCACTTGACGGACCAAGCCCCTGTGATCAACGCGCTGACTCCTGAGCTCGTCACGGTGGGCGACGACGAGGATCTCGAGGCTGCCACACGGCGCCTCGAGAGGGAGCAGCACACAACGCACAAGGTCATGCCTGCTCGTCGCGTTGCGCCGACGTCGCTGGACCCGTCCTACGGCCGTGTGAAGGGCGCTAAGCACCAGTACAAGTTCTTCTTTCAGGACATTTCCCAGACGGGCCGCAAGTCGGACAAGAAGAAGTGCCTGGGCGTGCTCGATCACGACGGCGTCTTCCGACCGCCGACGGAGGAGGAGCTCTACTACCGCCGCTGGCAGCCGGCGCGACAGAAGAAGCGCCGCGAGGAGGAGGTGCTGCAAGACAAGCTGGACGAACCGATCGTGTCCCCGGCGGTGGCTTACCAGAGCAAGGGGGAGGAGGGTACGACTCCTTCAGAGCAAGAGCTTTACTGGTGTCGATTCCCGCACCGGTGCCCTGAGCGATTCCGGACGAAGCTGCAGAAGAAGAGGATGCGGGAGAGAAGGGAGGAGACTGTGACGCGCCACAAGGCACGAGAGGAAGGTTTGCGTATGCAGAACTAGGAAGAAGCATTAAAAAAAAGGATGTGATGAGGAATTTCTTCTTCCTGCACTCAGGTCCGCGTCGGAACAGTTTGCCGCGCTTCACCCAGCCCTAAACCTTATATGCGTACTTTTTGCCCGCCTTGCGAAACAAGTTGGGCGGGTACGATTCAAACTTATCGGCGTGGTACGCGCGGGAGATGCCATCACCCTCTCCCCCTCCCCCGTCGCGACCCCTTCGACCGTCCTGGTCATCGGCGAAGTAATAGGTGAGGTAGATACTTCGTCTGGGCAGTTTCGACGTGTTCGGCTGGCTGCGGTGAGGAACTAGATCGCCGAAGAAAACAATATCGCCTGGCTCCTGATCCAGCACCACCCAGTCATCCAACTTGTCAGCGAGGTAGGACGGCGGGAGTGGCGCGCCGAGTGGGCCGAGGAGCCCCTTCATGTGCTCGCCACGGAGAAACTCAATTGGGCCGTTGTGGGCGTCGACTGCGGTCGTGGTATTGCTCGTTGATTTGTCCACTGCAATGGACACCGATACAAGCCGAGTCTTCAGTTCCTCCTGCCGTCCCGCATTACCCTCATTCACGTCATTGCCCATGATATCGCTTTCGCCGCCACTCGCCCTTGACTCTTCGATGTATGCTCGCCAGCCGGCTGCTGCGTCCTGGTGCGGCTCGAAACCGTCAGCTCCCGGCAGCTTGAAATTCAGCTTCGACTTAAAGAGCAGCGCCGATGCCGGCGCTGCCGCGGAGCTAGTACCAGCTCGGTCTTCGCGCAGCAACTCCCCCGCAGCAACGCGCAGATCGCCCGCCGCCAATTTTGCCAGGTACGAATTGCCGTCTGCGGTCAAATTCTCGATGCGATTGAGAATCAATCCCTCGTTACTGGAGCCGGCAGGCTCTGCTTCAGCCTCCGCCAAGGCCGCGTCCAGCGGCGCGTCAAAGTAGAACCATGGCAATTCCATCGCACCGACAAATCCGAGCCCAGCCGCACCCTGCGGCCCCGCCAATCGGACCGCTTCCACCTCCGCCAGCGTCCTCGCAACGCGAGTAGAGAGCGGCTCGACTTCTCCTCCAACACCTCCTCCTCCATTATCAGCATCTTCTTTACGAGTAACGACCCCAACGCACTGCGGCTTCTGCTTTTTCACCACGCGTCTCTTTGCGTGTACCTCGCGCCGCCGCCGGTGCCACTCAGGGCCCGATAAAGCCAAGAAACCGTCTCTGCGCCACGCGTGGAGCATCTCCGCAGATAAAAACCTCGCGTCATCATTACTGCTGCTGCTGCTGCTGCTCTTGGTGCTGCATAGCCTCCCGCCATCATCAACATCGCCATCGCCATGACTGGCTTCGCTCTGCTCCTTTATCCGGAGCTGAATTTCTGCCTCGTATGACGGCTTGAGCGTCAAAGGCTCGCCCAAGCCCCTCATTCTCGCCGATATGCGTGCGATGATGCCCGACGTAGAGATGCCCTGCGTGTAGGGAAATTTGACGTACTTGCGGAGACGTATGGGCACTCCATACATCGCCTCCTCCGCTTCTGGCTCAATATCGTCCGCGTGCACTACCACGTCGATGCGGTGGCGTTCCATGTACTCGGTCGTGATGTGCAGCGGTGCCCCTGGTATCACTTCGTCCACGTGGCGACAGGCGCTGATCACAGCAACGCGCTCGTCGAGTGAGAGCACGGGGAGGCGTTTGTAAGACGCGACGACGGCGTCGGAATGCAATCCAACGACGAGCTCGTCCCCGAGGAGTGCGGCGCGCTCGAAAAGGCGGACGTGCCCAAAGTGAAACAGGTCGCCGACCATGTCAATGTAGACTCGGTGCGTGAGAGCGGTGGTGCACAAGCATGCCAAA
>JACLAC010003849.1_pt1 | contig 12030 bp, 7 predicted proteins | sample 8027881 | NCBI WGS metagenome assembly JACLAC01 (sample SAMN15725517, study PRJNA655200) | protist metagenome | isolation source: fluorescence activated cell sorting (FACS) single amplified genomes of... | place: Spain: Blaines Bay Microbial Observatory, Mediterranean Sea | collected 2016-01-19 | reverse complement strand
AGAGTATATTATAATGCCGACTACATTTCATGAAGATAAGAAAGGGGCCTTTGTTCTTTCCATCACGAGTGATTATGAATTTACTTGTACGAAGGAGAAAAGTTAAACCCGACAAGCCAAAAAGCATTCCGAAGATCGATATTATAGTAGTACTCAACTGTGGATAATTAAGAAGCGTTATTGCAATGAATTTGTAAATATGCCGCCGATTACTTCATTTTCTCATTTACTCTTGGCTGGAATGAATGGGAAGGAAGATGACTGATTGGAAGCTCTTTAACATTCTTTATTAAAGCCTAGATTTTCGGGGTTTGGAAGGAGGTGTTACATCTTAAACGTTAATCCTGATTTGATTCATAAATATTAAATACTGTCATTCTGCTACTTTCTTTCGGATTTTGATTTTAATCTTCCTCTTCGTCGTCTTCTTTGTACCACTTCCTGATATCATCGGTAGTAAGGCCATCCTTCTGCAATTCTTGTTGCATCGCTCTAAGTCGAATTTTATACTTTTTAGACAGATTTGCATATTCTTCAAAATACCTCCCGATCAATTCTTTCTTTTCGGCTGTTGTTGGTTGTCTCTCGTATTTGAATTCAAAATTTTCGATCCATAATTTAATCACACCTTTGATCCTTCTTTTTTCTTCAAATAGTTTGTGAACACGATCAAGCTGAGCACGCAATTCGCCCTTTCGAGTGAAAGAGATCTTCGGCGCAGGGCGGATGGCACCACTAGTTTCACCAGCTTTCTCCTCTTCTGCATCCAAATTTGCAGCTAGGCGTTCTCTACGTTCACGGCGTCTTTGTTTGTCTAATTTGTAGGCAGCCAAACGTATCTCCAGGTTTTCAGCTGTGGTGCTTTCTTTTCCATACTTTTCCGCTTTTTTGTTAGAGTTTTGCAATTTCTTTTCTGAAATTGTATTCATTTCCTGAGTTTGGTCATTATCAACATTCCGCTTATTGTCATCTGAACCTTTCGAATCCTCATCCTTAGGTGACTCATCCCCAGTATCATATTCTAGCGCTATCATGTTTGCATCACTTATACCTGTTGTAAACGCTGCAGCAGCTTTTATCAACCGTTCTCCCTGATAATCTGGCAGTTGGATAGATTTGGATGCCTTCACTAATCCCTGAGAACCAAATTCAGATGGTACCCCGAAAGATACTATCGAAAGGACGCTCTGGTTCCAATATTTGCAAACTAAACCACAGGCACTTAGAGACTCGGTATCTAATTTTGACTTTTCATTGATACCTGGTGAGAGAAGAAAACCAAGTGTGATCATTAAAAGGTGCCTGCTGAGCATTCTAATGCACAAACCATTCATTCTTGAATAGCCGTCCTTCAATGCTCTCAAGGATTTCACCTCGATTTCTTCTAGTTTATCATGTTGCCTTTTTTTCTTTTCCAACCGCCTACGAATATATTCAGCTCGTTCTTCCATGCGACGAATTTGATCTACCAAAGCAGTCACTGCTGATTCACAATCATAAAATTGACCAAAACTCAAGGCTGTACTCTCGACATTATCTGCAAGCATAGCAGAAGAGATCCGTGTTCTTTCATAGTCAGCGTAAGTAAATGATGGAACATGTAATACAATACGATAAGAAACGCGTATTTCTTGAGCAAAGATAGACGATAACCACCATTCATCGTCGATATCAAAAGTGAAAAACAGAGCCCCTTCATGCTGAAGTGTGAAGGAGCCACGGACGGGCAATTTATTTGATCCGGTATTTCCTCGCATAAAAGACTTTCGCATATCCTGTCCACTCAATGTTTCTTCATTTACATTGGAAGCATAAGTCATGGACGCTAATTTTTTCCGAGATGAGCTATCATTTGTATCCACGACAGAGCTCTGTACCACTTCCTCGACCTCGAGATCGTATTCACTCTGATCTTCATGAAGAGCCGCAACGAATGCTACCGCAAACTTCACTTGTGATGGCGACGAAGAAAATTCGTATTCTACTTGAGCGTTTGGCCACTGTGCCAACATGGGAATTTCCAACGTTTTTTGTACTAGAACGTCTGTGGCTTCGTAAATGTAGACATCATCTTTTAAATCATCCCGGCCAATGAAATTATCATCCATTGAAGCAAAGAATTTATCTGGATTCGATCGTCTTTTCCTTCGCACTTTAGATTTTGAGTCACCTGAATTCGCTCCAGACGCAGGTCGGAGTGTGACACCCAAGCTGAGATCTACCCCGAATTTCTCCCCTATCTCTATTCTCTGTCGTAAAGCTCGAGGTGTCAGCTGCTCTCCGTCCTCAATGATTGTTTCATCCGAGCTTTCCTTCTGATCTTTGGGATCAATAGCGTTCGCTACACCTTCGACCTCGGCACCAAATTCCGGTTTATGATCTGTCATGATACTCTAAAATATAATGTCACCACAACGATTGCAGATTTCCCCCTTTTAAACGAATTTTATCTCCATCGGTTCTCCTTCAACTTCACCTAAAAACCAACTAATTCGGGTGTTCGGCAATCACAATCAAGATGTCTTGGTCACCTGGTCACCTTTCGGCCCGTCCGTCGTACGTTACGCACTTTTCTTTTTTTGGGTCGCTTGCGCCAGAATTTGCGCGTTTGGAGAGGTTATGATAGCTTTTGGAACATGAATATACTTTACTCCTTCTTTGTTTTGCTTTTATTTGGTTTGTTTGCTCAGGCTGAAGAGCGTCCATCTGGAACGATTGTATTGCCGGCAGATGACGGGGTAATTCCCGGTGTACCAGAGCAAGTGCAATGGTGGTATTATACGGGGTTCCTGCGAGATATCGCCTCTAATGAAGTCGTTTATGGGTTTGAGACGTGTATTTTCTTAGTTGAAAACTCCCAGCCTCAATTGCACCACGTCGCTGTTACTGATCTTAATGGTGGCATTTTCACTTACCAAGAAACAGCGCAGGTGAAGAGGCCCCAAATAATGGACAGCGCTTTCAATTTTACCAGCAGACTCGGTAGTATCAGTGGTGGTAACGGTACCGACTCGCTGCATCTCATCAACGATCCATACGATTTAACTATCGAAAAATTGACGAGTCAAAAGGAACCAGCTATACATTACGATGGACAAAAGCATATGTATGCTTTCGGAGGCTACACATACTACTATTCTCGAACGAAGATGCTTGGTACAGCCAAGCTGGTTGATACCGCTACTGGTAATAGCGTCGAATATAATGCTGACGTCTGGTTTGACCGTCAGTACGGCAACCTTGCCCGTGCTGTCACGCAGGGCTGGCAATGGTTCGCGATAAGTTTGGATGATTCTACAGAACTGATGCTCTTCAACTTTTTGGGCGACTCTAGCAGCAGCAGTGACAGTGGTAGTGATGGATTAGAACCTAATTATGGCTCTCGTACCACGTCTGATGGTGTTACAAAAGACTTTGGAGCTAACGACTTTACCATCAAAGTCACGTCGCACTGGACTTCTCCTCACACCAACTGCACCTATCCAGCTTCCTTTGATGTAGCAATGTCAAATGGTGACGAATGGACAGTTGTACCCTATGTGAAAGACCAAGAGTTAGGTAGGAAGTATATTAAAACTGCTGATGTGTGGTATTCCCCCATTTATTGGGAGGGGGCATGTAAAGTGTTACCCAAGAATGGTAGCAACGCTAGCTCTGGGGAGGCATATGTAGAACTAAACGGGTTTTGCCCAAGATTATGAGTGTATGAATCAATGATACGCGGTACGTCATACGCTGCCAGATTTTATAGAAAGAATGATGAATGAACTAAATACCGGTATATGAAGGAGGAATGTTGACGAAGAGATCGGGAGAAGAAACTGGAAGTGGCCCCGGAATCTCACCTACACTCGCTTCATAGTACCCATGCAAGGAATGCATAACAGATACTCGATAATTATATTAAACCATATAAAGAGAGAAATGTTATTATCAAATATCACATTGAATGTGGGAAATGGGAAACGACAAACGAGCAACGAGCAACTAGTACTTGTTGCTGGAGTAGAGAACGAAAAAGTACTTGTTGCTACATTTTTGATTTGAATTTTTGACAAAAGAGTCTTGCCGGGTATACGTAGTACGTAAACCTGACATCTTCATCTTTTATCCTTCATCTTTTAGAGAATTTCTCTAGAAAAGCGTGTTTGGTCACAACCAACTTGTAGTTGTATTGATTGACCTCACTTTCAGGACTTTCGGTCATCAATCTGCGGCATTCATCTAATTCACACTTTAACGCCTTGGAATTCACTTTATGCTTCTTCGTAACATGACGTCGTATATCTCTGAATGTCTCAAACATTTTCATGCAGGCTGCGCATCCATGAGCACCCGATTTCTTCTTCATCCTTTTGGCTGCGGACGTAGTGGTAGAAGAAGAAACTTTGAGTAGTTGAACCATACCACAGATCTCTTCATCATCCATGGATCTCTCCAGTCCAGAAATTTCATTATCATCGATATCTACCTGCGCATGAATATCACTCGCAAGTTCATGAGATAACACCTCTTCAAACTCTTCATCATCGTCATCATCTGAGGATGAAGTGTGAGATTTTTCACTGCAAATGTATTCATTATCGTCAAAATCGACCATTACAGTCTCAGAATCCACTTGAAACGACATCCTAAAGTTTGGTCGAAGTTTGGTTGTCCAAGTTGTATTGAAATCTAGGGTAGGAGGGTACGGCGTACGTAAACCCCCTCAGGGTAAACACAAGGAAGGGGAGTATTTCCCCCCCAAAAAAACTCTTCCAAGTTGGGACTTCGAAAAATATGAATGAGTCCAACCTTTAAGAATACCTGAAGTATAGACCACAAAGAGCATAAAGTCCTACCTTGGTATAGAGACTACTTATCAGATTTTGATTTTTTCGTGCATCTTTACATAATAAGGTGCCTATCTGTTTTTTTGAAGCATTGAATGCATGGGATGGAATCCCGCACTGATTTCGTTCGCGATGAGAGTCATAAAGTGAGTAAAATCAATATTGGCGTAGAATATCTCAATCTAAACAGCAGTACAGTGTTCTTTTGTGATATTAGTGAAATCGCTAGTGTTGTGGGAACGGAATGGGAGATGTATATTGGTATGCTGAATTCACAAGAGAAAGATCGAGTATTAAAGTTCCGGTTCGATGACGATAGACGAAGAGCACTTGTTTCAACTCTTCTCCAGCGCTGGATAGTCAGGAAGCAGCTAAATGTCGACCGCAACGAGTGCTTTGAAATCAAACGCACTATAGAAAATAAGCCTTACGCAGTTCTAAAGTCATCCTCGATTCCAGCGGAGGAAACATCGTTAGGCTTTTGGAATTACAATTTGTCACATCATGGTATCTATGTTGGTATATGCTGTGATACTTCAAAGCTGGTTGGTGTTGATATAGTGGACTTGAACACGCGGACTACCATGGCGTCCACAGCATCTGCATATGCTAAGATATTTAAAGCTCAGTTACATCCAGAGGAATTAGAGGCGATATTAAACCAATCAAGTGAATGTGATGCATATAAGCTTTTCTTTATCATCTGGTCCTTGAAAGAATCGTTCATTAAAGCTGTGGGCCTCGGCCTTGGGTATGATCTACAACGGTTGCGCTTTCGCGTTCATTATTGTGCTGATACGCTTTCTGACAATAATGGTGCAGGTAGTAGTACTTTTTCTAACTATACAGAGGATAATTTGCGTGGGTATGCTACAGTTACATTAGATGGAGAAGAAAGGTCGGTTCACCGGTCCGTTGGTTTGTACGTGAGTGCAGAGGCTTCAGCAGCTTCAGCTGATTCTCTCACCCATCACAGTCCAGCGTTGAATAGTCCTCCTATTAGTCCCGAAAGGGAGTGGAAATTCGATTTCTTTGGACTTGATTATAGGCATGTAGTATCTATTGCACAGGGCCCTCTATGCGAAAGTACTACTTCCTATAAGAAATCCGCCTTTCCGAGCATGCCCTCACTCTACACCGAGGCGGGGACTACAAGTGATGGAGGTAACCGCGATCGCGATATTACCGTTGAAAAGGAATCGATTCCAAAAGGAGTAAAGCTTTCAATTAATTCTTTGCTAACGCCTTATGAGCAGATGCAGATACCGGCGCCGCAGCCTTTATCGCCGCCTTTGACAGAACTAAATAATCGTCACGATCCTTCTGTCCTTGTCAAAAATGAGCGTGAAATATATACTGGAATAGATTCTAGTTATAGTGGTAGTGATGCTGATCATAATTCTAGCAATGCTGTGTCTGTAAACTTTCCTCTGAGTCCCTATGCGGCTACCGTCTGTAATGGGAGGAAAAGCCCAATTGATTTGGAACAAGAGGTGCCATCTGAAGGATTGCAGAGTGATAAGCCAAAAACAGATGACAGAAGTTGTGATTCACAAAACCCATCACCGTTGCCTTCCATGATCGAGACTAGCACAAGTGTAGCTACAGCTCATGTCTTGACCAATAAACTAGCCACCACATTGGTAATTGAATCTACAAGCCTAGAGAAGGAGTCGCTTCCGGAGTCAAAGATTCTTCCTAATTCTAGCAATTCCGGCAGACAGAATCTAGAGAGTGATAAAACAGGATCATCTTTTGGTGATAGTACCTCTCAAAGACCCTTCGTCAAATTGCAGCAACAGCGTGAAAGTGAAAATTTAGGAGATGATGTTAGTGATGGAGCTTTGGATTGGAGGATTATGTCTTTACCACATCGACTCCGCAAAAACTCCTTGGATCCCTCCTCACCCAGTGAAGATCATTTCGATTTGAGTGATACAGACGATGCACCACCTATGAATAATGATTGCATCCCAATTCGTGAATCCCAAATACACACCCGAGCAGTGGATATTTCAGCTTTAAATGTAGAGATAGATCAAGATCGATTTTTGGGAGATTTCAACTCGCCTGCGAGCTGGCGTACGCAAACCACTGGGACGTTTCTATTTCCTCCTACTGCTAGCTTGACACCGAGCACTGAAGATGACAGTGAATGTAAGGGGATAAAAGATGATCTCGATGTTGGGATTCCGGTAAATGTCAATAAAGAAGGACACAGGGAGCGTTCTGTGTTTTCGAATCTCTTTGGCTGTGCATGCATGTGAGGGAACAGCATGATTCGAAATATATAAGTAAAAAGAGAAGAGACAAGAAATTCGTAAAAAGAACAGTGAAGACTTGCGTGTGGAGAATAGTTCAAATAGTAAGTATATAGACGCACTTTAGAAAATCAAATGCTTTGTTCCTAAATAAATAACACCATTACCACTATTTTTACTTCCATTCAATCCACTAACACGGACTAAGAAACTGCATGTTGCTACGTGTTCTCATTTTCATTATTTTCATCACCATCATTGCTATCATCATTATCATTATTACCATCATCATAGTTTCCTTTAAAGGTAATCCACGGAGTGTAAGACTTAAGAAAGTCCGCCAGAACAACTAAACAGCTTTCTGATGAACAGTCCCACAATCTTATTGTATGATCGTATGCACCTGTCGCAATAAGAGTGCCAGCAGGATTGAATGTGACACAATAGAGCTCATCTGTATGGCCTTTAAATGTTGCCTTACATTCCCCATTACGTGCATGCCACAACTTTGCTGTGAGATCTGTAGATGCAGTTGCAGTAAATTCGCCGTCTGGACTAAAGGCCACGCTGCTCACTTTCTTTGAGTGTTCCTTTAGTATATGAACTTGTGATAATTCTTCTACATTCCAAATTATAGCAGTAGCATCATCACTACCCGAAATTATTCTGCTACCATCCTTGCTAAAATCTATACTCCACAATGGCAAGCTGTGTCCAGTGAGAGTAGCGATACATTTTTGAGTTTTCAAAACCCATAGTTTAATAGTGTTGTCTTTACCGCAGCTGGCGACGTGTCGTCCGTCGGGTGAGAAGGCTACCGCAAAAACGTCTTCAGTATGCCCTTTCAATTTCATTAGAGGATTTCCACTATCAACATTATAAATGTTAATAGTTTTAGGACTAGAACCTACGATTACATGTTCACAATCTAAAGAGAATGAGATGCTCCAAGCCCAATGGTCTCCAGCTTGGATTATCTTAGTGAGCACTTCACCATTCGAAAGGCTCCATATTCTAACAGTGCAATCATCGCTTGCACTAGCAATCTTGTTATTAGAACTGAAGCAAACACTATTGATTTCACCTTCATGTCCTTTCAGCACCATGTGTAGAACCACTTCCTCACTTTTGGATGGGCTATTTTCATCCTCAACCTCATTTTCTGAATCAATGGAAATGAAAGCCCATATACGTATCTGGTGATCTCTGCTTCCACTAGCTAACCGCTTTCCTTCATTATCAAAGGCAACACAGCACACCGAGCCATCATGTTCAGCAAGAACTTGTTTGGTTGAAGCTGTTGACAAGGATTGCATCGAGCACTTACCATTGCGCTCCATAAGTAGTTGGGCAGTTTCGTAATTACCCGAATTAACACAGACTGTAGCAGCATACTCACCTGCATCATTGGTTACATTGATGTCTACACCTCTACCAAGTAACGACTGAGCAACGTCTCTATTTCGAGCATACATAATCACTTTGTTACCATCATCATCCTCGGCTTCTTCATCAGCTCCAGCTTCCAGAAGGAGTCGGATTAATTCCAAATCCTTCTCAGTAGTACAAACAGAGCAAGCAACATGCAACGCAGTCATGCCAGAATCATTTTTCGTCTCCAAATGTGGGCTATACTGTAGCAACAGACTTATCCAGCTTGCATCTTGCCATTCGGCCGCATACATAAGTGGTGTGTTTCCATCCACCGGTAAATCCACATCTGCTCCACGTTGTAGTAAAGCATTAGCAACTTCAATACAGCCACATTTGATTGATGCAATCAAAGGGGTATCGTCTCCATCTCCTTGGCTATTCAAACCATTCCTTTCTGCGGTATGTAAAATGTGCTCTCCGGCTATAGATTGTTGTCCCGAAAATTTTCCTTGAATACGGATTTCCTTTATGGTGTAACCGCATGCCCACATATCATAAAATGTTGCACCGTTTTGCCTCATAAGTTCAATGGAAGCACCTAATGCAGTTTGACGCCTTTTCACTACTTTAACTTCGCTCAGATCTTCTCGCTTAATACTGGATACACGCTTTGCTGCTTCTTCAAGTAGATGTGTAGCTACAGTCTCAGTAGCTACATCTACTGACCCAAATTTCCAAATCTGCTTGCCTTGATAGGCTAGTAGTTCTTGGACAGTATCATGAATAGAGCGTTTCAGAGTATTATGTGACAAGGGTATCCCTTGATTTCTACAATGTTTGACCAATTCCATTTTTGTTTTCATCGATGGTGCGTGACTTAAACCGGAGAGTTTAGTAAATGGAAATTCAGTAAATCCTCTCGAGTCTGCAGGACCAAGCAGGACCGGTACAATATGAAGAAATAATGGCTGGTACTCTACGATTGCCAATGCAAATTCATACTCTAATAGCACATTATCAATCCAGTCTACTCCCTTTTCAGGTCGTAATTGGTTTAATCCGCCAACTGAGCCTTTTGCTTGCCCACCAGATGACGAATCTTCGTGCCACGACATGACAGGGCAGAAAATACATGAATGAGCTAAGCCTGCACTAAAGCCATCAGCCCACGGCTCCCCATCTTTTAAGCATTTTTTATCAAGATATGGTCTTACTATTGCAGCATTCGGGGCCATTCGTAGATGTGGATCGCTGCCACTCTGAACAATGAGCTTGTCATATAAAGACGTTGTTAAGGCTTCTTCAGTTGCAACACGATACCCTAAAAAGATATGGTAACATTCTTTAATATCTTGAATAGTCGGCGCTTTCCTCGGTCTTATTGACCGAGTAGTCACACGTAGGGCATCCACTTGGTTTTCCCAATCTATTACAATTCGAGAGTCATCTGCATGCTCTCTTTCCTCTTCTACGGCCTTTTTAGTCTTGCTCGGAATGTTCGCAATGTTCTGTTTTCTTGAAACAGAGGGTTTACTTGCCTGTTTTTGCGACTTCCGGACAGAAGTCGGTGTGACAGAAGTCGGTGTGACAGAAGTCGGTGTGACAGAAGTCGGTGTGACTCCTTCTGCCTGCAGGATGTCCACATTGTTGTCTCCACCACCATCAACTTTAGCTGCCTCCTCTCCAGTACACACACCAAGAGCTTTCAACTCTTTGAGTTTGTTTAGCATAAGCTTCTTATGAATATTCTTCACTTCACATTCCCCTGCTAGATCGTCGAGATCGGAATCGTCAAGACATAGTAATGCGTTACCATCGATGCCGTTATTTTTAAATGCTAGAGCATATGGAGCATACGCTTCCCCCATGCTCAAAACAGCGTTATGAACATCGTCCACACTCCAGAAAGTGATGGGAATGGTGCCGATGCTAGCCCCTGATCCCATCCTCCCCAGTTTCTTCGAGACTCCCTTTTCACTGCTCTGCTTTCTTTCGTTTTGAGATGATGTAAGCGATTCCCAAACTATCACGGAAAACCAAATAAATCCAAATAAATAAATCCCCCCCCATGTTTTTGAGACCACTCTCTGCTCTCTGCAGAGACAGCTTTGTTTGATTGGTTAATTTCGTTTATTATAGTATTTTATGGCATCTTTTCACCAACGAGTCACGTAAATCAAACACACTTTGGATCTCCTGTCATGATTTATGCTGAAAATTTGGCTAATGAGAGTCCCTCTACATCAAAGTTACATACAAAACCTGTGGTATGGGTAGCATCTGACTCGAAATCGCCAAAATCATCCAAAAGTTCGAAGCGTTTCAATCCTATTTTAAATGACAAATATGATGATTTACGTGTCAGCATGGAGGATTTCGATATGGATTCAATGACTTTTACTCGATTATTAACAGTAATCAAACACATGCCAGTGTGGCATAGAGTTATTGTTTCTTGGCAGACAGCATTTGTAGTAAGTGTGCATATTTTATCCTATTTCTTAGCAAAGCCTATACAATTGCATACCAATGTTATGTCGTTAATGACATCTTTTACGACATTTCTGATTGTGGCATACTTTTCATATGCATTAAAACGTTATTACGATCTTTATTTCTATTATATGAGCTTAAATGGGTGTTTATCGAGCTTCATGGTCATGACAGGTTGCTGGATGAAGCAACACAAAGAAATCCGTGACCGATTCATGAGACATTCGTATGCTGCATTAGTAATTGGTATGGTATGTTTGAAGCAAAATGAAGCATTGACATGTGAAAATTGCTTATTGCCTCTGCATCAAAAGCATGATTTATTAACGGATGATGAGCTTGCAGAATTATCTTTGTTAGGTTTCAGCGGGCTGTCTTCTCCGTACTTGATAATCCAGTGGTTGCTTGAAGATTTTGAAGAGTTTCTGAATCAAACTGATAGCAAAAACAGCAGCAGCAGTAGTAGTTTAATAATGTATGGAAAGATTACAAAGTATAGGAGCAAACTAGGTGATATACACGATACGTGCGCTGCACCGCTGCACATAAACTTCATTATAATACTAAGAGCTGCATTATTAGTATTATTTGCAGTTATTGGCTGTTTTGTTGGTAGTCATCATGGTGGTGGCAAGTATGAGACAAGGGGCGATAGTGAAGTTCCTTTAGGTTATTCGAACCCCCATTCCCCGTTTTTCAACTCGGTGATATTTCTTACAGTTTATGTATTATTGTCGTACATACTGCAGTACAGTAGAGAGATAGAACAGCCATTTGGGAACTATATCGAGGATTTCCCCATCAAATTATGGATGGATAGGAAGATCACCTCATGCAAACGGTTCCATGCAGTTCAAGATTCCTTCGCGCTCAGGGGCGAACCGGCTTGAAGTTTTCGTGTACATAGGTTAAGTACAATTACTATTATTATTATTAGTATCTCTGCTTGTAAGGTTAAGTATTCTTGCCTGAGTGTGTTAGACTGCGTGGCTCTACCCTGAGTTAGGGTTAGACATATTTTTATTTGAGTAGTGAAGATCAAAAGTCCAAAAAACGGCAGAATTAGTAAT
>JACLAC010000166.1_pt1 | contig 12030 bp, 13 predicted proteins | sample 8027881 | NCBI WGS metagenome assembly JACLAC01 (sample SAMN15725517, study PRJNA655200) | protist metagenome | isolation source: fluorescence activated cell sorting (FACS) single amplified genomes of... | place: Spain: Blaines Bay Microbial Observatory, Mediterranean Sea | collected 2016-01-19 | reverse complement strand
GCGCACAACGTACAGCCTCGGCAGCTTCCACACGGGCGTTGTTCGGTAGATTCGCACAACAAGGCAGCCGCAACGCGTTCCGCAAACACGCGTTTCCCGCAACCGCCAGGACCGTGCAGCAACAGCGCGTGCGGCATCCTTCCCGCGGTAAGCAGCGCATAGATCTGAGACCATTGTGTGGCCTGCCACGGCATGGGTCGGGACAGGATCCCAGCCAGCGTCATAGGTCCTCCACCGCCCGCAACATCGCTTCAGTGACGGCATCTGCTGGTCCTTCCGCATCGATGCAACGGTAGCGGCTGGGATACGCCTCGGCACGCTCCAAATAGGCGGCCCGCACGCGCGCAAAAAAAGCCTGATGTTCCGCCTCGAATCGGTCCGCCGTGCTGCGCGCCGCGGCCCGTGACAGTCCCACCGGAACGGGCAGGTCAAATAACAGCACGCGGTCGGGTCGCAATGCACCCTGCACGAGCGTCTCCAGCGTAGTGACTGCGTCGCCTCCCATCGCCCGTCCGCCTGCCTGGTAAGCAAAACTTGCGTCGGTGAAACGGTCGCATAACACCCATTGCCCCGCCGCCAGAGCGGGCTCGATCAGTCCCGCAATGTGTTGGGCCCGCGCCGCAAAGATCAGCAATAACTCTGTCATCGGCGCCACCGCTTCGTCACTTGGCGCCAGCACCAGTTCCCGGATGCGCTCTGCGTAGCGGGTACCACCTGGCTCCCGCGTGGTGACAACATCTATACCACGCTCGCGCAGATACTCGGCAAGCCGGACAATCTGGGTCGACTTTCCAGCTCCCTCGATGCCTTCGAAGGTAATGAACCGCCCTCGTGGATTCACGCTGACCGTCTTGCTCATTTCTTCTTCCTTAACCGTGCCAGGTAACGTTGCACTGCCCGCTTGTGCTCCGCGTAGGTGTCCGAAAAATCATGCCGTCCCGTGCCGTCGCCTCGCGCAACAAAATACAGAGCCGTTCCCGGCAACGGGTTCACAGCGGCGAGAATGGCCGCGCGCCCGGGACTCGCGATAGGAGTAGGCGTCAAGCCTTTGTGGACGTAGGTGTTGTACGGCGTATCTTCCCTCAGGTCCTTGCGCCGAATGTCGCCGTCAAACCGGTCGCCCATTCCATAGATGACGGTTGGATCGGTCTGCAGTTTCATGTCTTTGCGTAGTCTGCGCACAAACACGCCAGCTATACGCGCCCGTTCCTCAGCCGCACCTGTCTCCTTCTCGACAATAGACGCCATGATCAGCGCCTCATATGCAGACTGGTAAGGCAGGTCGGAGGCACGTTTGGCCCAGGCGTCCGCCAAGACATCGTCCATGGATTGCAGTGAGCGTCTCAACACCTCGAGGTCCGACTGTCCGCGCGCAAAGACGTATGTATCGGGGAAGAAGCGCCCTTCCGGATGGTCCCCGTCGCGCCCGAGGCGTTGCATGACCTGCGCGTCTGACAACTCCGCGGTTGTATGCACTAAACGTTCCTCGCCCGCCAATGCGGCCCGAATCTGCTTGAAGCTCCAACCTTCGACAAAAGTGATGCTGTATTGGAGCGTTTCGCCACGCACCATGCGCGCCAGCAATGCCGGTACCGTATCCCCTCGGCGAAGCGCGTATTCACCAGCCTGAATTTTGTTCGCCTGCCCACTCAGACGCGCGAACCAGACCATCGGCCGCGGATCGTCCAACAGACTCAATTGCTGCAAATCGCGCGCAACGCCGGCGACACTGCTGCCGCGCCGGACTTCGATAGAGGTGTCTGCGGACACGTTCAGCGGGCTGCTGACATGGGTCACCCCGGCAACGGCCGCGATGACTATCGCCACGGCGAGCACTACGCTCGCCGTACCGATGAGCTTGACGAGACTAGTCAACAATCTCGTTACCGCACGGCTATTGCATGCGCTTGAAGACCAGCGTCCCGTTGGTGCCGCCAAAGCCAAAAGAGTTGCTGAGCGCAACGTCAATTCTGGCATCGCGGGCGGTGTGGGCAACGTAGTCAAGGTCACAACCTTCGCCCGGGGTGTCCAGGTTGATAGTCGGAGGTGCCACCTGATCACGCAGCGCCAGCACACAGAGTGCCGCCTCAACGCTACCGGCCGCACCCAACTGGTGCCCCAACATCGACTTGGTCGAACTGACCATCAGCTTGTCTGCTGCTGCACCGAAGCTGCCTTTGACAGCATTGGTTTCTGCAACGTCGCCAGCGGGTGTGGAGGTACCATGTGCGTTGATGTAATCCACTTCATCAGGGTTTATGCCCGCGTCTTTGATGGCGAGATCCATGCACCGACGGGCGCCGTTGGCATCATCGGGTGGCAAGGTCATATGGAAAGCATCACTGCTCATGCCAAAACCCACGAGCTCGGCATAAATGTTGGCGCCGCGCGCCTGCGCATGCTCCAGCGACTCGAGAATCATCGCCCCCGCCCCGTCTGACAACACAAAACCATCCCGGTCCTTGTCCCACGGCCGGCTGGCACGTTCGGGTTCGTCGTTGCGAGTTGACAAGGCCCGTGCCGCCGCAAAGCCACCCAGGCCGGTGGGCGACGTAGCCATCTCGGAGCCACCTGCAACCATGACGTCCACGTCGCCACGCTCAATCATGCGTGCGGCGTCGCCGATGTTGTGCGTGCCCGTTGAGCACGCGGTGACAATGCTGTAGTTCGGACCGCGAATGCCGTAACGGATCGACAGGTTCCCCGCCACCATGTTGATGATGTTGGAGGGCACAAAAAATGGCGAGATTTTTCGCGGGCCACTCTTCTGGAAGGTATCGTGGCCTTTCTCTATGCCCGGTAGCCCGCCAATTCCGGAGCCATAGGCAATTCCGATGCGCTCCGCGTTCTCCTCGGTTACCTCGAGTCCGGCGTCATCGATCGCCTGCACCGCGGAAGCGATACCGTAGTGGATAAACGGATCCATCTTGCGCGCATCTTTCTTGCTCATGTACGCATCAAGGTCTAAATCCCGGATGGAACCGCCAATCTTGACCGAAAACGCCTCAGTGTCGAACGAATCAATCATGCCAATGCCGCTACGGCCCGCCTTGATGGCGTCCCACGTGTCAGCCACTGTGTTTCCGACTGGCGTGATCAGACCGAGGCCCGTCACAACGATTCGACGATTCATGAAGATTCTCCTGCTACCGATCCCAACGGCTGTTCACCATGTCTTCGCTTCGTGAACATATAGTCGCGAAGAGCTACGCGCGAGCCTTCTAACGCACCGCGAAACGCGGATTCGCTGACAAGCGGCCAGGGGTGAATGCTACCTGTTTTGGAGCTTTAGAAATGCTGAGGGGTTGTACGCGCCAGGCGTGAACAACCCCTCAGTGACTCGAGTTGTCTGCGTCTAAGCACGCTCGCGTGCTAAGGCTCCGCGTGCTTTTCGATGTAATCGCACGCTTCTTTGACCGTGGTTATATTTTCGGCGTCTTCGTCCGGAATTTCGCAATTGAACTCTTCTTCCAGAGCCATGACGAGTTCCACCGTGTCGAGCGAGTCCGCACCCAGGTCGTCAACAAAAGACGATTCGCCGGTCACTTCTTCTTTCTTCACGCTGAGCTGCTCCACTACGATTTCCGTGACGCGCTCTTCGATTGTGCTCATGCCGAGTACTACCTCCCCTCTATGCGTGCCAGTCAGGCACGGCGTGTAGTTTAGTGATTTGAAAACTTGTTGCAAGCACTGTTTTAAAGCGACATTTCTTGTTTAAAAACAATGCACTAAATCATCTTTTTAAGGTCTCTTAGTCAGACTAATCCATCAACATTCCGCCGTTAACGTGCAGTGTCTGGCCTGTAATGTAGGCCGCATCGTTGCTGGCCAGAAACTCGACCGCGGCCGCGACTTCTTCCGCCGCACCCAGTCTTCCGACTGGAATCTGCTCCAGCAAAGCATCGCGCTGCTTTTCCGGTAACACGCGAGTCATATCGGTATCGATGAATCCTGGCGCTACCGCATTGGCCGTGATGTTACGGCCCGCGAGCTCGCGTGCAATGGACTTGGTAAAACCGACCAGACCCGCTTTGGTCGCCGCATAATTGGCTTGTCCCGCGTTGCCCATAAAACCAACAATCGACGTCAGATTGATGATGCGGCCGTGACGTGCTTTGACCATACCGCGCAGGCACGCGCGCGTCAGCGCAAACACGCCGCTCAGGTTGGTCTGCATGACGACGTCCCAGTCTTCATCCTTCATGCGCATCATCAAATTGTCGCGGGTGATCGCTGCATTGTTGACCAGCACGCTGGGCGTCAGCCCCAGTTTGCCTAGGTTATTCATCATGGCGGCAATTGAATCACCTTCACCGGCCACCAGCACCTGGCCTTCCGTCCCGAGCGACGTCTTGAAGTGTGCCGCGCCCTCTGCGCTGGTCGCTGTGCCGATGACGGTCGCGCCTGCCGCGCGCAATCTCTGGGCAATAGCCTGACCGATGCCACGACTGGCGCCCGTCACCAGTGCCACTTCGTTACTAAGGTCAGCCATCAGTCAGCTCCGATGGCGTCAAGCGCCTTGCCGAGGCTTGCCTCATCGAATACAGACAACGTCTGCACGCTGCGGTCGATGCGTTTGATAAGGCCGGCGAGAATACGTCCAGGCCCACACTCCACAATCGTATCGACGCCCTGCGCAGCCATTGCCTGCACGGTGCGAGTCCACGGCACCGGGCTGTATACGTGTGGTTTCAGGACCGTACGAATCTCTTCGCCATGTGCGTGCGTCGTCACATCCACGTTGTGGACGATCGGAATTTTTGGATCAGACAGACTCAATGCGTCGACCCTGGGTTCCAGCTCGGCGCCCGGGGCTTCCATCAGCTTGCAGTGCACCGGGACACTGACTGGCAACACCATGGCCTTGCGCGCACCCTGTTCCTTGGCGACTGCCAACGCGCGTTCGACCGCCGCAGTATGGCCTGCAATGACTACCTGCCCCGGGGCGTTGAAGTTTACGGCGGAGACCACTTCATCCCCTGCCGCGGCGGCGCAAACGTCCTCTACATCCGCGTCATCAAGACCCAAGATCGCGGCAACTGCCCCCTGCCCTTCAGGTACTGCAGCCTGCATGCACTTGCCGCGCTCATGCACAAATTGTACGGCTTCGGCGAACGGCAGTGCTTCAGCACAAACCAGCGCAGTAAACTCGCCAACGCTGTGCCCGGCGAGTAACTCTGGCCTGGCCCCACCGCGCTCGCGCCACACCCGCCAGGTCGCAACGGCCGCAACCAGCACGGCTGGCTGGGTGTTCTGAGTCCGGTTGAGGTCAGCCTCCGGCCCTCCCAACATCATGCCACCCAGGTCGTAGCCCAGTGCATCGGATGCTTCCGCGAATGTGTCGCGGGCTACTGGATATTGGTCCACCAGCGCCTGCAGCATACCCACCGACTGCGATCCCTGTCCGGGGAAGACCATTCCAAGTTTCATAATATTTTCCTCGCGACCATGTAACCGTTGCAGCCTAAGCCTGCGTTGGCAAAAAGCGTATGGGAATAAAAAAGAGGCGGAATCAGAAGGACAAGGGTGTGCCTGTCAGTATCGAATCAGGGCGGAACCCCAGGTAAAGCCTCCGCCAAAAGCTTCCAGTAGCAAGACATCATCGCGCTTGATGCGGCCATCGCGTACGGCAGTGTCCAATGCCAGCGGTACGGATGCCGCAGACGTGTTGCCGTGCTGGTCCACCGTCACAACCACATTGTCCATCGACATCTTCAGCTTCTTGGCTGTGGCCTGGATGATGCGCATGTTGGCTTGATGCGGAATCAGCCAATCCAGTTGTGACCGGTCCATCCCGTTAGCCTGAAGGGTCTCGTCAACGATGCGTCCCAGCGTGCGCACGGCGACCTTAAACACCTCATTGCCCTGCATCTTCGTGACTGCAGGCCCGGCCGCGGGATTGTCGTAACCGTCACCTACGCTGCCATCCACATACAGCAGCGGCTCATAGCTGCCATCAGCGTGCAGATGCGTGGACAGAATGCCGGCCTCGTCACCCGCCTCTAAAAGCACAGCGCCAGCGCCGTCACCAAACAACACGCAGGTGCCGCGGTCATTCCAGTCCAGAAGTCGACTGTGTACGTCTGCGCCCACAACAAGCGCACGTTTGGAGCGTTCGGCTTTTATGAAGGTGTCAGCCACACCCAGCGCATAGATGAAACCACTACAGACGGCCTGGACATCAAACGCGGCGCAGCCGTTGGCGCCAATGCGATTTTGCAACTGGCAAGCCGTCGCCGGATAGACGCGGTCTGGCGTGGTCGTGCCGAGCACAATCAAGTCGATGGTCTTGGGGTCGATGTCTGCCGCTTCGAGCGCGTTCAGGGTTGCCTGGTAGGCCAGATCGCCTGTGCCCTCGCCGTCCGCCGCACGATGGCGTTGATGGATACCGGTCCGCTCGACGATCCAATCGTGTGAGGTTTCGACGACCTCCTCGAGCTCCGCATTGGTAATCACACGCTCCGGGACGTAGCTCCCAGTACCGATGATGCGCGCAAAGCTCATAACCCCCTCCTGATATACGAGCCACTCTAGTTCGAGCAACCCTGGTTAGAGCAACTTTAGTGCTCGAGCAACGTTTCCAGCCTGGCTTCGATAAGCGTGGGCACGTTTTGTTCTGTTTCTGCGGCCGCAACCGCTATGGCATTGGCAAACGACAATTCGTCTGCACCACCATGACTTTTGACGACAATCCCGCGTAGGCCCAGCAGGCTTGCACCGTTATAGCGACGCGGGTCAATCCGGGCGCGAAACGAGCGTAACACCGGCGCGGACGTCAAGGCGGCCAACTTCGTGAACGCGGAGCGTTTGAACTCTTCGCGCATGAAGTTCCCTATCAACTTGACAGCGCCCTCGGTAGCCTTCAAGGCCACGTTGCCCGCAAATCCATCACAGACAACGACATCTGCAGCGCCGCTGAAGATGCCGTCCCCCTCGACGTAACCGACATAGTTCAGGTCTTCGGACTGCAACAGCTTGTCAGCACCTTTGACCTGCTCATTACCCTTGATAGCCTCTTCGCCGATGTTGAGCAGGCCCACACGCGGGCGCGGATTGCCATCCACAGCGCTCGCAAGGACAGCGCCCATCAGTGCGAATTGCAACAAGTGCTCAGCCGTGCAATCAACGTTAGCACCCAGGTCCAACACGTGCGTGTGACCCGATGGTGTCGGCAAAGCAGAGCAGATCGCCGGGCGGTCGATCCCAGCGATGGTCTTCAGGACAAACCTTGCCGTCGCCATCAAGGCGCCCGTGTTACCAGCACTCACACACGCGTCCACTTCGCCGCTCTTGACCAGGTCAATAGCTACGCGCATGGACGAGTCACGCTTGTTGCGCATCGCCTGTGCAGGCGGCTCATCCATGGCAACACTTTGCGAAGCGTGATGTATGCGCAACCGATCGTTGCCGTCCGGGCCTGTTGCCGCGGTCAGCGTGTCTTCGGCACCAACCAGCACCAAAGACAGGTTACGGTTATCACGCAGTGCACGCAGTGCCGCCGGGACGACCACGCTTGGACCATGGTCGCCACCCATCGCGTCCAACGCGATGGTAGGCAAGTTCTAATCTTCCTCTTCAGGAAGAACCTGGCGGCCGCGATAGTAGCCTTCGGCGCTGACGTGATGACGACGATGCGTCTCACCAGTGGTCGGTTCGATCGACAGCGCCGGCCCTTTGAGCCCGTCGTGTGCGCGACGCATACCGCGCTTGGAGCGCGTCTTACGGTTCTGTTGTACAGCCATGATGGCCTCCGGTTAAATCTTTCAAAAATTTCAGCAATTCAAACACCAGCGATCTCGCCACCTTGGGACGCAGGCCACCCGGGCTCGCTCCTCAGCTACGGTTTCTCGCCCCGCTGCGCGTCGAGCATTGCGGCAAGGCCCGCAAATGGTTTTCGTGTACCCGCAGCACCATCGTCGTCCGCACGTTCCCCGTCCGGCTCCGCAACCACATCCGGCCTGTAATCCGGCGCGATCGCACAATCTGTTTCCTCGTGGCGCGGCGCAAACGGCAGCACCAATAACAATTCGTCCTCAATCAGCTCGGCGAATGCAAGTGGCTCGCCGTCATCGGGATACGCCTCCCAATCCTGGCTGCCCTCGCGCGCATTGCCGTCCCGGTCAACAATCTTCCCGCCGACAAACTCCCCGCCGACAAACTCCACCTGCGCGTCAGCCCGCAGGCGTTGCACAACCGGCTCCAGACATCGCTGACAACGAAGCCCCACATCAACCACGACGCTACCCCAACATGCCATGTAGCCCGCTGGATTTGTGCCAAACGTCCAGTCCAGGTCCAGGGTGGATACATCGCTCAAAGCCGCTGCATCCAAGCGGGAAAACAAACCGATTGTGTTATAAGTGCCGTTGAACTGTGTGCCCCGGCTGACGCACTCTCGCACGTTCAGCCTTGTTGGCAAGGCGCGAGGTAACCCGTCGCCCCCGGTAACACCTGATTCACCAGCCCCGCCGGCGGAATCAGTTCTGCCTGAAAAGTCGGACGGCCCTAAGTCGGACGGCCCTAAGTCGGACGGCCCTAAGTCGGACGGCCCTAAATCAGACAGACGATCAGACCCACTTGGCAAATCACTACCCATAACCCACCAATTCTACTGGAAATCTGAAATTTGGGTCAAAGGTAGTATTTGTGTGCCCGTTCATTCATTTCCGGCCTCTACCAAATACATGATTCAACCCGCCGTACCCATCGTTCTCGCATCCAGCTCGCAGTTCCGACGTCAGCTCCTGGAACAATTCGGCTGCGTATTCAGCTGCGTCTCGCCCGATGTCGACGAAAGCCAGTTGCCGGACGAAACCCCGCTGGCCATGGTCGAAAGACTCTCCGTTGCCAAGGCGGCCGCGGTGGCGGCGACCCTGGACCTTGGCCTCGTCATCGGCTCCGACCTGGTCGCTGTGTTGGACGGCGAGGTCATTGGTAAGCCGCTGAGTGAAGAGGCCGCAGTGTCGCAACTGGAGCGCAGCAATGGCAAAGAAGTGACGTACCTCACGGGTGTGGCTGTCATCAACGCCAGCAGCGGGCATCAACAGCTTCATGTTTCCCGCACGCTCGCTGGGTTTCGCGAACTGACCTCCGCCCAAATCCGCACCTACGTGCAACGCGACCAGCCATTTTACAGCGCGGGTTCCATACGCGCCGAGAGCCTTGGCATCGCGCTGTTTCGTTACCTGCGTGGCGATGATCCCTCAGCCCTGATAGGCCTGCCACTCGCGCGCCTTGCACAGATGTTGGCCAATGAGGGTGTAGACGTCTTCGAGCCTACCTGAGTCTGGTTTCGGGCTTCAGCGAAGCTGCCACTGACCCACGCCCATCGTGTTAGCCAGGTACTTGCCAATACTGACGCCGAGCCGGTCGGTAATGCGGTCCACAAAGCCAGGTCGTGGGGTGAAATCGACGATTTCCTCCGCGCCAATGACTTCCCGGGCCACGTAGCTCGAGTTACCGAGTGCATCCACGAGTCCAAGTTCGATGGCGCGCTTGCCATCCCACACCAGTCCGGAGAACAGTTCATCACCGCCCTTCAGGCGGTCGCCACGCCCCGCTTTGACAACGTCAATAAACTGTTGATGAAGTCCATCCAGAATGGTTTTTACGTGGGCTACATCTTCGGGCTTCTCCACGCTGAACGGGTCCAGGAAACCCTTCCGCTCGCCCGCAGTGTGCAGTCGACGCTCGACGCCCACGTTTTTCATCACATCCGCAAATCCGAATCCGTTCATCAATACGCCGATGGAACCGACCAGGCTAGATTCGTTGACGTAGATCTGGTCCGCCGCCGCAGCAACGTAATACCCACCAGACGCGCAGACGTCGGAAATAACCGCATGGAATGGTTTTCCCGGGTATTTTTCACGCAGCCGTTTAATTTCGCCGTTGATGTAAGACGACTGCACGGGCGACCCGCCGGGACTATTGATGCGGATGATCACGCCTTTGGTCTGCTCATCCTCGAACGCGGCTCTGAGCCCGGTCGCGATCACGTCCGCTGACGCGTCGGAGCCGGGGGCGATTACGCCGTTAATGTCCACCAATGCTGTAAACTCTTCCGGCAGCGTCTCGTCGGGCCAGAAGCTGGGGGTATACAGCACCAGCAGTGTGATCAGGTAGGCCAAAAACAAGCCCTTGAAAAACACGTTCCATCGCCTTGCCCGACGTTGTTCGGCCAGCGCTTCACTTGCAAGCTTCTGAATAACGGCACGCTCCCAAGGCTGTTCTGCCTGTGTTGTTGGCCGTGATGAATGCGGGTCGCTCATGTAGACAAGCCTCCAGGCTCCTGCTGGCAAACCAGATGTTGGGTAATTAAATGGGTTCGCGCGGCGCCAGCTTCAACGAATTCAAGACCGACTGCAGTTCGACAGGCAGTGGCGCGCGACAGGTTCTCTCTGCCCAGGCCAATTCATACGCATGCAAGAACAAGCGCGTCAGTCCGTGTTCGCGGCAAACCTGATTGAATATCTCATCGCCGTACTTGTCGTCCCCAGCGAGCGGATGGCCCAAGTGCGCGGCATGCACGCGAATCTGATGGGTCCGACCCGTGTGCAATCGCACCTCTACCAAAGTCGCCTTGTTGCTGGCCGTCAGGACACGAAAATCGGTTCTGGCTGTTTTGCCGTCGTCGCGCACCCGCACAAACCGTTCACCCGAGCTCGACACGCTCTTCTTGAGCGGGGCCTCAACACGTCGCGTTCGTGTCGGCCAACGGCCAGCGACCAGGGCCAGATAAGTCTTGCGGATGCCGCCTTCCCGGAGCAGCGCGTGCATCGAGCGTAACGCAGCACGCCGTTTCGTCACGATCAGACAGCCGGAGGTCGCCTGATCCAGGCGATGCGCAAGTTCCAGATCGCGCCCCCGCTCATGCAACTGGCGGAGCGCCTCAATGAGGCCGAGCGATTGACCACTGCCGCCGTGAACGGCCAGTCCGGTGGGTTTGTCGATGACCAGCAAATCTTTATCTTCGAACAACACTGCATCCTGCAGCCGGTCGGATAAGCGTCCCGACACCTTGGGCGCCTCGCCAGGCGCCGCCATGCGCACCGGCGGAATGCGCACCTCATCACCTTCGGCGAGCTTGCGGGTCGGCCGCGCACGACCGCCGTTGATCCGCACTTCTCCACGGCGTAACAATTTATAGACCGCCGAGCGGGGCACACCTTTCAACTCACGCAGCAAAAAGTTGTCGATGCGCTGGCCCGCCGTGTTGGCATCAATGCGCACCTTGCGGACCTTGGCTGATTGCTGTGCGCTCGTCATGCTCTTGCGGACCATCGTCGGTGAGCGTCTTCCAGACAGCCAAATGGACGTTCCAGTGGAAATTCAGAAGATGTTGCGCGTGCGGCTGCGGACATCCGCTCGCGCGCTTCCGGCGACATCAAATCTCGCACGGCGGAGGCAATCGCCTTGCCGCTGCATGCTTTCACCAACAGCCCGTCTGTTCCGTCGGTTACGACACGCCCACAGTGCTCGGTCGTGATCACGGGCAAACCATGGGCCATGGCCTCAAGCTGCGTGATCGCAAAACCATCGGACAGAGTAGGTAGAACAAACACATCCGCAGCCGCGTAGAACCGGGCTGCCGCTGAGCGCGGGACAGCACCGCGCACGCGAACATTGGCGGGCGCGGCCGCAACGCAAGCGTGTGTCACATCGAGCGGGCCAACCACGTTGAAGCGCACCGGCGTGTCACGTAACAATTGGGCTGCCTCCCATAGATAGGCGATTCCCTTACGTAGCGTCACCTGCCCGAAGAACAGGACTTCCAACGGCGACTCCCTGGTCGGCTCTACAAACATGCGGCCTGGGGCGCTCGCCACCGCGGCGTCCTCGAACGCCAACGGCACAACCACCAGTTTCTTGTCAGGGACTCCCTGCGATACCAGGGCCTCGCGGCTCCAGTCGGAGTTGACCGCCACACAATCCGCAGCATCCCACTCGGCCCAAAGCCGTTCCCAGTACGCCTCAGGCACGGGCGCGGAACGACGTGCCCAGCCGGGCCAACGATTCACCTCGGTCTGC
>JACLAC010017415.1_pt1 | contig 12031 bp, 13 predicted proteins | sample 8027881 | NCBI WGS metagenome assembly JACLAC01 (sample SAMN15725517, study PRJNA655200) | protist metagenome | isolation source: fluorescence activated cell sorting (FACS) single amplified genomes of... | place: Spain: Blaines Bay Microbial Observatory, Mediterranean Sea | collected 2016-01-19 | reverse complement strand
TAGAGTAAGCATATTATCTGCATATGGTGCGCTTGAGACGGTCGTATATTATATTATGATCACAGCGAAAGGCAATGCCCATGCAAGAGAAAGAAGTGATCATCATTTAGAAATGATGATCACTTCTGCATCCGTGAGTTCTGATTCATCTTCAGATTCAATTTCTCGATCGTCTATACACAGCTGAAGTTCGATGGCGATTACACGGTGAATGGCCGGCCTTTGCTACTCGACGCCCTACACCCGACTGATTCTGGTAGGCCGGTTGATTGAGTGCATACTTGGTGGAATAATCTCTAGCAGAGTGTCTAAATCGGGCACTAAAATTAAAGACTGTCTGATCCTGACGATGCATATGATAATGATCCCGCAAGACCAATATTCGAAGTTCCTTTGCGTCAAATTCGGGTGTGTTAAGATCTCTTGCACTTCGTGTATTGTGTGATATGTATTGAAATTCGTTTGTTTGCACGTGCTGACAAGGTTTATTCTTCCCTCAGGCGAAACTGGTTGGCGGGTGTGGGATGCAGGGATTCTGTTTGGAAAATACGCTGAACGACACCTACGCCAGGCAGACCGGAAATATAACGTAGGGATATTATCTTTTGAGGTGGAGGGACTGCAGTACTACTACAGTTACTGGTACTACTGATAGTACTATCACTGACACTAGTAGTACTAAGTTACTATCTAAGCATTTTTCGCATTGTGACTCCCATTCACGGCACTCAGAATCGGATTATCATTGTTGGTTGGCTGGTTTCGGAGAGAGGCTGTCCTTGGAATGAGATTCTTTCTTGTTATTTATTATCTAATCACCATGGACTTCGTTGCCCAAAATTCCTTAGAATCAATCTTGCAAAAAAATTTCCGCGAAAATTCTCTCCCCCAGATCCTCGAGCTCGGCTGTGGCACTGGGATTAGCGGAATCGCTGCTGCACTTTGTGGTAACCACGTTGTGATATCCGATCGCGACGTCTGTCGCGAGCGCGCGGAGAAGTGCATACAACTGAACGAGGCGGCCATTCGCGAGGCTGGCGGGAGCTGTGAGATGGAGGAGCTTTAGCTAAGAGACTAGTTAGTGTTACAGTGCACTTCTTGGGGGAGAACAATCATCAATCTATCTTAAGAATCTGGGACACTTGAGAATGATATCCATGAGAGTAATACTAATTGCTATGTGAGATCATTCTTGTGAATACATTTAATCCTATCAGAAGTTTCGAATGACTCATGCGCAGACTGTCACTTCGTAGAGTCAGACGATCTTCTGAATTCATAGACGATCTGATTCCTCTGAATGATCCCAGACCGTGACGTAATTATATATTTCACTTGGTCGATGAAACTACCATTAATAAGCTCCACTACTATTAATAATTAATTTCCACTCGACTCTACGTCAACCCCAGGCGTGTTTGCCACCCTGGACTGGAAGACTGAATCACTCAACTCCACGTAAACCACAGGCGTGTTTGCCACTCTCGACTGGAAGACTCAGGAGCTGGGTGGTGCGCTTGGGGAGTTCAGGAGGATTCAGAATGAGGACTCGTCCTCCAAGAACTCCTCGCTCGTCGATTTCGTCATCGCCTCGGACGTCCTTTGGGCGGATGTGTTCATCGACATGTTCCTGGGGACTGTGCAGAAGCTATTGGAGGAGCTGTCCGGGGATGCCACTAGTAGCGGTAGTAGTAGTAGTACTACCATCACTGCTAGCAGTAAAGTCGATGAGAATCAAGAAGAAAGCGAAAGAAGGAATTGTCGAGAAGGTGAAAATCAAAATGAAACAATCACATCACCAGCAACCGCACCACGAGTCCTGATGAGTCACAAGACGCGAGTGAAGGATGTGGATACGCAGTTCTTGGGACGATTGGACAAGTTCAAACTGCGCTTGAAACACCGCCTCACATCTGCTGAGGCGAGCGGGGACGAGAAATTTGCAGATGATAGAATCAGTGTGTTGGAGTTGGCGGGGATGTGAAATTTTGTTTCTGGCGGGGTGCAAGATCGTTGACATTATGATATAATAATACGGGTGCCCGATTTCGGCGTCGGAAACTGATTTTGGAAAGTAGGGAGCAGCGAGATTCCTTCAAGTCAACAGCCGTATACGAGTAGCGAGATTCTTTCAAGTAATAGCTTTTGGCACTTATTCTGTATCCACTCGACAGCCGTAGTTGCACCGTTGCGGGACGCGCTTTTAACGTGTCATTGTGATGACTCTGAGGAGGTAAGTCTGAGGCAAGACTCAAGAGGGAACAAGCGTGATTTTCGAAAAACTTTTGGCTAGTCATGTTAATAATACCGGACTGATTCAGCCAGTGTCTCTGTGTCTTCCCAGTATCGAGGCGACAATCGAAGCTTAGTATGCGCGTCGAACCTGGTATAAATTTATTGATAAGAATCAGATGTCACTGTGGCAAAGTATCATCCAACAATAGTCAGTATCATCTAATAAGTATAATCCAATTTGGTCACAAGAGAACTTGTTGACACTAAGGTCAGGATCCAGGTCCATGAATTCGAAAGTCGTCAATTACTTTTGATAGTTTTGGCCTTTTTGTTTGCTCGTATTTGTAGCCGATATGCCATGCCGGCAAGACAGTGGTCTGTAGAGTTTTCTCGGCATCATCGTTGACATAAATTTAATGATACGGCCTTGTCATCAGACAATGTTGAGGCAATGGGTTTTTTTCAGACAACGTAATACTACTTTAAGCTGCAGTCGTTCGTTAGAATATTTCTTGTCACGGTAGTCGAATCTTCAATCAGTGCCAGTCGGATATTCGAATCAATGGTGGAACTACACTCGACACCAAGTTACAGTAGTATGTTTCCATGTTAGTGGCGATGGCTGCGTGTCTGTTGCGGTTCTTCATGTTTTTGTGGCAGAATTTCAATTCAAAAATGTTGAGTACGTGAAATAGTGTTATTACAATTTCACCAGCAATACGACCTTCCGTTCGTGAAACATCTTTCTAATAATCAGATTCAATTAATCGAGTCTCAGTCGTGAGCTGTGGACTCCTTCTTCAGAGAGGGCGCATTAATCCAGAAATGGGTTTCTTTCGTGGAAGGTGCAGATGTTCGTCGTCAGACTCCCTCTTCGATATTTGACTTGTAGTCTATTGTTGTGGTTCTTCCACCCATCCCACATCCCGATCCAGACGCTGCTATGATCATCAACTTGTGAACCGGTGATGTTGCAGTGGGGAATCCTGGCGACGGAAGTTCTTCGGTGCTCGAACGCATCGTTGCAGAAAGGGTATAAACTCGTTGTGGACATTAATTTGATGGGATCATCAGTACCGATCCGTCGCGTTTTTGGTAGCCCTTATAGTTAGAGTAGTACGAATACGTGAACATCGCGCTGGTACGTTTGAGCTGAAAGTGAATTTCTGTTCACATAAACCCGGAAAAAGAAATCTCTCGCGGTCCAATTTGCGAGGATCTGAATCAGAAGAAACACAGTGGATATTGATATTATTATTCAAGTTCGTTCCAGACAAAAACTGCTTTAAGTTTTGGATCTTAGTTGCTTGTTCGATTGGGCTGTCCATTCCAGTGTTACAGTCCCTAGGCTTTCCCGTATTCACGACATGGTCGCTTCGCTGGAGTGTCAGTCTGGCGAAAATAGCACTTCGTGTTCCGCTTGCATTCGATTCCACTGTTGGCTGTTGTATCGTTGTTATCAAGCTATCGGTCTGAGAACTTAGCTGGTCAATCCGTGTGTTAGCTGAAGACGTTCAATGCATTGATGAACGATTAGAAATGAGTATCGTTCAAATGCAATCGCTGTCGAGCATCGTGGTAGTAGAATCTTCTGCTTTTTGGGATGTTCTCTCGTGATTCTTGATTGTATGCGACAGTGCGCAGATCTGAAGTGCGCATATTCGAAGTGCGCGGATCTGAAAATCGATGTGTCGTCGAATGGAAGACATTAGATGAGAAGTTCAAATAGACATCTGTCTAAGCACAAGTTCTGTTTCAGAATGTCCCTGAACAGAGCTGAGTTCTGTTCATTTCTTCAGCTGGATTTCGAGGAGGATGTCCTCAGCAACTCAAATGGTCCTTTGGTGTATCGATTTCCCAATGTCTTGGGTATTCAGGACGATTGTCGTATCAATGATATTCATTATGAGATAATATATTATCATTTATGGTTAACGTTACATCATGATCATCATGTCCTATGTACAGTTTCAGAATATCTTTGCAAGTAGGTGTTTTTTGATGACGGAGCATCTGTTCGAGCAAAATTCGACTTCTGTCAGTACTGACATTGTACATTGTAGATCATTGGATCGTAGGCGAGGTGGGAATGGCGGTCAATGTAGGTTGCATGGTGGATCGTAGGGAAGTCTAACGGAAGTTTTCAATCAGCAAAGGCAATCCTTTGAATGCATGTTTCATCTTTGGACCAATGTAGTATTGGAGCGTTGATCGTAGGAGGATTCAGACTCAGAGACCGTAGAAGATTTGGGGTTCATGCAGTCTGGCTGATACAGTTTGGCGCTGCCTATCTTGCGAGGTCTAAAAAAGCATCGTTTGTTGATCGATTGACAGTCTGGTGGTTGTGTCAAATGCGGCACAACTTAATTTCGTCGTAAAGAAAAGCGTTCAGCGTGGGACTCATTTTTTCTTCGTGGATTCCTATGTGATTTGAACGTCGCAGCGAGAAAAAACAAGTTTTAAAACTGCTTACGATCATCTTACATTTCCGTGGCGTACATACTATTTTTACTTTCTATTTTTTTTCCAATTTCAGCCTACATAGATATAATATTGAAAAATGACGATTACTCAAAAACAGTGTTCTGAAAGACAGGAGACTCAAGTTGATGAGTCAAGACAGGCGACACAGAACCCAGCTGGTTGTTCGCGTGATTGGGCCGAGGAGAACGACGTGTCCGCCAGAGTTCCGGGGAATCCGAATTGCGTCGTGATGAAAAGTCATAAGCTGCCGCCTGATTATGCCGCTTTCAAACGTTTAGTTGACAGTTTTGGCCCATACCCCGATTTCGCGAAGAAGCATTTGAAGAAGATAATGCCCCCGACAGATGGTGTCAATAACAATGTCAATGTCAACGATGCTCGGGCAGATGCGGATCAAAAACCAAAGCCACCACGAGTTCGTGATCTTTCCCCAGAGACGACGGCGACTGTCCGTTCGGAGGGAGCGACGGCCGCAGGTTCCGTGGACACTTCGCGCCAAACGACAAACGGCGACGCGTCGTTTGCCACTTTCAGGGAATCCAATCGCGGCGGCGGGTCTAAGCCACAGGTGCTAACTCCGTCGAGGACTTCCGGAACAACTTCAAATGCCCTTTCCGGTGTAACCTCTCGACCATCATCCAAGTCGAAAGTTCAGACTGCGTCGAGGAACAAAAGCCATGGATCTCATTCTTCTCGAACACAGAAGTCGACGATTCGAAAAAAGGTATGTCCTGGTCACTCTACGGGAACTCCCAGCACTGATCGCGGAGATGGCAGAAATGCGAATAGTAATACTATTAGTACTAATAATGGTGTTGTCGAGAATCGTAGTGCTGAAAGGCGATCTGCGACGCAGCGCTCGGGAGGTAATCAGGAGTTGGGAAGACGGTCAAACTGGCCTTCCCAGGGAGCCTCCGCCGCACTGCTCCGGGATGCACCGATCCGAGAGGAAGCAGATGTGTCCGACGAGGCAGTAGCCCTTCTCGAGGAAGGCAGAGGTGGAGCTTCTTCTTCGAAGGAGAAGAAAATCCGCAGTGACAGGGAATCTTGTGTATCGCGGCATCGTCTATTGATTGCAGTTCTCGTTTTGATTATCATCGTTGTGTTTATTGTCCTTGCCATATGCACGCGCTGTTTTGGAGCCGGAAACCAGACGGAGCACGGCGGCTCCACGGAGCAGACAAAGTCGACTTTGGACAAAAAATCCTCGGGCGGGAATGTAGATGTTGTAAAGCCCAAGAAGAAAAGTTTACTTCGCAATGATGGCGCGAAGCCCAAGAAGGGCAAGAAGGATGAAGAGAAGAAGCGTCGGGAGCACAAGTCCTTCGGCATCTCTGTGAGGTCCTTCCTGAAGATTGTTCCGCATTTTTATGCTTTTTTCTGTTGTTTGAATTCAATTTGTAGCTCATGAATCTGATGAAGATCATGAAGAGAAGTTTTCATCCTGGTGGGACTGGATGGCTGCATCCGCACTTGAGCAGTTTTTCCCACCGCACTCCTCGAAAATCCAGGTACAATGTCTGTCTTGCTTAGTTTCCGGGGGATCTCCCACTGGAGTCCTCTCGTGTAGAGTTAGCAGTGCACTCGTGGTGAGTGTTATCGATGGCGGAGTGCATCATGACAAGGTTCTCTTCGTCGTAGACACAACAAGTTCCTTTGACAAAGACAGCGGTTCAGACGTTTCTTTAAGAGGGAGAAAATTGGGGGTTTATATAGTAAGGGATTCAATGTTGATTAGGGACGGAGGGGTTGTGTTGGCTTCTTCTATTTTGGGCTACGGTGGGTTGGTTCTGGAGCTAGCAGCGATGCGGTGTCTACAATGAATGTTGTTGGAGAGGTCCACTTGTAGTCGTTGTGGAGGGGCTTGTAATGACTGTGGAGGGGCTTGTAATGACTGTGGTATGGTAAGATTGTACTCGGGCTTGTACTGAGACCTATTGTAGCAGAACGTCCTCTGCGTCGGCCGTGGGCTATGAGTGCGACTCCAATTGTCATCAGGCGAGGAATGGTGTGTCGGAGCCCCGGATTCCGATGCCGGCGGAGGCGAAGCAGCGAAAAGCAGTGGCGCAGATGGCACGAGCCAAAGCTTTTGAAAAAGCCCTTCATCCCACAGATGGGTCCGCATCTACTTCCTTCGGATGGCTAAGGAGGTTCGGTGTCGAACCAAACGATGTGAAACCAGGAGATCCTGAAATCCTAGACGGAGTGAAAGAGACTTTGGCTCTTCTGATCGAGAAAGTTGACAGTGTTCCTGGAACAGGGAAGCGTATTGAGATACACTTGGAACGCTTCACCAACGACAAAGAGATACTAAGTCGGTTGGAGTCTGCTGGGATATTGAAGCGACGAAGTCCGACCGCGACCTCTTTGGAATTGACGGACTTGAACCTTTTGGAATTGACGTCGCTCAGCCTTCATGATATTATGGTTTGGTTTGGCGAATGGTGCTGGGGCTTCGGCGAAGACGAAGCTCGTTTTCTAGATAAAGAATTAGTAAGGTCTGGGAAGGTCTGAATCGATGCTGCGGCAAAGCCATTTAGTCCGGAAAAATTCAAATAAGTCACGACAACCTGAATTGAAAAGGGCGAACAGTTCCAAGTCTTGTAGCGCCAGCCCATGTGCCGAGTCCGCGGCTCCGAGACTCAACGGCATCCTTGTCTGGCCCAATCAGTCTGGGCATTCTAAATTTTCTAAAATTTGCAAGCTTCCTAAACTCTCTAATCGTAAACCCCCTAAATTTTGTGTTCCCCCTAAACCCTCTGAATCCCCTAAACTTTCTAGACCGCCTGAACTTGCTAAACTTTCTAAACTTGTCGAATCTTGTGAAGTTTCTGAACTCCTTGAGCTCTTGGCAATTTCTCTGACAAATCTGCATTATTTTTCGGTGGTTTTAGATGTCGTTCGATGTACTGCATGGTAATACTAATACTAATAGTATCCGGCTGGGCTGATATCATTTTCCTTCTTTCACGTTTTCGGTCATTTTCGTGACATTGTGGGTGCCAACTATTTGGACGATTCCGCAACAACGACAGTGCACTCCCTTTTTGGCTTTTCGTGAAAGTGAGAAATTCCGCTTGTATTTATCCACTGGTAACAGTCCATTTTTGAACACATAACAATAGTACGTAATAGGGTCTTCCGCTTGCCCGCAGGCTTCCACGTTTTTTCGTGTCCATCGCGGAGAAGTTTGTTGAACGCTTGGGGTCACGCGTTCTCCGGAATGTGGATCTGTTGTCTTCGTGGCTCCCTCATCGATGTTTGTGTTGGACTTACGCAAGGTGATGTTGTTTCATGTCTCAGGGTCAGAGTCAGTCTGGCTTCGGATGTTTTTTTCTGACTTTCGGCGTTTAGCAATTTGCTTGTGTCGGGGACAAAATGATCAATGTCATTGTTTTTGCAATCTTACCCAATCGGTCGGTCGTCGTATGTTATGGTTTGTCGGAAACAAGCAACAAATTTGAATGTCAGAATAAGCTTCCTCTAAGAGATCCCTTGGTCGAGGATCCCATCGGTAGAGGAGAATTCGGAGCGGTCTACGCGTCAGTGGTCGTAGATAATTATTCTTTGGTTAGGAAGGAGATGGACAATTTGGAAGCGGCGAAAAGAGAGGAGAAGCTCTTGCTGAGTTTAAGTCATGACAATGTTGTTGCTGGCGTCAAAGTCCAAGGGGAAGGCAAAAAACAAGTTGAAGAACGAGATGGGAAGACGTATTATGTAATCGTGATGGAGTATTGTAACGCTGGGACTCTAGACCAGAAGATTCAGACTCTGACAAGCAACAAGGGATTGACTAATCAGGAAATCCTAGCATGGTTTTCGGACATCGTCAGTGGTCTCAAGTATCTCCACGAGCAGGGGATCGTCCACAGAGACCTGAAACCTGCAAACATCCTGCTGAAGAAAGTTGGCAGGGGACTCCCTCAAGCTAAAATCAGTGACTTCGGCCTTTCCAGAAAGCTCGAAAACGGCTACTCGAAGCGAAAAAAAGAGGAACTATCACCCGGCGGAACTCCAGCTTATCTTGCTCCTGAGCTAGCCACGCATATGGATACGTCGACTTTTATGTGGAAGCTCTCTAAAATTTCGATCGACTGGTATGCTGCTGACATTTGGGCACTCGGGATGATTCTGTATCAAATGTGCTTCGGATTCCGAAAATCACCTTTCGAATTGCCGGAAATCAAGAACGCACCGAATTTTAAGGGCGACAATGGCTTGAAGAGATCGCATGGTAGAGACCACATGATGCAGGAGCTGATAGAGAACATGCTGGAGCATGATCCGGAAAACCGTTGGCATATCGGCAAGGTCGCAGAGAAGCTCAAGGTAAGAACAACACTCAGCTTGCATGTCGATAACACGCAGCTGGGTCTAGGATCTCTAGCGGTGTCACAATCACTCCATTCGCCAGCATTTCCATTGATAGCCGTGTTGCGTTACAATCCCTCTGAGTTTATTGACCCCCCATTCTGTGGGAGAGGGAACATTCGGTCTATGAGGCGTGCACTCTCTCTGCATTGAGTGTGGCAGTGGCATCGCGTGGCCCGACTGTCAAACCGACCAAAGTTCAGCAATAGACGACGATCTGTCAATGAGAGTGATGGTTTGGAAAACGAAGCCAGGCATTTTGCAGCACCTGACCGACATACTAGTCGGACATGTCATGTTCTTACATGTATACTCGCGTTCACATTCCAGGCATTGGTGGAGGAGGAGAAGCGCAAGCAGGCCCAGAGACTGCAAGTGAAAGAGGAGAGGCCACATCGCCAAGTATATATAGAGGAGAGGCCACAGCAGAAGCAGCGGGAGTGGAGGAAGAAGGAGGAGAAGACTCAGAGGGAGCCACTGCCGCAGAAGGCGTCAAAGGTGATTGATTTGATGTCAGATCAGCATTGGGGTGTCCGCACTGTGCCGAAGCGTTGGGGTTGCTGAGTTCCCATTTCGTGGTTCATTTCATACACAATCTGTCTAAACAATTTGTCCAGCGGGGGGAGGAGCGGAAGGCGCAGAAGGTGAAGCCAGAGTTTGATAAGCCAAAGGCCGACGAGGGGAAGCTCAAGCAGCCCAAGGGACAGCAACTGGCAAAGCCTGCGGTGATGCCACCGTTGGAGCAGAAGCCATTGGGAAAAATCATGCCGCCGCAACAGTTACAGCAGCCGCTGCAGGAGATTCAGAAGAGGGGGCAGCAATTCACAAAGGAGGAGCCACAGCCAGAGAAGGCCACGAAGAGGGAGCGGGTAGGACAGGAGTCAAGTGTGAGTGAGTTGATGTCAGATGTAGCACTGGGGTGTCCGCACTGTGCCGAAGCATTGGGGTTGCTGAGTTCCCATTTCGTGGTCAGCAGCCGTTGTTTCTTCAACAAAAAAGTTCTGATTTCCTGTTGTTGTTTTTTTAGCCCCTTGTTTTTCTCACTGTTTCCCCCTTTCTCGCCTCCCACTAAAAGATCCATCCGACTTAGGTTCCGCCTCCCAAATGGAGGATGCACATAGCACGACATACTCGATTGAAAACAAGTACTAAAAATGTTGGCCATACTGGGCAGCTTTGATCAACTTCAGAATGGCATTGAGATCGACATACCTGTTGGATGATTATAAATTCATATCAGCGTCACTGATTTTTTCATCCAGGACATCTGTTGGATGATTTAAATTCATCCAGGACATCCAGGGCATCCAGAACATTCAGGGCATTCAGGACATTCAGGACATCCAGGACAAAAAAATTGGGATTCCGCAAAACAGGCTGCTTGGGATCCCAAACCTGCATGGGTGCCGGGTAAAAGTGGGAGTCCTGTTGGGTGCTCGACGCCCTGCATTGGGGGGCGCACACTTTGGGTCCATCATCAGACCAGCCACCCACCGGGGAATGGGGTCGCCAATCCACCCAAAAAGGGGCGGTTGCCAACAGCAAGGTCAGGCCAACACAAGGTCAGGCCGCGGAAGCATGGTTAGATTAAGTGTGTGCGTTGCCAGTCTGTCTCGACCGAAATGGTGAAGTGAAATCATGCAGAGTCTTGGGGGGGCATGCAAGTGTGTTAGCAATGCGCGAAGTCATGCGATCCCCCACTTTGAAGGCTGTCGCTCTGTCTCGAGCATAAGTTCTGGAGTGCGGGTTAAGACGAGACTTGTTTTGCATTCCAAATCCGGTCTGAATATTGATGTTAATGATAATAAGGGCCCAGACGGAGCGGAGAAGGCGGAGGAAGTTGGTTTATATGATTATCTACAAAAAAAGTTGAGATCACGCTTCGGTGAACATGATGCTGCGTCTCAGGCGAAAAGATCCGACCAGCTGCTGCAACTGCATGGAATCAAGACCGTCAAGGACCTGAGCAGGCTCTCCGTCATCCAGCTCATTAGATATTACGCGGTCCCGGAAGTAATCAAGGAAAGCGTCTTGCCCCCAGGCGGCCAGGCGACATGGAAGTCGGACGAAAAGTACGCCGAGCATCTGGACAACAAGTTTAACAATGACGTTAAGACATGGTTGGAGTACGTGGCCGTCAGAGTGGGAATGGACAAGTCCGGTGGGATTGGATACAGCATCAAGGAAAGCTTGCGGCTCCTCGAACTCCGTAACATCCGCGACATCAAGGCGTTGAGCAAGGTCTCTCTCACCTCGCTCATACAAGATTACCACTTCTCTGGGCCGTTGGCGGCGGAGCTGTGCGAGCAACAATACTCAACTTATAGGCGATTTTGGGATGGACGTAACCTTCTCCGGAACCCCCGTTCGTCACCGAGCAAAAACTGCGAGCCCGAGAAGGAGACGAAGAAGTCCGCGAATCCCAGCATCAACGGGGAGAAAAAAGATGTGGAGACACTGTCCTTAGTGAGGAGTTCGCTGGGTACCCTTTCAGTCCGCGTCTGATGTCTCGGAAATCTCTGGGTCCGGGTGTCCACCTGGATCATGCAGACCTCGGCGTCCAGGAGATGTGGAAGTGTGGGGCATGAAGCGAATCTGGACGTTATCGGTAAATTGACCCGACTCTCGCTGCGATTCTTCTTTGCATCTGGAACGACTTCTGTTGAAATCTCGGGTCCACTCCAACTCCACAAAAAAATGACGGTCCCTCAGGGAAAAAATCTCGGAAAAATGTATTGGTTTAACAGTGACATTGATGCGAATTAATCAGGACATGGTTAACATGGTCATTATCTCCCTTAATTTCATTTGATGCGAATTGAATCAGGACATGGTTAACAGTGACATGGTGAAGAAAGCCGCCGACGAGGTTTGGCAAATTTACAGCGACTTAATAACGGCCGGGCTAAAAATGCAAAAATGGTTCGTAAGTTACGTCAAA
>JACLAC010006160.1_pt1 | contig 12032 bp, 19 predicted proteins | sample 8027881 | NCBI WGS metagenome assembly JACLAC01 (sample SAMN15725517, study PRJNA655200) | protist metagenome | isolation source: fluorescence activated cell sorting (FACS) single amplified genomes of... | place: Spain: Blaines Bay Microbial Observatory, Mediterranean Sea | collected 2016-01-19 | reverse complement strand
TAGCAATAATTTGAACTCGCCATACCCGAAGCTCTTCAATTGTTAGTCTCGTCTGTTATCCTTCCTTCTGCAGGCACTGCTCTTTAGCACCATCTCGTGACCACTTTGACCGTCTGGTCGCATATTATCTGAACTGGTGAAATCTAGAATATCGGAATTTGTGAGAATATATATGTAAAAGTGTACCGGTAGTTTTAATCTAATCAGTCCATTTATTGGTTTAGATTCATGGATAACTCTCTATCTGTATAATTAGTCATTCACACTGAAATATAATCGCGTAGAATTATTTCGAAATTATAATTATTTAGAGCTCGGCAGGAGATAGAGAGAGAGTGATATGGGATATCGCAGTATTGTTGAATGGTGCGGGACGCCATTAGAAGAAGGAGGTAGTCGATGTGGTTACTGTAAATCTCCAAATACATGTTACACAAATGATGGAATGTGGGCTCACGTGATGTCACCGTCTGATTATCAAGATCTTATTGATCGAGGTTGGCGTCGAAGCGGATTATATTGTTATAAACCTAATATGAAAAAAACATGTTGTCCAATGTATACAATAAGGAATCAGATTTAATACCGATATAATAAGGGTTTACATGTGCCGATGACTCATTCAAATGGAATTGCCAAGTAATGGGGTCCATCAGCGCATTGAAAGTCATGATATTTTCTAAAAAGTATCGATATAAAATCTCAACAAAGACTTGAAGTTAATAAATATCGCGCTTCGCGTACTCAAAAACGAACGATAAGAAACTTGAATAATTTTTTGCATGGAAAACATTTTGCGCCTTCTAGTGAGTCGGTTGCCTTAGACCGAACCAAACCTGTTACCCTTCAACAAACGCCTTCAAACAAAATTCAAGAGCCAAAAATTCAAACAATAATCCCATCAGAAACTTTATCAGAGCCGGATGTGAATCTGAATGAAATAAAATCGGGTATCAAAAAAGATGAAAATATTCCAAAGCGTCATTCGAGTTCGAAAAAACGTCAACAGCGTATTGAAAGGCGAATTGCAAAAGGAAAACCGTTCAAAAGAGGACCGCCACCTGGTGAACAAGAGCCGAAAAATGTTGAAACTAGATTAGGAGAAAATATTCAAATTATTCATAAAAGTAAAACAGAATTCATTCTCAAAGGATGGTTTTTATAAGTCACTGAAAAATGATATTATGATAAGACCTAGTTCAAGCCCTAGTTCAACCACATGGTCCATGGACTAGAGTGATTTTTGGAAACCTTGTAAAAGGTAATGAAAATGAATTGAGTATTATACTTGTTAAAATTGGGTCAGCGCAAGACACTGCTACTGAAGAAGAATCGTTCAAAGTTTACAAAAAATATCAAGGTATGCACCCCACTTTATATTTGGTTCAATTCATTTCAATGATTTTTGTTATTTCAGTGGCTATCCACAAAGATAAACCCGAAGAAACTTCAATCAAGTCATGGACGAGGTTTTTAAGAAGAAATCCTTTTCGGGAAGATGAATCAACTTTTTTAGGACTTTATCATTGCCATTATCGTCTTAACGGTAAGTCCTTGTCGATCTCATAAGCCCGGTTCACACTTCGGCTTTTTAGGACGTCTTATTTGCGTGGGTGTGCTGGACTACCTACCTGATTGCCTTTCGTCAGTTTACCTCTACTATGATACCGAGTTTTCTTTTCTTAACCTTGGAACATATTCTGCTGTGATGGAAATCTATCTTTCGCAATTGGTCAAAAAGCCATTCTATTATATGGGTTATTATATACACAGGTACGTAGCTGCATTCTGAAACGTTAGCGGCGTCCAATATTATTCATGTCATTTTCGGATGAGTGTTACCAATCTAGCGAATCGTAACGTTACGAAAAGAAGACGTTGCAATTGTCATGATTGGGGTTGAGTTCTCTTGGACTCGTATACCGCGAATGACTCATAGGATGAGCCCGCCGCCGGCTTAGTTGAGCCCTGATTGGTGAAAAATATGCTAGGATTCTAATTATGATATTGAATAGTTTATTATGGTTCGTTTAGTTGTCAAAAAATGAGATACAAAGGGCGGTTTCATCCTTCATATTTGGCTTGTCCGGAAACATACAAATGGTTTTCTACATCAACTTGCCTTCCAATCCTTGATAAGCAATCCTACGCCAGATTTGATTCTGATCCTGAATCTCAAGATCCAAATCGTTTAGGATTCGACATTTCAAAATTATCTGAAAAACGTACTAACTTGTAAGTGGTCTCAGATTTCTAGAATTTCAATCCCAATTCGGTCTAAAAAAATAATTCAGAATTGTGCCTTCAATTCTATTTGATGGTACAGCATTTCGTTGGAATCAATACCTAGCTCAACGACCTGACTTTGCTCCTCTTGATTCGGAAGAGGTTGCTGAAATCTTCAACTATTCAACATTAATCGGAAAACGCTTGGCTTTGAAGATGCTTTTATATCGACCGATGTGATGTGTCACAATTTATGGTTTCTTTAGTTCAAAAGTTCATTAATCAACGTTCATGTGACATGCCTTGTGTTTGACTTCCGATGAAATTCTCACTATATAATCAACCAATTATATTTCATTTAGAATGTTGTCACGTGTTTCACTTCTTCGTGCTGCTTCAGTCCGAACCAAGGCTGTTCTTCCAGACTTGCCATATCAATATCATGAACTTGAACCATACATCTCAGCTGATATTATGGAACTTCATCACTCAAAGCATCATCAAACCTATGTCAACAATCTCAATGTTGCTAATGAAGCCCTTCAAGAAGCAATCCATGCTGGGGATGTGACAAAACAAATTCAACTCAACAACGGAATCAAATTCAATGGTGGTGGTCACCTCAACCACACCATCTTCTGGCAGGTTAGAGTTTTTATCCTAAAATCTTAACCTAAAAATGGTATAAATTCTATGATATAATTCAATGATTAAGAATATGTCACCAAATGGTGGTGGAGAACCAGAAGGCGATCTCTTGGCTGCAATCAACCGTGACTTTGGTTCATTTGATCAATTCAAAGCCAAGATGAGCGCTGCAACTGTTGCTGTTCAAGGATCCGGCTGGGGATGGCTCGGTTTCAACAAGGAGGCTAACAGACTCCAAATTGCTACTTGTGCTAACCAAGACCCTCTTCAGGTTACATATTTAATAACGTTTTTGAGTGATTTAAATATAATTTAGGCTACCACTGGACTTATTCCAATCATTGGTATTGATGTTTGGGAACATGCATACTACCTTCAATATAAGAATGTTCGACCAGATTATGTTAATCAATTTTGGAATGTTGCTAACTGGGAAGATGCCGCTAACCGCTTCAGTACCGCCCAATAATGTTGTACTCCTATTTATTACCAATCACTCTGGTTACTTTGAAAATTCACACGTCATTTGAACACAAGCGGTGAAAATTTTAGAGCCAAATCCTGTCCTTCTGCTTGTTCAATAAATAATTTATTATAATCATTCATTTATATGCTCATCATTAGAATGGAATTGTCACGTGATCGACCATTGAGTACAGAAGAACAGAAAATGTATCTCAAACGATGTAATGAGATACTGAAAAAAGAGTTGGAAGAATATAAAATTGAAACGTTTGATATTCCAAGACTTGAATGTTTCAAAGTTTTTGATTTGATCGATCGAGGAAGAAAAACTGGAAATGAACTTGAACTAATGAAAGAAGAAATGATTACATCTGTGGAGACCGAATCAAATGTAATACGAAACGATTCAAAAATTATTCCAAATGTTTTGTGGGATAATGTCACCCTTCACCAGGTGAATTTTCATATTTAGGTACCCAACTTAGGCCGAAGGCTCGTAGGATTCATAAGCCGGCTCGTGGCACGGTCCAGTTATTTATGGTTTTAAAACTGTGTTTTAGAATGTTCTTCAATTCAATACTTTGTTCGATGGAATTTTAGTGCACTGTTCGATCGATAATTCTCAAAACCGTTTCCAACTCAAAAGTCGAGTCGAAAATCATTTCGTTGAACCAAGTCTGATATCAGTAGAAATGGCGATTCGAACACGGATATGGCCTCGACTTTGCTCTTGATGACTCATGGATAAGTCATGATGAATCATTTGTCTTTCACTCTGTATTACGTCATATATCTCATTGATGACTAATAAGTTGGACGTGTGCGAACATAAAATTATTCGTCCTCTTGACTTTACTATTTTCGGCGAAACGACTGACTCCGATTAATGATTCGTAGCCCTCACTAAACATGCCCTGAGCCCACCTACTCCACGTGATTGGAGAATTGAGTGAAAATAAGAGAAAAAAGACCAAAATGGTTAAGATTCGGACCGTAAATCGGAAATGGATCGCGACTCGGATCGTCCGCGGCTCACCGAGCGCGATTTTGATAATATGAGCAGGATGGAACTGTGGCAAGCTTATCAGAAACTTGAAAGGTAAAATCATTTCACACAATTTGATTATTTGCAAATAATTTTCCTTCTACCCTAACCCTAACCAAGTAGGATTTTTCAATCATAAGGCCACAAATGTATCAATGAATCCTAATTTGAACCCATGTATGTGACCAGGGGAATTTTCATATTTATGGTGTGGGTCTTTTGAATTACCCGATGAGTGGCCCCTATGGGGAATCCTATATGCAACTTATTGTGCGCACTTTCTGAAGTTCTTTTTTTGCAATTCAATTTCATTTTAACTCGAAACATTTGAAATGTTACATTTCAATCAATCCAATCCAATTTTTCTAAATCCTACTAGGATGATGTAACTTTCTAATTTTAGAGTAAGGTGCTACAATGTGACCCAAAATAGTTCCCAAATTAGTTTTCATATACATTTATTTTATAAAATTTTTATGATTTTTTCTAGTGATATGGAATTTCATTTTTTAGTTATCTACACGATGTGGACGAAACTGAAGAAAGAATGAATAAACAATTAGCTGAAGCGGCTAAAAGAGAAAATGTGTTGGTCCTTCGACTATCAGCTAGAGAACAAGAATTGCAAGATGTTGCTGCTGTAGCTGTCAAATACAGACAACAACAGGTATTTTTATCATGATGAATCTAGATATGAAATATCGAAAGAGCTTCGATTTTTAACAAGCTGATAATTCCGCATTGTATCGCGGTGCATATATTCTTCAAATCACATTAGACCGTTGGTCAAGATTTTTTCACCGAGCTGACCGTTTTTATTTAGGCTTCGGGCGCCACTCTTCGCAAGACTATGCTTGATCCTGCCATAAATCACCTGTTCTTGAAAATGAAAACTGAGCTGAAGGATACAAAAGAAAAATTAGAATCCGCTCAATCGGAACTGAACGCATGGAAATTCACGCCCGATTCCCAAACGGGAAAGAAGCTGATGGCGCGTGTGCGAACTCTCATTCAGGTGGGCTCGCTCATTCCAATCACGTGTCAATAAAACACAATTTCAGGAAAATCAAGAATTGGGGAAACAACTTTCTTCCGGCACTGTTGCTATGTTAGAATCCAAGCTTCAACTACAGGTGATTTTTTTGTTTCTTATCATTTCCAATCCTTCGTTGAACATTTCATGTAAAATCTTTCTTAGGAAAAGAAAAATGCCGAGCTCACAAGCGCTCAAGCTGATACAGATGCATTTGTCCTCCAGCTGGATGAAGAAGTTGAAGGCATGCAAGCAAAAATTATGAGTTTAGAAGCTCAACTGAATAAAGCTAATCAACAGATCAAAGAGCTAGAAGGAAAATCCACAGCCGATAGCAAAGCTGAAGTCAAGCCCGAAGGCACCGAAGCTTCCGGTGAGTTTAACGAAAAAAAAATCTACTAGTCTAATTTTTCATTCTAGCCAGTGCCTATTATACACCGGAACAGCTGTCTGGTTATTATGACCAGCTTATTTCTGCTGGATATATGACCAAAGAACAGGCAAAAGAAGCTCTTGATCAGGTTCGATATGGCAATGTTATGTGATCTGAAAAATAAAAAATGTTTTTAGGCGAAGTCACAGATAAACGAAGACGGTCTAGTCCCGGTTACATTTGCCAAAAACCAAAAAGAGGACGACATAAAGAAGGAATAATTACTGCCACTTTTCACAAAATTGCTCTAGGAAAATTCAGCCGAATATTTTTTTATAGTTTTCGATTTTAGACTGAAACCGGATCATCATGACCAAAAAGAGACGAAATAATGGACGCAACAAGAAGGGCCGAGGACACGTCCGATTCGTCCGTTGCGAGAACTCTGCCGCTCGTGTACCAAAAGACAAAGCTATCAAGAAGTACATGGTCAGAAACATGGTCGACTCTGCTTCCATGAGAGATCTTGCTGAAGCCTCTGTCTATGATGGATATGCCGTCCCAAAGGTATTCAAGAACGACCTTGTAATCAATTTATCTAATTTATATTTTGTAGCTTTACTTGAAGCAATACTACTGCATCTCAGCCGCCATCCATCACCGTCACGTTCGTAACAGATCTCGCGTTGCTCGTAGAATCCGAACCCCACCACCACGATTCGGTGCCGCCCGACAACAACAACAAAAGCCAGGCCAAGCTGGCGCTAAATAACTTTCTCTTTCGATCAAAAATAAATGACTGAACATTGAGAATAATTTGCGACTTTATTGCATCCAACACGTGTTTTGTGCTAGTTTGATGTTGTGTAGTAATCAGTGGTAGCTAGAAACGGATTGAATCTCAAAATCAGGATCCTACTCATTCGGAATGAGTCAATGGATTTTTGATCCCGTAATAACGACCGTTACGTCTGTCATGTTCTCCGAAGCGATATTTTCGAATAATTGATTCAGAATGTCGAAATTGATCCGTGTTACCTCACTGAAAAACATATCTGTCCGAACAAGGATGAGGAAACATTGGAAGAATCATGGGGCAGCCCTCGATTGGCGGTCGGATCTTTTGACCCCAGGTACGCTTGAATTGATCCTACTGCATTTCAAAAAATTTTCATTCAAGAGACGCGATATTTGAAAAATACGTGGTGGCACAGTCATGAAGATAGTCATCATCGGGATTTGGGAGAATGGACTAGAAATAATATGATGCTTTATCCACCGCGGAAAGACGGTGAACCAGCCAGACCATTTGAAATTTATTGGGGAAGAGCCAATGTTGCAGCTGGTCGTAAGGGCGATCCGCTGAAGCGAGTTTGCTTTTCATTGAATAATATGGCGATTACTCAGGCTCTAACTTATACTTACAATCTGCGAAGCCGTGAAGGATACATCATGTATGAAATCTTAAAAGAAGCTCAAGATTATGCAGCAAAAGAAGTCGAATTTCCCGATAACATGCATATCGCAGAATGTTTTTCAATTGAATTTAAAACTGAATTTATGCCTCTTGGTGCCACAATATCAAAGGTAAAATTATATTTTCGTCTTTGTTTCCCTTAAAGTTTTACCCTTTTAAAACTCATAGACTATGACTCATAGTCTTACACAATCGAAGATTTCAAATCGTTGGAATTGTTTTTGACTTTAGAAATTAATATTTTCAGAGAAATATTTCCAACTGCTACGTTTTATTGCGAGAAGGTCCGCCAGCTGAAAATCGATATCTGCTTACCACTGAAGACGCTATCGATCATTATATTAATCTGCATCGAAATAGAGTTGATCATAATCTTTGGTAAATCAAACTGATATTGACCGATTACATTTAAGATGAAATGGATCGGGATCGATCTTGGTATTGTCATCAATGTTCGGCCAATGTTGAAATAACCGAACAGTATACGTGTCAAAGATGTGACTCTGGTTTTATTGAAGAACTGCCGCCACAACCACGGAGGTTAATTACCGTGTGAAAATCTTATAAGAAAATAAATGATTTTCAGGCAACCGACAACAGCGAGAACGGCTTCCCGACAGGCAACGGCCGGTGCTAATCTGACAATTTTTGATATTCTACAACAGTTTCTAGCTCCACCAGAATTACCAAACGCACAAACACAAAACAGGTACATAAAAATGGTATTATATATAGTCTATATAATATTGACTATATAATACAGTCTATATAATATAGACTATATTATATACTTTATATAACGTACTGTTTCTAGAGATGGCTCAACGCGCCAGCCAACAATTCGTATTCATAACGCAGATCCAAGATCAAATTCTGTTCGTCCTTCGCTTTTTGTTTCTTCAGATGGTTCTCTTCATCCAGGTGGTCGACACGAACAAGTCTTCCAAGGCGGACTACATGGACTACTTTCAAATCTTATTTGTAAGATCATTCAATTTAGTAATAATTTATTATTATTTATTTATTAGCAACGATTCCCGGGGCAATGACAGGTGGTAGCTTCAGTCCAGGAGATTATGCTTGGGGACAAAATGGATTAGACGATATTATTACTCAGGTAAAAAAAGGCTCAAAAGTGTTGGCATTTGTTCAAAAACCTTTTCATGTGATTTGACCAAATGACTTTTCAGTTGTTACAAACTGTCGAAGGAGGAGCCCCACCGGCATCACGTGACGATGTTCAAAATCTCAAACCGGAACCATTTCAACATTCTATGAGAGATAAAAACAGTCAGGTTAGTAGATTATTAGGCAGTCAGTTATCAAAATGAACCGTTCTAAAACGAATTTTTAGTGCTCAGTATGTTTGACTGATTTCGAGGTTGGTGACGAGGTTATTCGTCATCCCCATTGTTCACATATATTTCATCCTTCCTGTATTCGAAACTGGCTCGAACTTCATGATTCCTGTCCTATTTGTCGAACACCACTGCGAGGCGATCCTGGCTCGAACGCTGCCGAACCAGAAAGTGGTTCTGCGCGAAATAATCAAGAGATTTATGAACCCATTAGCCCGACAGGCGAAGTAAATGTTATAAACGAACCCGAACTCGACTAGGACGAATCCTATCTAAGTCTGTCTGTTCTAGAAGCCCACCCAATACCGTTATATCTTTGTGCAATTATGCCATGTCATTTAATTTAACCTGAAATTGCACTAAGATTATGGCACTTGTATATAAACTTGCCGATAAAAACTTTTCAATAAATTTTTATTTCAGAAATTCGAAAATTTCGTCTTATATTCGATCGTTTTTCGGCAAATGGGGACTTCCCTTTTCAGGCGAAAGCTCAAAGCAATCAAGTTTAGTGAATCGGAAGCGAGCTCATGATGGAAATGATGAGCCAGTCTATGGAAAAAGAGCATTTAATACAACTTCCAGGTAAATCGCAACTTCATATCATATTATATGACTCATATTTGGATACTAATTCTTATTCAAGTTATATATTTCGAACATTATTCACCGAGGGAACTGACTCAGATATTACAATAAAAGGACCGTTCGAATTCAGATAAATTATATAATATAATTTATATTTGATTATACTTTTTAAATCATTTCATATGATAATAATGTATTCAACGAATATAAAGCACTGGGGAAAGAATGGAATCTTCATATTCATTATTTGAAACAAACGCAATATTTTGAAACTTTATTATCTGAGAGATGGCCCAGTTCTGAACGTGTCTTGGCTGAAAAAGTTGTTGATCTTCAAATTCCTGATGAAAATATTGATACACATGCTCTTAACTCTGTTTTTGGCTCCCTTTATTGCGACCATATTCATATTGCAGCTGATAGAGCAGTACATGTAAGTACACTTTCAATTCGATCCGTGAATTCAAAAAAAAATTATAGGTTCTAGCAGCAGCATCTCTTCTTCAACATTATGCCCTTATCAATCATGTTAGTCATATCATGGTTTCACATATTAATATTCAATATGTTTATCGATATTATACTGCGGCAATACTGTATGGATTACCTGAATTGGAAAAATATTGTCTCGAGTGGTACCAATACAATCTCATGCTTAATAAGAGGAATCATAGGATGCTTCAAGAAATCGATGTCAAACTTATGAAGGAAATTATTATTTAAATAGTAAACTATTTGAGAAATCATAAACTAAAGTGGGGTGCGTCCCCTCGACGGTGATTAGGCCCGATTCCGGTTGAGGCAGTATAGAATCGACCATCGGGAAGACCCCCCTTTAGCTCAAAGCTATTTGGTTTGCGTTTGAATAATAATAAAAGAAAATCATTTCTAATCCTGACTTTTGCGTTCTTCAAATTGAAATGGATCTTTATCATTTGCTTGCTGACTGGCTATTTCTTCAGCTGAATACTGATTACGTCATCAAAGATCAGTTCGATGAAGGCCCTTTCAATACAGAGCAAGAGTAAGTTTCAACATTTATGGAATTAAATTTGGAATATTATCGTTTAGGAGGTTCTTTACTGAGCTGAGAAAAAATCAACCGTGCGTTTTGGATAGTATAGATTCTAAGTATACCGAAGTCTTCAAATATCTTAGAATTTGCGAGGTTCTTACCAATTTTACATCATCAAGCAGGTATGTTCACGTTATTTTTGATGTGGTAGATCGATATTTTCTGCTTTAGACTCGAGCACGACCGAATTATACCGACCGAATGGATTATGCAAGAGTACCGAAATCAATCATTGAAAATGTTGAAAATTGAAAATGGCCATGATCACGGTAATTTTCATATTCAAAAATTATACGTCTCAATTTTTTATTTAAATAAGGTCCCGATGAAAAACTATGCGCTTTACTTCAAAATCACGATCAAATGCTTTTAACAACTAAATCCAAAGAAAGCATTGTTGATACCAATTTAAATTTATACAGTAATATAATGAGATGTGGCAGAGAACTTGATGAAGAAAATTCTTTTTGTTGGAGATGGACTGGATTCAACTATGGGTTGGGGTTTGAAAATGATCGCTTGCCCACTCTGGGTAAATGGTCATGTAGAGTCGGGCACATCATTTAAACCTCATAAGCGTTGATTTAATCATGTCTTATGATTGCAAGAAAAGAATAATCAATATCACTCGCAACTGCAAAGAGCAACCTGTTGCTACATCTGTTTCAATGGTCGAACGACGATCAATTGTCTGGTAAAACAACAATTTAGTAGCGTAGATACTAAAATTATCTTTAGCAAAGTCAAGGTATTCAAATTAAACTGTTCCGGCGTGTTAACGGTCTCACATTCCACAGGATGGCGCCATCTAGAATTCGATCAAGATGAAGAAAAGACTCTAATTCAAATGGATCGTGTATCGATTAAAAATCCTAAGAAAAGGCTTCCTAAACCAGATTCAATTCAAGAATGTCACAAAAATGATAATCATACTCACAGGAAATGGTGTAATAGTATTTATTAGGAGCAGCTGATTGCAATAACGAAATCCCATAGGATTTAAGGTCTGTTTTAGGCAGGATAGTTGATTTTTAGGATTTAGAAAATTCTATGAAGCATAAAATGGAACATATTTACTGGCAAAAATACGATTATAAATTAGTATGTTGGTGAGTTCCAGCGGCTGCTATTGAATGATCAGTATTCGTTTCCATGGTCATATGGTTATCGGTATTGATAAAGTCTGCATTCATATCCGATGGATTACCTTGATAACCCGATGGACCATCGATTACAATATCATCAGTTAGAACTTCGTTGTAATCATTATTGAAACCATTGCCATGTTCTCCTTGAGTGTCCATTTCTCTTTATATTTGAAATTCTTGGTATAATTTTTTGTCTTCCCAATTTTTAAAAATTAATTTTTTCAACTTCTTTTTATATGCTTGATATAAATGCCTCATCCTAAGTCCTAAAAAAAGTCCTAATTGAGTTCTACAGCTGATTCATTCGGTTCAGATCATACTCATTCATACCAAATGCCACATTCATACCTAGATCTTCGCTTGATAATAAAGCCTTTATTACACCCCTGTAAAAGTAAAAAGATTTATATGGTAGCGTATATATTGGTGAAGGAGCCGCATGGTGCCAAATATTACCTTCCAGAACAGTATACCATAAAAGATATGCGTCCTGGCGTTCCAGATCTTCCGAAACAACCGATTCTAGATACAGAAGAGACCGAAACCGAAAGAAATGTTGCCTTGAGACTAGATCCTGAATAACTATTCTGTTCTAA